>Ga0163217_1000578_pt1 | contig 10286 bp, 16 predicted proteins | sample SynspAceP_FD_185933 | JGI IMG/M metagenome (GOLD analysis project Ga0163217, IMG submission 185933) | Saline lake microbial communities from Ace Lake in Antarctica - Synechococcus sp. Ace-P (PacBio error correction) | ecosystem: Environmental > Aquatic > Non-marine Saline and Alkaline > Saline ...
AAGAATAACGACTCACATTTTTCAGAACGATTAAGAGTTTTTTTTTTTTTTTCGTTCCGGGTCCCCCCCCCTTTGAAAATATCCCCACCCGCGATTAAACAAACCCACCAAAATTTAAATGACGAATGAACACCTTCCAATCCGAACTGTCGGTTTCGGCGATCGTTTTTGGGTTACGACTTTTTGAGCCAGAAAAGGATGCCGAGAACGAGCCGAAAATGTCCATTGTCCTAACGGGCTCCCAAACGCCTGGCGGATTTTTGTGGGCCGCGATCGCCGCGCGCTCGCGAAGGGCGTCCGTCCCATCTTGCCGTGGAGCAACCGGCCCATGGTCGGTGCGATGAACACCCGGCCCGGGCTGAGCCCACTTGGCGCCACCTCGAACAATGGCCGCGCAAGTAACGGTGGATTGTGGCTGTTTTGAACGGTGGCACGACGCGAGTGGTCAGGGCCTCATACCCGATCGCGGCCACAACGCGCCCCGTACAACCAGCGACGAAAGACCAGTTCGCATGGACCTTTTCGAGCCCCATGGTTTGCGAGCCGGGTGGACGATGGCGAATGCTCGACGAGGCGGGTGTTACGGTGCTGACTGAACACTACTTCAATCGGTCCCACGAAAAACGGCCCGCGAATCACAATCGCTGGTTCACGAAGAAAAGGAGGCGGTTTCACCCGCCAAGAGTGTTTGTTTGAGCACTTACGAAGGGCGATCTCGAATTGCAGCCGCAGTGTCCCGACTGGACGAAATCCGGTCGCCGGGAAAAAGGGCCGGGAGGAACGGCGATCGCCTGGCTCGGAAACAGTACCGCGAAGCAAAAAGGAATGAAGATCAAACGCCTTCGAACGAGGAAGGCAAGCCCTTGCGTGTTGGTCACCACCCGACGACGCCGGCGAAACGCAAGCCAGTGACGCGGAAAAGCGGGCGACAAGAACGTCAAATGACTTACAGTTTCCCCCGCTGCTGACCGACAGATCCCACAACCGCGTGCCGAATTGCCCAAACCGCGAACACGACGCAGCACGCTCGAGATTGGTCCGTCGCGCGTTGAACGCGCGAGAGAAACGCGTTTGGCTTTCGACCTTTAAACCCCGCTGCCCGGCAAGAAGTCGACCGGCAAACAATTCGAGTCGCGGCCATCTCGCTGGGCTGGTCGCGGAGGCAATGACTGGCCAACTCGCCGACAAGCAGAGCCGAAGGAAAATATGGAAGCGCAACAGCAGACACAGCTCGAAGTTCAATCACTTCTTAACAACCGACCTCCGTGCCCGCAAGGGATCCCAATCAAACGTACGCCCACGGCTCGTCCCTCAATGACCGAGTCCCGCTGACCACGCCACTTCTCGCTGCGCTTATGTTCCCGAGTCGCGGCGTATGAAAGGTAGTAGGTGATCATCAAAAAGACATCTCGAAATCGCCCGAAAGGAGGACCCGATCGCGAATCTCGTCGTTCCCGAAATCGACCGCACGACTGCAGTCGATCGCGTCAAAGGCGGGGGCGTCGTCCAACGAGGGACGATTTTCCCCGTGAGAAGGAAAAATCCGAAGCAGGGCTACGTTACCACGTCCGTATCGCTCGATCCTGGCCCAACCCGAATCAATGTGCAATCTGACTCGTGCCGGTCGCGTTGTCCGTTACTCAACGCGGCATCTCGTCACTGCGGACCGAGGACCGGGGATGATCCTCGGCCATGGGCGGGCAATTGCCGGCGGCCCTCGCGGCCGTTCAGGACGTGGCGCGTGCAGCAACTTGGAGTAGCGGCATCGCTCCGCGAGCGCTTTCTTGGCTCAGCGGCCAGGTGTCTGAAATTGCCGGCCTTGTACCCCAGCAACCTTTCCCCAGCAACCTGTCAAAGCAACCCATGACCACCGTTTCCATTGCTCGAAAGACATGCCGGATCGTGCCGGACGACAGCCGGTGCGAAGTTGACCGCGATGGTCTCACTCGACAACTCAAACCACACTCGATAACGGGTTACGCTCTTAGCGACAGAAAGATCTCAATCAAAAGGCGACGGCAAATCGACCCGCCACATCGATCAAAGCACCAGAATCGGTGAAATATCAAATTGCAAATGGCGTCATTCGCCCACGAGACCCGTGCCCAACGGCCGGTGATCGTCACCAAGTGGCTCCAGAGGAAAAGCAATTCAGCGCGATCAAACACTGCCACTTCCCCTCAGGCCCAAACCATTTCCAACCTCGTGCAACGTCATGTTGGAAAGCGGAAGTCGAAATCGCCATCACCACAGCATCAGGCACCCCGTCGGATCGTGATCGCGACGCGTTGCAGTTGCTCCCAAGCACGCTAAGGGCCGATCGATAACACTGTCTATTTGGCTATTGCCTCCATGCCAGCTTGTCTGGCATAGCAGAAGTTTGAAATTAGCACGATCGAAACACTCAGTCAGTCCCCGTTGGCTTGTCCAACCGAAAGCAAGTCCCGCTACGACGAGGCCTTTGCGGCCTGCCAGACAAGCTGCCAGGAGCGGGCGTTGCATTCCGCGCGAGTACTAATTTCCCAAAACTTGCGTTCCGCCGGCAAGCCGCGAGGACAAGTGGGAGAATAAGGATAGTTTTGATGAGAAAAGCCCGTCCGGCAGAACGCTCTTGGCCAATCGACGTTTATCCAGGGGGGATTGCCGACCGGTGCCGAAAGTGGCTTGCTCCGACCGAAAACTACAACCCAACAAAAAAAGGGGGGGGTCTTCGCCACCGCTCGTCGAAAATTGCCGATCAGTCCGCCGCCATCCCCCCATTCCGTCTCGGCTGTCGGATTCGATTATCAGCCGAAGCGGTTGAATTCCGAAAAAAATCGAATCGCCCGGTGACCCAGCCCGCGAAGCTCACGCAATGTCCATCTCGCCCCTCGTGATGACATCCAACAACGTTGACCGTGATTCCAATGAACTGCATGGAATTGAAACTGACAATGAGTCACCACTGAAAATTTTTGAGAGAAGATCGGTCGCGTGAGCTTCGAGCGACCAAATTCTATCAATCGAAACAGTTTTTTCGCGCGCCTCTGACGTCAAAATCTCCGCCGGAAAAATCATAGAAAACCACCTGTCCCCCTGTGATCACCGCCCACGAAATAGAACGTCACGCCGAAACGGTAGGCAACTCGTTGCGATAATCCGCCCGACGGGTCGGATTCCACTTCGAAAGCTTCGGGAACGGCAACCCTTCCCGCTGCAACCAAATCCCACGACGCCTCGCGCCCGTCACTGTCGACATCTGCCGAATAATTCGACTGATCGGAAATAGCGGTCCCTGGAGCCAGCAGATGGCAGCACCACGAGTGAATCCGAAACGCACTGGACCAAAACGCATCAAACCAAACTCTTGCCGCGGTAGTCCGCCATTTCCCAAAGGCTGCCCACTGACCGAGAGCAAATCTGATCAAAAAGGTTGCCCGAGAACCTTCCGCGAATTGCGCGCGTCCCGCAAGTGCCGCCGGCGCGACTTGCCGAGGTTGATCTTCGCGCTCCAAACTCGTCTTGCAATATTCGTAGGCGCCGAGGCAAATGTCGTCTCGCCCGAACGCTTCGGCCTCCCAAGCTGAACCCGGCTTAAAAAAGTTCGGTCTGTTAAAAATCGGCAGGTTCGGCGAGCACCAGTTCTATCGCCTCACGCCATGCGATACCGAGACGAAAACGTCGGGGGCTGCTCGCTGGCCCTCCGGCCGGTCGGCGGCGACAACCTTGGACCCGCTGTCAAATGCGTTTGCCGCATTGGTCGGAGCGTTCCAATGCGGAATTCGACTGCCGGAAAAACCGGAGGCAAGCGATCAACCGCGGCCATCAACGCGCGACATCCCGCAATCGCCGACAGAACCGAATCGCGCAGGAATCAGATCACGGACCCTCAGCCCGCTCGGTGTTTGCTCGTACTGGCAACAAGCGGTCTTTCGCCTTGCCGAGCACCAATAAGCGTCGCACATCGATCCGTTTTCATCGCTGCATAAGAGCTGTTGATAATGCAGGACACGAAGCGGCGGCCTTCTCTTGCCAGCCGCAGGCGATTCCGATTCCGGCGAAAACCGATTCAGACACAACTGGCTGTCCGATCGCAATTCCGATCGGATCATTTCGCATCCTTCAGCACAAGGTTTGGCAATCTTCGGCGGCTTTAAATCGCCCATCGACGCCAGGTGAGAAAGGGCTGCAAAAAACCACGCTGTCCGACCCCACGTTTGGCTTCGGTCGCGTCGACATGCTGGAATCAAACGTTCCAGACGCGAGCGTGAGCAAGACAACACGGCCCACCTCCTCCTTAATTCCTGAAGATCGGTGATCCCACCTTGGCGCATTAATTAAACGCTCGCATCTCGTCGAATCGAGTTTCGCCGAGAAATCCGGCGAGTGCGAGGTTCCAAAATCGCAGGGCAGTTGCGGCGGTCCGCTTTCGCAACGAGTGAACCGGGGTTGTTGAGTCGGGTGAACGACGTTTGCGTCACCGCGCGGTACCGTACGCGAACCCCAATTCGATTTTTGACCTACCGGGAACTGATTCCAGGGAGAAACTCGCCGCGTTTTGGATCGGTCGATCCATGAATAGAGCGTTGCCGACGAAGAGCGATTGTGATTCCATCCGACCTTTCATCATCTCCCATTTCTTCGGCAATGGTTGCAGAGCCATCGACCGAGGGATCCGAAGTCCCGCAACCGGGCCAGCAAAAGAGCAAACCAACAAACCGACCAGAAATTCCACTGATTCGTTTTTTACAGGTCGCCCTCCACTGAGCCGCCACTGACCGACAATCAACCAAGGCGATCGACAGGAGAAAGGTGTTGCCACGATGATAATTCCGTCAGAGGTGAGCGAAAGCCGCCAGTCTAAACCGGCAAACCGCCACCTCGAAACCCTTCGTGTACAGATTCTTCCGAACGGACTGACCCCGTTAGTGATTAAGGCCGCGTGGTGATCGAGTTCCAACGATTCGAGCAGGCTAGCGACACGCTTGCCGCTTCCTGGCGACGAGCATCCGCTCGGACACCGACCGTTGCTGCGAATCGCGAACGCGACGGAGAATCCTCAACATCCGCAACATGTCTCATTTGAGTCGGGCGGGCGATGGCTGAGACAAGGCGTGGCTGGAGGCAGTGGCGGTCAACAATGATTATTTTCTCCTGAAAAAGTGTTTTGTGCAATTCAAACGCTCTGGAGCGTCCTTAACGTTGTAAGCGACAAAATACCACCCCATGCAGACGCCGTGCCAAACTGTCCGTGGCAGGAAAACCGGTTTTTTTAACGAGCGATATTCCTTGCCGGACGCGAATTTCCAAACTCGAAGAAAAAAGCGCAGAACAGCCCTGAAAACGGAGCGATTGAGCAAACCCGAGGGCAGACGTTTGTATTTCAGCGGTTGCCATCGACCACTGCGGGCACTGCATCGAACCGGTCTCGAGCTGATCTACACCGCCTTTTTCAAATCCCTTGTAACGTTGCCAACGCCGTTCGGCAAAGCGCATGAAACCCAAATCGTCGATCTCGCCCCACGAGTGCCATCAGTGCGCGGAGCCGTTGGTCAAAGAAACCGCAGCTTGTTCGGAATTCGCTCGCCCGTGGAAGTCCCACATATCGAACCTGCACGCCATCATCGAAAACCGGCGCATCGATCTGCCAGCCTCCGCCTGATGCCCACGTCAGGAACCATCCCACTCAAAACAGTCCTTTCCAGGGCGGACATCGACGTAACGATTGTTCTAAAGAGCGACCAAGCGGTTGCCTTCGCCGAGGTAAACGTAGCTTGAAAGGAAAATGAGCGGGCAATGCGATCAAAACTGTTGTAATGGACTCGAAAAAGTAATTTAGTGGTTGTCACCCGGATTTCCTGGACCGCGACCGATTTTTGTCGTAGAATAAGTGCTGTAGGAACCCACCGGTCCGACCACCCAGCGACCCGTCCTCCAAAAGATGTCATGGAGGGTCGCTTGTGAGACAGTTTGCGGCATCTGTAAAGGAATTAATCCAATGTTAGTTTGTCAAGACAATAAAGAGCGAGAGCATCGTCATAACAACGATATCGTATCGTTGGCGTTGAAATTCGCGGCGACAAGGTTCGCCCTCGGTGTGGAGCCCCCCGTAGGTGGGTACCCGCACGAGTGTACGAAGCGATCCAACGATCCAACGAAGCTGCGGATAGCTTCATTTGAGGGGTCCGTAAGGCTCTGTGGAGAGCTTAATCGCGGTTTTGGATTCGGAGGGCCCTCCCTCTCGCGAGACCTCTCCGCGACCGACAACTCCGTTGTCGGCTCGCGTTGTTCCTACTTCGATCTCTATCGGAACCACGATTTGAGTTCCGCAAGTACGGCGTTAGAACCTGAACGCATGTCACCCAGTTTGTAAAACTCTGCACATCAACGACGTAAAAACGTCGTTGAGTCCCTTCGTCCTAGCGGTCTAGACACTGCCCTTTCACGGCGGCAACACGGGTTCGAGTCCCGTAGGGATCAAACTTGCAAGCCAACCTGAACCCGTAAAAACCAGGTTTGCCGGGTTTTTTTCGTTCGATCTCCTTAAATAACATTGCCAGACGAACAAGATACAATGGGCTGCTCAAAAGCTGACTTTTGAGCTCAGAGTCTGCTGTTGTGACCCGATGCCTAAGGCATCTCCCGGGTCGCCTGGAGCGTCCAGATAGCGGATACACCGGTTCAAGATTTCCGCGAACTGTGGGGTTCATCCGGGAAAGCGTGGCGCCGGAGGTTCAAGGCATCACTGAGTTCCAACGAGAATTGGTGCCTGAAGTAGGGAAGTGCTGAAGACACGTAAGCCCGAACAAACGCAGTCGAAACTCGCAGAAAGGTGCCACTCCCGACAAGGATATCTCGGTCGCCAGCGCTTCCGCAAAAGCGGTGCGCCCATGGGTGCCGAACGTCCTCGGCGATTTCGGTCAAACCGAGCACGATTTTCATCAAATCATTGGACACGGCAGGCATGCCTTGAAAAAACCTCGATCCAGGGGTCGGCGGCACGCTTGCGTCGGATGAACCGAAATATTTTGCGGCGACGGCGAACGCGAACGGCCGCGCCCCAGCCCGCATGAGAACCTTGTTGCCGCTATGACATGCCGCTTCCTAACCCGGAGAAGCCCGTGGTTCCGAGAGCCTGAACACTTGCCCAACTTCCATTGCTTTGAATTTCACCGAAGGTACGCCATGGGACCGCGACGCCGACGCGAGTCTGCCTGCGCCCGATTCCCTTGAGCGAATTCGTCATTGAGCTCCCGCCACCGAGTCCCGAGACGGGTCTTGACGGAACCCGCGCGTTCTCACGTTCCTCGCCAACAAAATTCCGAACCGCTATTGCAGGCACGGGCAGAGGACAGACCACCCCGGTTTGAACCGGCCTTCTGGTGCTCCGTTGCCGCCGCGCCGTGATGACAGGCGATGCCAAGAGATTCGTATGCGACGGCAACTGGAGCACTTTCCGCGGATTGGCGTGGCGCGAGCTTGCGCTCGTTGTCCCACTGGGACCCCGGCATCACACGCAAATTTTTTAGGTCGATTCCAGCAGTTCAGTGAGTCCTACGGCTTGCGAGGGCGGCTTGAATCCTGTCTCCGATCTCCCCGGAGCTGACCCAGCGGCACGCGGTGGAGACCGTCGGGCAAGACGCCGGGCAAGATCGACGGAATTTCCTGATCATCTTCCCAGACCGACGGCATCTTCCGCTCAGGGCGTTTTCGTCTTAACCGTGCCGTGTCTGCATCATTGGCTGCGAACGATTTCGACGTCTCCGCTGTGGAGCGATCCTCTGACGAGTGGTAGCGGGCCGATGTGTTGCGATTGGGTCGTGAGGCGACGAAACCCGTTTTTGGCATTTCTCGACGGACGGCCTGCGCCCAGATGAGGTCATGGCCGTATCCCAAAAGCAAGACCGAATCAAACACGCGAACCACTCACCGTGTCGAGGCAAATAGAGCGGTGCACCATTTCCCGAAGCATGGCGTTCATCGGCGACATGCCTGCGATGGAAGCACCGGGGAACGTGGTCGAGCCAAAACACAAGGGTCACGCGGCTCGCTTCGAAAAGCAATTTGAAAAAGGAGCGTATCAACACGCCAAGCGTTCGCAGATACCGCAATGAACCAAACTCGCGACATGCGGCGCGAACTATTGTCGGCGACGGCTTATTTGTCACCAAAATTGCCGCGATTTGTTACGGTACTCCAGCAACCGCATTTCGAAAAGTTTCCGGCACCGAGCATTGTCACCGAGCGAGTCCCGTCGACTGAATTCGGAACAGGCTCATCTGACGAAAGCCTGCGTTGCCCGAGCAGCTTGTACAGAACCCTTGGTGTGCAGAAACCATTGCAATCGACAAATCTAACAAACGGCAAATCAAGCAGTTCAAACGCTCGTAATGGTTCCCGGTGTAGGCGTCCGTGCAAAGTCCCGATGAATACGTTTTTCATCCATAGCACTTCGGTACGCCACGCGGCTCGGTCAACGGTTTGCAATGCCGAATGGAGTTGGGTCGAAAAGTCAGGCCGTTCCAACTCGATGGTCTTCGTAAAGGGGCACCCAACCGATCGGTTCTCTTTGCCGAGTGCTCGCCCGTGAGTCGATCGACGAGCCATTTGAGAACCATCGCAAGTTTTCCCTGAACCCCGGCCACAGGAAATTCCCTTTCCGCTTCGGAACGCAGTTGACGTGGAAAATCCGCGGTGTTTTCGGACAACCGCGCGCATCCGGATCCAATGCCGAAAGTAATCACCCATGGTGGTAACCGCACAAAACGGCAACATCGCCATCGGGTCTCGTCGGACCGCACCGATGCGCGCCGGCGGCCCGCTTGCGGTCATTTCCGAACCACGGTCCGCGCCCATGTAGACGCCTGCGCTCCAATTGAACGCCTTGGTAACCCAATGGCATGGTGTTGGGCGGCGCTGCGCCAAAATGATCGCATCGATTGGAAACTTGCCGGCGGGAATCTTCCAGGCCGGAATCGATCGTCGGGCATTGGATGCCGGAGCGTGAAAGCGAGAATTCGGGTGAGCGGCCTTGACGCCACTTTCTTTGCGATCTGAGGCTCCCACGGATTCCTTGCCAAATCAAATGCACTGTGCGGCGGCTCGTGCCGCCATGCCTTCCCCAAACGCCACCTTCAGGCGTCAGGGCAACGTTCGTTAAAAATCGATTGCGAGCAAGGTCGCCATCCGCATTCGGATCGTCTTCACCGAAAGTGCCCGGCGCGCGCCGAAAAGCCTGCTTTCCGGATTGATCGCACGCAGTCGCCGCTTTTCGTCAGGTTGATCCAAGCCGATGTCCATCTCCCCGACCGTCGTACTTTCCATCCTTTCAAACCGCTGGCGGATCAACATCGCAAAGTTGTCTTCCCGCAAACCGATGGAAACGCCGGCGTGACGTAATCTTTCCGCCGTCGGGTCCTCCACCCCAAGATCACATGTGCTCCGCATCCACTTCCGTCGCGAGCGATGTTCGAGGGCGATCCGTAACGCAAAGCACTTTTTTCCTAACAACGTGCGTTGCCCGCCAGAATAAGCCCGAGCCGAAGACCAAATCTGACGCGTTCGGGAAAGTGAACGAATGGTATTTCTGAATTGCACGGCCCCGGAACATCTCTGTCCGGGTCAGCGGTGCGACCGCGGTGTGCATGCACGCACCACCGCTTGTTCTTCTTGCGATTTCAGTGATCACGGCAACCCGAATCCGCGCCATGACCGCAGGTTTGTGACACGTAGGCGAATCCGTCAACTGCACTCCGAATGGACATCGCGAACCGACCGGCCCATGCTGAGGCAACACCGTACATCGGTGCCCACTGCATTCGACCGCATTGAACAACCTTGAATGCGTGTTTTCATTTGAACAACGATCTTCCCAATGGTTCGTCGGTCCGGCCGCCTCTTTGGAAAGCGAGCAAAAGAAACGTCCGAATCTTCCGACGCGAGCGACATCCGAGGGATGGATCGGGCCAAAAAACACCCCCGGCCAAAGTTTCTCGTTAAGGTGTATGAAGCGTGGCCCACCTGAAACCATTTGGAGACAAATCGTCGACGACTCGGCTGCTCCCCGCTGACCCAGTGAATCGCATCCGGCTGAGTCAGCCCGCGCCATCTTCTCCACCCATTTCAACAGCGGAGCATTCTGGGTCACGGTACTGAGGATCTCGGCGACCGTCAATGGATTCGTTTGCATCGGCGTTGTCATGTTTGGCCCAAAGAATCGAAGAAAAAATGATCTGCCACGACAGGAACGGCCTAGACATGAACGAACTCCGACCAGTTTTGTTAAAATCAAGAACGTAAATCCGCTC
>Ga0163217_1035087_pt1 | contig 10286 bp, 9 predicted proteins | sample SynspAceP_FD_185933 | JGI IMG/M metagenome (GOLD analysis project Ga0163217, IMG submission 185933) | Saline lake microbial communities from Ace Lake in Antarctica - Synechococcus sp. Ace-P (PacBio error correction) | ecosystem: Environmental > Aquatic > Non-marine Saline and Alkaline > Saline ...
CCAGCAAGGAAGAAGGAAAAATATTTGGGCCTCATCAATGGCCCCGGTGAAGAATTCCGAAAAAAGATCCCCAGTGCCCGAGGATCCAAAAATAATTTGAGTTTTTATAATATTTTCCAAATGACTCAAACTGCATCCCCCCTTACTATAATGAATAATCCATCCGAAAGGAATAAAAAACTATGTATTTGGATTAACTTTTTATGGGTGGAAACTATATCCGATTGCCAAATGAATGGTTCCCCCCAGGAAGCCGATAATTTTATTTACGGAGTAAATCTAGCCCATTATTCAGAATGCCGGCCTCTTTTTTTAGCAAATCATAGAAGTACCAACACAGCCCTACTGTTTCCATAGAAGCCTTGAACCTGAATATTTGGTAGGAAAATCCCGCTTCAAAATGAAAAATTCAAAAATCTACTCCGGTCTATTATATATTAGGTAGTTTACCACCATTATATACCTGAACCGTAAAAGCTCCGCAATGACAAAAGAAAATTAAAAGAGAATCGATTCGAATTCCCAGTCATTTAAAAACATGAGCAAAAGAAGTTTCCAGTCCCAATTACCCTATATGTATCATCTCAAGCGGATTATACCTCCAGAAATATCTAGCAGGATAACGGAATTTAATGAAAAACTGAGTAGAAGTGGAATAAAACGATCAAGAGAGAAAATCGGAGATAGACAACATACGTCCAAAAATAATTGAAATGATAGCCTGCTCCACTGTAATGAAAGAAACTCTAAGGAAAACATTTCCATTATGTAATTCGAGTGACGTTCCTCCTAAATCCCAGTAAGGCACTTTTTTTGTAGCGTTAATTATTAATGAAATTACCAGAAGATATCTCTTCCACTGTGAGTAAGCAGAAACAAAATAGAAGCGGAAAAAAAATTAAACTCCAAGGAATATTAATATTTTAAACACCCAAGAATGGAATTTGAAATAACGAATTCAGTCCTACTAAATTGGGTGTGAAATAATAAATAAAAAGCCTCCAAAATTGAGATAAACTAGAAAAGATACAAGAAACTTTGATACTAAAATCCCCCAATTGAAGGCCTTCATCAGTGAGATTATTTATGCCTAAAACAAGCCATTCACACACTTCACAGCTTTAGCAGAACACCCTTTCTTATCATCATTTGAATTAGCTACAATAACATTCAACATACACAAATTTAACGATTCAAGCCAGATACATCCATGATGCTACTATTGACTTAATTATTATAAAGTACCTACAAAACTGCACCAAAGAAATATGTATCATTAAACCAATGATATCACTCAGTCTTATATGTTATTTTTACACTTTCACCTGTAATAAGAGTCACGAAAATCCTGAACTGCTTATATAACGCGCTAATTCTCATTCGTAACAGTTTAACTGTTGGGCCTCAAAAAACAAGCCATTTTCCGCACTCATCACCAACACCAAGCTGCCTTGATTCTACATTGTAACTCTCGCGCCACCATCATATCTTTTAGTTATTAAGAATGCATATGTCTAAACTCCTCGTCTTTTCGTCACATAGTATTTGAAGTCATTACTTCACAATGCAACTATCGTCAGCTCTTCATACTAGTTACTTACATAAAAGCAATCTATGTGCAATATGACCAGCCTAGTTATCACTGAAAATGAAAAAAAAAGATCACCGAAAAGCATAAATTTTATTCACATCATCAAGTTTTTTATTTAGATAAATACAAAATTGCAATTAAACGCCTTAATCTAAAGCCACCGAAATCAGTATTACATGAAGTTATGGATCGTTAATTTATGATAAAATGGCAAGCCTCACACATAAATTAATTACCTATGACCCTATAACAGCTTTGCTGAATTGTCACAATAGGATTAAGGGAGAGTACAAAATAACAAAACTTCCCGCTACCACAAAGAATATCCAGCACACCAAGGCAAAAAAGAAGAACCTTTTCATGCAAAAATTTTGCAGAATTCCTCCCGACCAATACAATTTCGATTTGGAAGGGATTTGCAGACATTTATTTCTAAAAATTAAAATTCTCTAGTCAAGAAACTTTAATACGTAGAGTATTCAAATAAATTTTGCACCACCCAACCATGACATGATAACAAAACACAAATCAAATATCCGAATTAACTCTGAAAAGAAACTCGAACCGGAGATATGAAGGAATTGATGAGACTACGACCAGCTTTGAGCACCTGAACTTGATCACATTGAGAATAAGTACATGAGAGATGAGAGACAAGCTGTACATAGAAGTGAACTGAAAACACCGCCGCTCCCGGCAATCTCGAAAAGCTCCAAATACTGATACGGGATTGTCATATACATAACAAAGTAAGTACAACCAAGGGCTTTTTTGGCAATGTCTTGCAATAAGCGGCTGTTAACCGGAATCACCAAAAGGAAATATTTGAAGACAACAAAAACTGCCAATCCATAAATCAGACATGGAATGAAATCAGCATTCTGATTATTTAACATAAATCCACCATCTTTTATATAGAGAAGAATTGGCAAAAATCTGCTGCTTAGAATGGAGGGGAATTAAAAGAGTGACATGGTAATATATAAAAAAAGGATGAAAAATTACATTAATTAGCTATCATAAAGACTTTGACCAGCTAATGAAAATCACCTTGTCCAATCATTAAGGAAGTTAATATGTTAGAGTCCTGAGCTGAAGACACCTGCTACATAAAACCAACACAATTCACTAAGGAAAACTCTAAGGGCTTGAATCGGCATAAGCCATTCCTATACAAAGAGACTCTGCAATTGATGATCAAACAGGAATGAATAATCGGCAGTTAGTAAAACCTAGTTATCCCAAAGAATAATGGGTCAATTAGATCTCACCACATCATATTGGATTTGGGGAAATAAAAATTTAACACATCAGAATGAGCTCCTGGAAATTTTCTTCTTACAGCTAAAGTATTTCTCCATAAAGTGAACCTCCAACACGGAATCTTAAGGATGAAGCCATAAAAACCGAGTTGAATTAATCCGGTTTTCTGCATTAAGTAACCCTTGCCAAAAGCATCTCAATTAAAATTTATCACACTTGGACAGCATTCTGGTTTTGCTGCCAGAATTACACGGACAGCCAAAGCGTGAAACTAGTGAGCTGAAAATGAAGTGCCAAAATTAAACCAAATCACCAAAACATTTAATCCATTTGAAGATACGGATCAAGGATAACACGACCATTATCCGAGAAAAGTAGCCAGATCGGCCATCTAACCTGTCCGACCACAATAGACTAACAAAAATAAAAAAGCTTGAAACAGTAAATCTATTATTAACAGAACCAAATGACAAGAATCACCTTATATGCATACAGCAGGACACAGCGACGAAAACGCCGAGGTCCGTAATTGCCAGCACTATTTACGACACAAGAATAACCCTTGAGCTGCTGCAATGAGTTGCGACTTTCGTGAAAATGGTATAATGTAGATCTTTCCATCCAAATCAGCAACCAGTAATATATCAAATACGCCAGATCATCAAAATCCACCAATAACCAACAAACTAGGCAATGATGATCCAACACCTAACTTACCGAAAATCAGCTGCCTCTAGCCCAGTTATATTCATATCCACACGAATATTCAAGATGCACTTCTAACGGAGTCATACACTAAAGGATGTAATATGAGAACATCAACACGGAGCACCAGCGAAATCAAGAGATAAACTTAGGAAAATCTTTAAGAGAGCGATCAACGAAAAAGACACATTCATAAACCATGCAGATTAACTTAGGAAGAAACATTCCAGAATTCAAGGCTAACACAAAGTCCTTTTGCACACACACTAATTATTGGTTGTCCAATATGATGCTGAGCGCCAAAAGGAAGTAATAATCGCAACCAAGGAAGAAAAAAGCCGCATCAAAAACAGCGATAGTGGAAATATCAAATTAAACCCGAAATAAGCCCCTCAGACCAGCAAATTGTGATGATAAACCATGATCAAATTCAAAATCTAGAAATCCAATACGGATTTGCTTTGGCCTAAACTAGAGCGCTGCCGCCCTTCGCTTGAAGAGTTAACCAGCAGCATTTCGGGAAGAATCACGAGGAATTAACGAATTTTGGATGAAAACATTCGGGAAAACTATTTTGGAAGTGGAAGGAAAGCCCTCTTCCCACCAGCTCAATAATTACGAAGAAAACAAAAGAGCAAGTTCGGAGCAATCTACAAGAACTTGAAGAGGCCCATCGGAGGTTACTGTAATTCGTATGACATTCCAGACCAAATTTACTTGGAATAGAGACAACATATTAAGAAAAAGAGAACCACAACTAAAAAAAACCTGATCTACATATTTATATAAGGGGGCGCACTAGTGGAAAAGATCAACTATCTGCTTCACAATTTTCATACAGATCTTCTAGCTAATGCTTTTGAGTAAAAAAGCGATAAGAGCTCAGTTAAGGAATGAATCGATTTAAAGGATATTGGGTATTTGTAGAAAACTGCATAACAGTCTTGAGACGAAAGAAATCCTGAAAAGTCCAAAAAACCAAAACAAGAACAAATAAGCTAGTATATTAATTCCTTCCAATAATCGAATCAAACACAATATAATTTGATCCACTGGAATTGATTAACTGATTTAATCCCAAACAATCGTTTAACGAGAGCACAGAAATAGTTTAGACACTTATCACAATTCTCTAAAAAGCACAACGATCCCTTTTGCCATAAACAATTCGTACAGATTGTCCTCAGAAATATGTAGATTTCAAATCAACACTTATGTAATCCCTAGAGTAAAACCACCGAAGATTAAATACCAACCTAAGTAATTACAGATGCCTCCTGGAAAAAATTATATATTCAAATGTTATCAAATCAACAGAAATTCATCTGCAAACTCATAATCCTGTAAAAGGTATTACCAATTCACAAAGTTTTCCCCACGGGTTAACAGAAGAGAAAAATAAGTGAAAAATAACCAAAAAGGATTGTTATCTAAAGATAAATTTAAACAAGTGTGAGAACCTCGTCTGAAGCATCGTGTATTCTTTCACCGTCGCGGCCATAGACATTTCGATCTGATATATTGGACCGAGAATTAACTAAATAAAAACTTGCATTCAATTGGAGAGCTCAACATAGAAATCACGGAATCAAAAACACCGATAAAAAAAATATAAGAATTCTCTAGAGTCATTTTCTCCAAATAGATGGTAACCTCAATCACAGAATAATCCAAAAAAGACCTATTCTCCAAATGCAGAAAGTCAAACTCAAATACTGAAAATCGACTACTATCGACTTCCATGTACACAGAATGGATATGGAAATAAAAAAAAGGGGGATTACAAACTAAGCTGAAAAAGCAGATTTTCTATTGAAATATGCTTAAAATAAGACAGTTTTATCAAACTAATTAAAGATCTGCAGCTCACCAAATCAAACTCATTCTTAATCCCCATTCACCCCATACTCTATACCTTCGAGCAAAATCGAAAAACACAAACTATGGGCCTACGAACTTTTGTAAAAAATCAAACGGAATCAACGCAATACGATACCGATGCAACCAGCTATTGCTACAAGAAATGTATGTCGACAGCTTGGATATACAGCCTAAGGAAGGTAAGACTGATCGAGACCCAAGTCAGTGTCCCTACTTAATCAAGGAAATTTCAGGTTGGGTTTCAGAAAGGTGGATTTAGTGCGAATAATTGAATAGGCCGAGCACGAAGAAAATCCAAACAAACTCTTAGCGAGAACTGAAGAGGCAGCGAGATATCAAAGTGCTGGAAACATAAAGAGAAAAGAAACACCTTACACTAGAATTTCATCGAGAAAAAAGGGTTAAATCTCACAATCTATAAATGTTCCACTTCATGAGAACGAAAAGAACATTAGGCCAAGACTAACTCGATGATCATCAGCAAAATCAGAAAATAAATCAAATCAAATGTGTCCGATCTTAGATCATTCATTGTCTCGCTGAAGAAGAAGAGCAGAAGCCTCAAAAGAAACTAGGAATTCCAAGCCAAAAAAAATCATTACTCGGAACAAGTCTAAATGGTAATCAAAATGTGAACGTATTCTAAAACGACACTGAAGTCTTTATGGGATTCCATGACAGAGGAAATGAATCAACCTGACTATAATATGTTTCAGATCTTGAAGCCAGAATATCATTGAAGCACTTGAGAATAGAGAATTAAAAACTTACCGAGTAAACTTGAGGCGCATCTCAAAAGGGATTGAAGATACAGCAAGTCAAACCTGAGGAGCAAGAACATTAAGAAAAAACACCAATCTATCAGGCCTACCTGAACACAGCCAGAGACAACCGATCATTCCCAATTTGATCTTAAACGTTGCACAAAAAACTTTATGAATGTCCTTGGGGAAAACAGAAGAATTTAGACTTAGATATATACAAAACATAATCAAAAAAAAGGCTGTTGAAGATACTCAACGCCTTTTTACAATATTACCAAGATCATAAAATTATAAAGGGCTATTGGATCCACGGTAAAGAAAGTCCCATCTACAAAAATCGAATAAGAGCATCCCAAAATATCCCTAAAGCTACCATCATAATCAATGATCATCAAAGATTATACGTTTGATATGCCTTCCAAAATTTCTTTATATCTTCACCTTCAGTAATATTAACCAGAGATATTAGAATCAACAGAAAAAAATAAAAAAAAAGAAAAAAAAAAAAAAAAGCAAATATCCTTTGCAATAGAACCAAGCAAATCAAATACTTAAGTCCAACAGAATATATGTGCTATATTTGAGCAATTTACAAAGAACAATCAAAAAGATGTAAGTCAAAAATAATTTAAGAGATCATATTCAGCTTTCATTTCTAAGAATCAGGAAAAGAAGCCTAAGGCAGGAATAAGCTGCAAAGTCATCAAATTCAATTCCGAAGCACAAAACTCTATAAGTATCCATCTTGTGGAGTAAAAAAGGATGCATATTGTCAATATTATAATCTTAAGAATTCAATTTCTGATAGCTGCCCTCCTATATTATCAAATGATCTTCCAGAGTTGGCTTGATTGAAAAATATATTGAAAAGACACCTAATATTGCACTTGAGCAGTCCTTAGAATTCAAATCAATTGCATAAGCTCCAACACCAAGTCTGCTAAAAGCACATAACATAGATGAGTAAGTGAAGAAATCCTCTCTTAATTCACTAGCGCAAAAAATATTCCTGGTATTGAAAGCAGAATTGGCAGTGAATTAGGGTAAAAAATATCCAAAGTAAGTCAAGCCGCAAACAAGGAAAGCAGATTTATCAAAGCCAAATACACATACTTCGAATCGAAGATGGGAATAATCCAAAAGTTAGAGTGATGAAGAAGACTAATCGCTTTAACAAACCGGCTTCACGATCGCGTCTGCAGAAATATCACCACCCTAAGCTAAATATTAATTCATGTCCTGATAGAAATAAACTCACCATCAAATGTGTCGATATCCAGAACACGAATCGCCAAAACACAGGCTTTTCGAAACTTCACCAGATTAAACTCTTACCAAGTACCCCAAACAACAAGGGCCGGAATCTGAAAATCACATTTATTAAGTGATAAATGTTCAATGGTGCAAAGTTAAATGATTGGATAATATTTAAAAGTTAAAATCGGTCCAATGGTTAAGTCCTAGTCGCTTTTACAATATGAATAAGAAGCAGATTCAATGAACCCAAAATAGCACCAAAATTGCTTGTGTAAAAAATCAGGTAAATAAGCCAGGGTAATCTTGAACAATATTCATGAATGGCAGAAATCATAAGTAATGAGATTGAGTCCAATACGACCTCTGAATACTCAAAAGCCAAACCCATAATCAAAATCTAGAGAAACCACCAGCCTCACAGTGAGTAAAAAAGCTGCCGATAACCCTCGTACGGCCTATCGGTCTGGAATAATAAGACCAATTTACAAGCAACGGCCTTTTTAGGGCCATTAAACAAAAAGGAAAAAACCTATTGAACCAACCATTCACCATAATATTTATTTGCCATTAATAACAGAATCTAAAGAAAACTGAAGATAAGCCATAAGAATTATACGAGATTAGCCACACCCAAGTGGCAGTATTAAACCCCAGTACAATTTTTCATCCGCTGAATCTTCTTAACCAAAGTATAATTTTTGCAACTTTACGTTTTATGATGTAGGTAGGAAGTTTTAGATTTATCTTTGGATTCAAAGGCCCTCAATTTACACGATATCTTCAATAGCTCAGAAAAGTGTCAATCTCTTAATCTCACTAATAAAAGCTAATTCTGGAGAAACTGTCAATGGTAATGCAATTCAAAATCTCACCAAGGTGAAGACAAGCTGTGTGGCAATCGCCGAACCCTATACCAAAACTAGATAAGCCAAAGGACAAAACAACGAGAGTATAGAAAAAACAAATTCGCAATTTATGCCCACATAGACTTCTGCAGAATCGCACAAAAGCATATTTAACGATAGGAAACATTATATCATTACTACACTAATCAATGACTTTACAAACAAAAACTTAGGGATAATAGCAATAAACAGTAATCAAAGAATATCTAGCGTGTCTACTCAACAGAAATGGGCAAGTCATTCGAAGATAACATGTCCAATATTGAGACACATCAAAGGGAAAGTATCGATTCACCAGATTTTATAATAATCATATCAAAGAAGAAACCAAACCTGGACATTAACAATATTGAGGCACGCAAAAGCATAAATATAAGACTTAACATGATACCAGCGCTTTTCTAAACTCCAACCTGCTCCAGAGATGTCTGGAAAGTTTTTCTTCAAAGCAATCGCAGGTCACAATCCTCACCTAGTAATATGATCTGTTATGACCTATAAAATAGAGGAGACTTAGCTCGCTGAAATTGATAACTGCAAGCAAAAAGAATCGTATCCTCAAAACTCCCTGAATTCTAGTCGAGTGGAGCTTCATCCGAGTGTATCCAAATAGATGGCCAATATCCACGCCTTTGGGAGCGCATCAATCGTACTAGAGATCGAGTAACAGCTCAACATTGTCGCCAACTTCTACCGTGCGGTTTCGGTTGGAAATCCACTTGTTTTCTGCTGAGCACCGATCAGGTTTGTATTTAATCATTTGAAAATAAATAGATAAAGACCATCTGCCAATGTATCCTCCGCCTCCGGCGATTTGCATGGGATTTTTTCTGCGTTTGGTTCTAAGGGTTTAGGAGTCATAAAAAAAGTGTTTCTTTATTCACCGATTAAAAAAGGTAAGTTCAATCAAATCGATAATTTCTCTATTGCTTTTTTTCCAAAGCTTTGGGTTGGTGGTGTAGTTTTCACGATCATAATTTGGCACTTCCAATCCGGCATTTTATTGGCTTGAGGTAGGTCAAAAACTGGTAAGTTACCTGTGCAAAATGCGGATTCAATAGGCCACGATGAAAGGCTTATAGAATTTCTACACACGAAAACTCCATTAATTTATAATATCCTCAAGAAAAGCCTAGACAATTGCTTGAAGCTCAGATATGATAATACAGAGTATATCCAAAACGAACCTTTTGACCTTCAAATAAGCTCACAAAAGCGTTAGGTAAATTGAAAATCTCGAGGATATTTCCTTGTTCGAAATAATCAAAGTTTGCTTTAAAGTCCCCCATCATACTAATAATATGGTATAACCCCAGTTCCTTCCGGTGCCTCACATAATCACCAAAATCACACCATGACTTCTCAGCCATGCTTTCCATTCAAACGATAATTCCATACTCACCATTCGACACACTTCCAGTTTACCACCATGAAATCGCTTTCTGAAGAAATCAGAGAAGACTGTTTTGCACATTAACTCGAGCTGAAACTGCAACTTCAACAAGTCGAGTGAAAGTAGCAACCAATTTAGCTGCACATATATCCAAAACTCCAGTGGATAGTCAAGAATTGACTCGGGAAAGCTTTTCCACACTGAATCAAATAACCACACAAGCGATGTCAACAATCAATACCGAATTTCACATGTCCTTCTACACTAACACATACACAAAAACCATCCGGTACGATATCAAAGGATAGGCCGAAACATAAAAAACTTGGAAAAAGTGATGGACGATTCCACTTGTGATTGGCAGGATTAATCAAAAGAACCATTTTATCCAAATTCTCCAAAAAGAGCGCAGCATTCAATAAAGATAATTCACCTAGAGAACACGAGAAAGAATCCTCGAAATCTCTCCGTCATAAAAAATCAATAGAGCATCACATTATTCTCCTTATCGAGCCAGTGCAAATAGC
>Ga0163217_1108239_pt1 | contig 10286 bp, 5 predicted proteins | sample SynspAceP_FD_185933 | JGI IMG/M metagenome (GOLD analysis project Ga0163217, IMG submission 185933) | Saline lake microbial communities from Ace Lake in Antarctica - Synechococcus sp. Ace-P (PacBio error correction) | ecosystem: Environmental > Aquatic > Non-marine Saline and Alkaline > Saline ...
CAGGAGGACGATCAAGGAACTTAACTTAAAAAAAAAAAGTTTTTTTTAAAAAAAAATTCAATTCCCATTGGTTTTTAATTTCCTCCCTCTTCTTTTTTCGCCGGCTAATGGGGCATGCTAATTACTGCTCCTCTTTAAACGATGAAATGCGACTAATTTCCCATGATCTTTTACTACTTGCAAGCAGGAGTTGGGTCCCCGTATCAATGAATTGACTGAAAAAATATCAATTCAATGGATGTTTTTTCGAATTAACAGTTTTTGGGGATATCTGATTTTTAGAAAATAGTTTTCTAAAGCTCGGGTAATAGATTGTTTTCGTGCCTCAGCAGCATCTTCAGCAGTGACATAACCTTTTTTTAAATTCCGGTTATCATCAACAACTAAAAATACTAAGTATCCTTCAAGTTTCATTTGTTTCTAAACGCCAAACGTGGGGCCATGTTTTGTTGATATTGATTGTTTCAGGTCCTTTTCATAATATTTTTCTGCAGAAAGACCTTAGAACGGGTCAACATCTTCACAAAACGTTCAACAATGTCACTGCAGGACTCATTAAAATTCTTCAAGGTGTGGCCCAATTTGCACAATAGATCATCTTTCTTAAAGCACATTCGATCTCCAATTCTTAACGCTCATTTAAATCATGAGTGATAAAGAAATAATGGTTTTTTTTTTACGGTTGCTTTGTAATTCTACTAATTCATCCTTGCATTTCTTTTTCGATCAAGTGGTCCTAAAGCAGAAAAAGCTTCCATCCATCAACAAAATTTCTGGATCATTTGCTAATGCCTAGCCAAACCGACACGATCTGTTGCCAATACCACGGAAAACTGAAGCAAGGGTATTGATTAATATAATCTCCTAAAACAAGCGTTTCTAAAAGCTTTGTTTTAGCTTGTTTAGCTCTTTTCCTTCTTTACTTACGCTTGAATTTCTAAACATAATTCGGTAAATTTTCAAGAATTGTACGTTGAGGAAATATGCGATTTTGAAAAACCATACTCAATTTTTTTTACGTCTCACTTCACGCAAATCTGTCTTGTTCATGAGCAGATAAGTTATCACATCAATGTAAATTATTTCCTATAGTTTGGTGTCGATCAATCTGTTTAACATTCACCTAAAAGTAAGACTTTACCACTCCCAGATAATTCCCATAATGAAGAAACTTCACCTTATTATTGTAAAACTACATTGTTGACACGACCGTAAACGCCAGTTCTTTTAATATTTTCTTGCTTTGATTATTCTGGTTAAAATTAGAACACGATCAGTTTTTTTAACCGAAAATTTTCGTACATTTTCAACTTTTATTTTTATCAAAAAACCACTTCCTTTTTTTATTTTTTTATTAACAATTTTTTACAGGGTAAACAAACTAACAAATAGATTATTTTTAAAGCATAAATAAGCAAATTGTTGTGTCATAAATAGTAATAAATACACAAGTTTTTTTTGGGGGAAATAACTGTACTACAAGAGATCTACACAGATTAGTAATCATGGTAAAATTTAAAATGAAAACAAGCGAGTTTTCATTGACCGTTATAACAGCCATTAATTCGCTGTTTAAAGCAACTATGAGAAGTAATTATAATCCGGGAGTTTTTTACATTTGTTTTAAATTAAGATATTTTAAGTTAAGATGAAATATCAATTTCAAAAAATATGCTTGTGGATTTTAGAATGCGATCGATAAACTAAATAAGAGTAAAACGTTAATAAAATAGCTCTAAACAGCGCATTATTAAGATTCACAGTTATAGGAAAATGATAGGCAAAAAGGGTGGGCTTTCTAAGATCCTAAAAAAAAAGTGTGAAAAAAATTAACTGGATTACATTCAATTTTTAAATAATTGTATAATCTTTTATCACTAGTGTTGATTAAACTATTAATGCTTTTTTTTTTTGGCTTTTTTAATCTTCTGACTCAATGTTTACACCTTCCGATTAATATAATCTTTGGCTTCTTTAGCCCATTCGGAACTGCACTTTAATTGTCCCGTTTTTGCGCCAACTACCTCTGAACTCTAGTAACTGCTGACATTCCGAAACGACATCTACTTGGTGAAATAAAATTTGAAGAAAAAAATCTCCATATACTATGTATCAAAGGCTCTCAAGGCTATATTCGCTGTTTTTTTTCACATTTAGGTTTTAGTTTAATTGACAATGATAATCATTACCAGAACGCAGTTCTGCTTTCAAAAATCTCCTGTTAAGCATCAAAAGCCAATGGATGATAACCATCGTTTGATAGTGTGTAATTATAATTTGTATTTCTTGATAACAAATGCATCTAAAGTGTTTGATCTAAATCGAAAATTCAGTTCAGTTGTATTAAGAGTTGTTCGAACTTTGTCATTAAAGATTGGTTTACTTCTTGTAATTGAACTAATATTTTCTTAGCTTAAGTCGACCCCCAAACAAAACCAAAAAAACAAAAAAAAAAAAAAAAAAAACCCCCCCCGAGATATTGAAGGCTTGAGAAGCGAACCTTTTCTTTTGCCTAAAATCACTTTGAAAAATTGAATTTTTTTGATAAGATATCAGCAAAAGAAATCTGTCCTTATCCCTGCAAATCAACTGGATAGTAATTGTTCGATAATTGAATAATTATTTGCTTATAATATACAGCGACTATCTTTGATAGTGAAGTTTTTCTTTCAGTCTTTTTAAAATAAAATTAATTTTGGTGCATAAACTCTTTAGCAATATTAATCCAGAATCCAGTTTGAAAGATTTCTAACCATTATTTTTGAAATGGATATTTTAAGAATTGAAAGCAAGTAATTTCGTGTAATGTAGCCATTTTAGAGACTCCTTTTCATGTTTAGTTTAGTCGGTTTAACCACCAACAGATTGGGGGTTTTTTTTTAACACCCAAGGGATGCAAGAAAATCAAATAAAAGTAAAGCACTAACATACACATTAAAATAGCTTTTTGAAAAAATCTATGATTATTCAGGCAATATCATATATATTTTTTTTAAGTAGTTACAACTAAAAAAATGAAAGGAAGAGACCATTTTAAATGAGATTTAATTCATGGGAGCTTACATACTGGACAATCTTGAAAAGCTACGGTGTTATAGGTGGGTTAATGTCTCATCTCAATTATGGCGTTTTACTTACTACTTATGCATCAAGAGAGAACTCTCAGGGAATAATCAAAATAGGACCGAGTTGGTCTCACCCTATTTATCGGAGCATTATTAGGGATAATGACCTGGATGTTGCGCACAATTGTGGTTTTCCCATCGATGTATAAAATCGAAAATATCATTGTTGGTGGGTTGTTTGCTACATTTATAGCAACATTAGGAGAAGGATCAATTTGTTGTTATTGGGGGCTTTCTGATTGAGGTGAGCGTTGCCGCAAATCTAAAAGCATTTTTAATAGTGCATTAGTAGGCGCCATTGTCGGCTATTATTTTTGGTTATCTAGTTTGATATGAATTGGAATAAATATCAATTCGCCTGAAATCCCAGAAAAAATAGTAGAAAAGCACCACTATCCAGTAAAGCACAAGACATCCAATGTAATTGTTTGATATGTCGGATTTTTATCTCATTCTAACTTTCAAGTGCTTTTTTTGCTTCCTGGATCAATAATGGATTTATGGGGGAATGTAAAAATTAACAGGTTATGAATGATTATCCGTTTTGGGTAGCCATTTTTTATTACAATTTTTTCGATTATTTAATTATTTTGTGTACAAATTTTAATTACAAAGGATGACTGTTTTGCGACAACAAGTGAAGGCAACTTTATTACATGCGGTAATTCGATATTTTCTACTATCATTATTTTATGTATTGGGCTGACTATTAATTTGCTAACTATATATTGAATATTTTGTAGGACCAGAGACTTTTTGATGCGTGGATGACTTCTCAGCTTCAGTTTGTGGGGTAGTCATTGCTGCCCATATAGGGGGCAAGCACCGGGTTGTGGCGGGATGATTTCTGTTGCGGTTTGCCCTTTATAACTTATCCATAAATTTCCGATAAGCGCTTTTAATTGCAGCAGGCATCGCAACTAGTGGAGATGGGAATTTCCCATTACATAGCATATTTAACAAAAAAGCTGCTGTTAATCGTTACAGTATTGGGAAAATTTGCCCTTGATGGTGGTTAATACCGTTTTAGTTTAGTATTGAAATTAAAAACTATATTTCCTGCGAAGTTCTTAGTTAATTTTAAGCTAACTATTTTAGCTAACTAAATAAAGAAAACGACTTCTTTTTCAAATAGTGAGTCGGTTTGCGGTCGGTTCAATTTGCAACCATATTACGTTTTATGAAACTATTCGAGGCCAGATTAAGTGTAGATCCCTCAACGTTGTGGGATAAACCGAATAACAGTAAAATTTTCTGAAAAAGTCATCCTCTGCGCTAGCCAAATTGACTTTTTTGTAAAATTTAAGAAAGTACTTGTGACTAAGTTAACCAAATTGTGAATCTACCTCTAATTATTTTTTTTATACAACACTAGTGAATCTTTATATTGGTTTTTAAAAAATTTTTGTGCAAATAAAAAAATAAAAAATCATGAATAATTAAAAGCAGCAATTTTTTTTTAAGAATAAAGGCACCTTTTTCTTTTTAATTTTGCCCAATAAATTAAAGTAATATGTATATAGGAAGAGGTTTGGAGATTATATAATTATTGGAGTTATTTTTTTAGAAATTAGATAGATTGTTTTATGAAATTTGATTTCAAATATACGTTGAATTGATCTCTGTCAGCATGAAAATATAAACTCATTTAAAACAGGGGTGAAGGATATGAATAAGAGATAAAAGGAATTAAATTAAAAAGAAGCACAATAGAGGATATACCACTCATGGAAAGTTTATTTATTAGAAAGAACCTCAATATGCGGATATGCCGAAAGGCGTGACAAATAGTTTACATGAACTGAGAAGTAATCCTATTCTTAATCTTGACAGAAAAAATAAATTTAGTAGGATTTTCATTTCAAAAAAATAAAGTTAATTGAAAATTTTCCAATAAGTAAAGCTGTCTAATTCTTAAAAGATCATTCAGTGGCATGAACGATTTCAAGAAAGAGGATTTGGTAAATTATCGATAGAGGCACTGCTGAATTATATAAAAATTCGACTTAATGAAATTAATGAAGTATTCTTGCTGTGGACTATGGATAACCTTAGTGGACAAAATGTTATATTTAAAAACTGGCTTTCAAAAGATCAAAAAAAGGTACAGAAAACGGCAGGTATAAATTTTATTTATTCTAAATTATTAAATGAAACTAATACACAAATCTCTCAGTAGAAAATAAAATATGATTTAATTGAAAAGGACTATTAAGATGAACAAAAAAAGTGTTTTTTTGGGACTTTTTAGTTATGTTGACTGCAATAGTCATTATAGGAGGAGCCCCATATAATAAAAATCTGTGCAAGCAGAAAAAATGAGAATTCGAACAAAAAGTAAAATCAGACGAAACCATAAAAAAATTGGTTTATGGTTTATTTGAGCTAAAAAAAGGAGAAACTAGCTAGTAAGCCATTACAGAAAAGCAAATAAATAGTGTTTTTACAACAGTGTGGAACAATTGCCAAATAATTTAATTAATAAGGAATTGTTAATTTATGATGTAGACACAGCAAATGTTTTTATAAAGCCCAATAAAAGTAGCTGCTCTATTAAAAAAAATGGCAATTTTTTATCGGATAATGGTAACATAAAGAAGAACAAATAAAAAGAAGCAAAAGACTCTTAAAAAAGATTCGACTTGTCACTTCCTTTGCATAAAAGAGGTTAAGCCTTTTTACAATTAGAAAAAGACATTTTGATTACAACCAAGAACGATTAAGTTGGTTCTCTAACCTTTTTGAGACAACGAATAAAGAGAGTAGTCAGAAAAAGAATGTGTACCACAAGAACAAACTTGAGCAATAATTGAAGTAAAAGTTAAATGCTATAAAAAAACAAGAAAATTAAAAAATGAACAAAAACGATTAAAGCTTGCTAATATGCAGTTAGTTTTACAAAAGAGGAAGAAGAAAGAAAGCATTAGAAGAAGGACAATTAGGAAGAAAAAAATGAAAAGGGAGAAGTCGAAGCAAGAAGAATCAAACTGGAGCAAAACGCCGCGAGGATAGATTGTAGAGAGAAGATGTTAGATAAGTAATAGCAAATACAACGATGCTGAAGATATCGAACTACGTGGAGACCAACAATATCCAAGCCACTAAACCGTGGGGATCCCTTCTGAAAATAAAAACTCGAACCCAAGTAAAATACAGAACCAGAGCACAGAAGTAAAAGCGGGAAAGGAAAAGCCTGGAAGTAATAACGAAACTGATTCAGATGCAGTCTAGAACCAAGCAGAAACAGAACCAGAACCAGAAACAGAACCGAACCAGGAACAGAACAGACCAGAACCAGAACCAGAACCCGAACCAGAACCAGCATTGTCTCGGATCGAGTGCTGAATCGGGTGATTAAATAATTTAAATACAAATGTCTAACTTTTGCGTTGAAAAATTAATAGTTTTATTATTATTCTGAAGATGTTCTGTTATTCTAAAATCTTGCGCTGTTTGCTAAAGACCTACTTGACAATGGGATACCAAGTTAATTAGTAAATTGAGAACAAAGACTAAAAATGAACAACCATCAAAGGGTGCTTGTAAAGCTGGAGACTGAATTTTGATTCTACTTCGAAGCCTGTTTTCGTTTAATACGGGCGTACGGATTGTGACGGGGGCAATTGGATTATAAAACAATCATTTTAGCTCCCTCCCTTTTTTTTTGTGTGGCTACATGTTCGACACACTAAAAGGAGGTTTTTTTTTTATGGAAATATTAGTTTACGAGTTTATGGATTGAAGGGACCAATTGTAGACATTAGCAAGTTGTTTTTCTTTTATTCTACTAATATTGGGACGCGGATTTACAAATTTTCGCTGGAATGATACCTTTAGTTTTATATTTCACTTAGAAGGAAGGGACAATTGCTTGGGTTAGCTGCAGGAATTTTTAATGGGGAATCTGCATTATTTAATAGGCAATGTTGCAATTTTGAGTTTGATACAAGGGTTTATTGAATATTTTATTGGCATTTTATGTTTGCAGGAAATGGCAGGTCTATTCTCCAATCAGTTTCATTCTTGCTATTAAAAATAAAAACTATTAAATTAATGTATTAATATCTGTTATTGGTGCAATAACAGGAACGATTGCTCGCTTTTTTATTTTGCATTTTTATTGCCTGATACTTTTGGGGAAGCTATGCTCCCCGAAGGAATGAGCGCGGTGTGGGTATTCATTTATTGCAAATGGAGTAGCGGCGTAGCTAAGATATCGTTACAGCATAAGTGGTTTTAGTTTTATTAAGTAGACAAATCTTATTTATTTATACCAATTGATAAAGAAATAAATGTTTTAAGAAAATAGATTATAGATAGTATATTTTCTACTAAATTATAATTTGATCTACTTAAATTTACTTTGATAAAGCTAGTAAAAAGTTATGTAACATAGTAAAGATTTAGGACAAAATGATTTGAAAGGACTATATATGCAAATTTTTTATCTATTTCATTCTGTTATTATTAACTTTAAAATACTATTTTTGCTAAAATGATTACTGTTTTTCGAGAGAAGCGTGATATTGCAGCAACCTTGGGCTTGGTTTAGTGGTTTTATGCTATTGCCTGTTGTTTGGTTTTGTTTTTTACCTATTTCATTGGAAATAAGTTACAAGTAAAATAGATTTTTGATATCAAGATCAAAGAAGGTATCGTATGTTTGAATTAGTACAAGCGCAAAAGAGCTATTAGCAGAGGATGAAGGCTTTACTATCCAGTAAACAGGCCTCAGAAAATGCTAAAAAATGGCAAGTTTATTTTTTGAAAGCGATGAATCTCTTTAATAAAGGCAATAAAGTTCAATTATTTACAGAGGAAGCTAAAAAATATGAAATCGTTAATTTCTGAATATGTTACGAAGCTAAACATCAACATCCATTTAATTTATTTATATTTTTAAAGATGATAAAATTGAAGAAAAGTATTGCGAGCCCTTAGAAGATAGAGCAGCCGCTGGTGTGGGTTTTAGTCATAACGATGCTTTAGGGTCAACGTTATTTGATAACCAATTTTTTAAAAACATTAATATCTTAGGGAGGCCCGTGCCGAGTCTTTTTTGGTTTCATGTATTAGCATAATAACTTGAGGTTTAACTACCGTAATCATATGAAAAATTTGTTATTATGGATGGTGAAAATCGGTTATACTGGTGGATTTAACGTTTGGAGATGAATACTTAGGAGATATAAAAAATTCGGGTATTGGCGTGATACACACATGAAAATTGAAAGGCATGCTGTTTTACCATTACAAGTCGATTTTTGATGATTAGGAGATGCACCAGTGATCATCATAAGTTGGAATATCAGGAAATTATTTTTCCATAATAAAAAACACAGGAAATAACAAATATGCAGATTGTTTCGATGTGTCAAGATACAGAAATACCAGCAATAAAAAGGATATATAAAATGATTTAGCATGGCTAATGGAATTGTTTTACTCTTCAATCCCTTTTTTGTTCCAGATGAATCAACTTTTTTGAAAACAAGAAATAGCGTGATGTCAGGATAGATGTTAAAATCATGATTCCAAATAAACCAGACATCCTTTCATTTACCGTGCAAACACGACTTTTATTAATGCAGCTGAGATGGTCGTGCTGGAGCGGAAGTGTACATCTAGATAACGGGTTTTTCTACATGCTTAAGACAATAGTCATTGATGGAGAAATTTTGTTTCAATAGGAACAGCTAATTTTGATTTTTAGAAGCTTTTTAAATTAACTTTGAAGTAAATGCCTTTATTTATGAATCCGAAGTAAGCTAAAAACAAAGATATTTTCTAACAAAGATATTGAAAAAAGTTATTTATTAATCAAGAAATTTTTAGATGATCAATCAAGATGGTAAATTTAAACAGATAATTCTCCAAGACTATTTCACCAATCTTGTAAAATTTAGATAACTCGTTCCTGAATCTAATAATCGTTTCGTAAATTCCCAAATGGCGAAAATTTTTGGGAGTTTTTTTTGTTGTAGAGAACAAAATAGCAGCTAAATTGTTTGATAAAATAATTTTGAATTAAATGATTTTTTTTTATTTAGTAAGCATCTTCGTTTCAAGTATTTATTTGACAAGAGCAATAAATGGTTGGATAGAATGTGTTTCTTTTTCTCATTTTACCAATCTTAATAAAATGATAGATAGATTTTGCACAAAATATCTTAATAAAAATCCTCAATTGATAATGTAGACATTTAATGGATAATAATTTAATATAGAACGAAAATTAAATAAGAGGTGGAAGATGATGAATTTAAATGTTCAAAAGTAATAAATAAAGGTGGAAAAAGCTGTAGAGATATCGAATCTTACTTTTATAAAGGAGAATTTATTGTTTTTTATCGGTACAAGTGGAAGTGGTTAAAACAATCCATGAGAATGTTAATCGAATGATTGAGCCTACTCAGGTCAAGAATTTTAATTCCCATGGTGAATATTATGAAAAAGACCAGTCAAGTTACGCAGCAAATGGTTATTTTATCCAACAATTGTTTGAATGCTCATATGAGATATCAATAATATTGTGTTTCCTCCGTTTGAATGAAATGGCCCTGAAAAAAACAAAGAAGATAGCGAAATTTATGAAAAAAGTTTGATTACATTAGATTATTAAGAGCGTTACCATCAGAATTCGGGTGGAAACAAAATAGGATTGGTGTTATCGCGCATTAGCAGTACAAATATTTTTTAATGGATGAACATTTGGTGCATTAGAATCCTATTACAAGAGACTCATGCAGAGAATTACGTAAAGAATGACAGAAAGGAAATAAGATAAGACAATCGTTTTTTGTAACTCACAGATATGCGATAAGCGTTAAAGATTAGAGATAGATTGTTATTATGCAAGAGGGAAGTTGTTCATTTGAATACACCAGATAATATGTTTTTTTTGCAGCTCCGAAAATCAATTTTGACGAAGACTTTTATGGTGAGGAATCGTTTAATCAAGCGAGACCAATAATTTTCAGCCTCACGTAGAACAAGTTTATGTTAAAAAATCCAAGCATCTATGTGGGTACGATAATGCGTCATGGCACGACATCTATTTCGCAATCGATTGAATTCAGGATCTGCGGATGTCGGGTTGATACTTATTAGTTAAAGGATGATGTTGTGTATTAAAGGTTTTTATTGATTTGAAGTATTTTT
>Ga0163217_1065043_pt1 | contig 10285 bp, 9 predicted proteins | sample SynspAceP_FD_185933 | JGI IMG/M metagenome (GOLD analysis project Ga0163217, IMG submission 185933) | Saline lake microbial communities from Ace Lake in Antarctica - Synechococcus sp. Ace-P (PacBio error correction) | ecosystem: Environmental > Aquatic > Non-marine Saline and Alkaline > Saline ...
CAACGAGAGAGTTAAAATTAATCGGCATTTGAACTTGGGTACCACCAACTCTGCGTAGCTGTAATGGAGGCGTAATGAACCTGTAAGTCATTCAAACAGTGAAGGAAGAAGAACCCAGCTTCCATCAAATTGTGGCTTTTTTCTTGACAAACGGAATGGCGAACGCTAAAAGTAGGTGATCCTGCTAAAAGAACAGGCGTTACTAATCTCCAAATACCTATTTCATCTGTGAGGCGATTCAAGGTAAGAAATTTTTCGGAATCACCGAAGAGAAAAAGCACGCATCTTTAAACCCAGTAGCAAAAGGTCTAATGATACTAGTTGGGTAAGCAATAGGCAGACGATCTACACGCCACAGGAACTTTCACGCAATGATCCTTCAGAAATGAAGCAGTACTGCAGAGGATTTTCTGGGGCAGCCTGTAAACTGAATACAGTAATTACAGTACCAGCATATTCAATGATGCAGAACGTCAAGCAACCAAAGAAGCTGGGCAATCGCAGGTCTTGAAGTAAGCGAATATCATAATGAGCCTACTGCATGCAGCATTGGCTATGGTCTTGACAAAAAGAAACAAGAATGAAAAAGCTGCAGTGATGACTTGGTGGTGGTACATTGATATCTCAGTCCTTTGGAACTTGGTATGGCGTATTCGAAGTAAAATCACCCAATTGGTGACGTACACTTGGTGGTGATGACTTTGGATCAAAAGATCATGAATTGCTGCAGAAGAATTCAAGCGTCTGAAGAGCAAATTGACTTGAGAACAAGATCAATGGCGCTTCAGAGACTGAAAAAGCTTCCGAAAAAGCTAAAATTGACTTTCAAGTTTCTGCGTCTAACTGAAATCAACTTGCCATACATCATGGTACCCAGACTGGTCCTAAGCAACTTGTGAGAACGCTTGAGCAGAGCGAAATTTGAGCAGCTAACTGAAGATTTGGTTCAGAAGATCAATGGAGGTCCTTGTAAGAAAGCATGAAAGATGCTGGATATGATCCTTTCGGAAAATAGATGAAGTAATCTTGGTAGCGTGGTTCCACTCGCATTCCTAAATCAGGAAGAAGTAGAAAAGTCTTTGGCAAGAAGCCTTCCAAAGGTGTAAAACCCTGAACGAAGTAGTGCTATCGTGGGCTGCCATTCAAGGTGGTGTTTGGACAGGTGAAGTGAAAGAGCGTCATTCTTTTGGATGTCGATCTCCTTTATACTCTAGGAATGCGAACAATGGGCGGTGTATTCAACGCAAGCTTATCGACTCTAATACTAACATCACATACCTACTATCCCTGACGAAAAAGTAGAGGTATTCTCTACTGCATCCGACAATCAGTCCACGGTAGACATCCATGTACTTCAAGAGAGGCGAGCTATGGCTAAACGACTAATAGCAGCAATCGAAGATTCCAACTTTCTGTATCCACCTTCCCAAGGCTGTGGTGTACCTCAGATTGAAGTGAACCCCTTTTGAATATGAAAAAAAAATGCCAACGTATTCCTCAATGTATCTGCAAAAGATAAAGGAACCGAAAAGAGCAGAAAATCCACAAAGATTAATGCTTCAGGTCCTTTCTTAAGAAGAATCGAAGCGAATGAAGCTGAAGCAGAGGCTAATGCAAGGCATCAGATAAGATCGAAAGAGAAAAAATTGCCAAATAAAAATCAAGCAGATAGCTTATGTCCAGACTGAGAAAGCCGTTGGAAAGAATAGCGGTGATAAACTTTCCGAAGGAAATAAATCAGCGAATCGAGTCTGCACTTGCACTTTGAAGTGGCACATCAGGAACAAAATAACCGAAGGTATTGATGCCTGCATGGATGGCTTGAACAAAGCTTGGGAAGCTGCTTCATGCCGAATGTATAACTCTGCTGGTGCCGAAGGTGCGAACGCTGGACCTGAGAGGATGCTAACGCTGGATCTAGCGAAGGTACTACTGGTGACGGCGTGTCAGATGTAGATACGAAAGAAGTAAGCGAAGAAGAAATAAGCGAGCCTTAAACCATCAAAAGTCGGCACCTGTGGCATATAACCAGGTGCCGTCTTATTTACGAGCAAGAATCAAAGATCATAAGAATGAGGTTCTTGGGCTTTGTTTGTTGAACAACGAAAATAAACTCACATGCAACTAGACCGCTGAAAATAAATTAAGAAACTCATCATTGTAGGTGACAGAGTCTTGATCCGTCTAAAAAATCAACGAAATAAAATACGGTCAGGAGGACTTTATCTTCCGCCCGGAGTCCAAGAAAAGAAAAAGTACAGCAAGGCTATATCATAAAAGGCTGTCCAGGTTATCCAATTCCTATGGCGACCGAAGATCAGGAATCGCTTGGCTGGAAACGCGAAGAAAAAGTCAAATATGTCGCACTTCAAGCAAAAGAGGGGGATTTAGGCTATTTTCTTGCTTTCAGGAGGGCTCATGAGTGTGATGTATTGAAGGAGAAAAATATTACATCGTTGTCTCACAAAACATCTAATGCTGGAACGAGAGCATGAATTAAAACAAAGGCTCGGAGAATCTTTTCGCGAGCCTTTGTTTATTCTAAGCCACCAAAATTTTTTTCGGCTTACGAATGGCTTCGGCAACTCGTAAGAATGCTTTTGAATCCACTTGGTTAATTTCGGATTTCCTCCCAAACGCTTTCTTGGTCTTTTTGCCTTGCAATCGCTTTTGGATTATTAATGACCTTTCGAGTCCTAATAGCGATGGTAGAATACCTTCCTTATTCCAGACTTTAAAGTTTTTTGGGGGTGCGGACCTTTAGTAAAGAGTCGGGCTATTGTCAAATACAAAACTGAGTATTGGAAGAACTTGGCCTTCCACAGTTTTACATTTTTGGCAGCAGGGCCTTTTAAAATATCCTGAGCAAAAGAAGCCGAGAATACTAGAAAGCTACCAGAATTAGAAGTGATCTTTTTCATGCGGTATATCTTGGGTTGTAAACAAAAGTATACTACGGAAAAGAAAAAAATGTTCCATTTGGAACGGAATTTTTTTTAAATGATTTTCAAGGCATTTGAAAAATTTTATTTGTTTTGAGATTCCCCTGTTTTCTAAAAATGGTTTCTAAACTAGCTAAGGCTGGGGATCAAAAGCGAATTGATTTTTATAAGTTTCAGGATTTAAAAAAACACCCAGAAATTAGAATTTGATATTGAATAAAAAAAACGAGGTGAATTTCACCTCGGCTTAAATTACAATAGACCCTATAAATAATTAGAATGCAAAAAAACTGGCTGCTAGTACGATGCACGCCTAGAGATTTACTCGGGGATTTAAGTCTTTATTACCACAAACTACCTGCCCGCATAAAATCCATCGGAGGCTCAGGAATCAGCGTAGGTTTTTAGAGATTCGTGGCTATTTCCAGAAAGAGCTCTATGGCAAATACATTTCCATCACCTGCTTCCTTTACGCTAAAACACTTCCAACCCTCCGTTAACACCTGAAATATTCTCGCCCTGTAGGAGGAGGGGTCTGAAATATTCTACCCCTCTTAGGCGGGTCCGATCGCAAACTTCTCAGAAGCTTGTTGCCTATGAAGATATCCGGCAAACAACCATAAAATGCCAGAACGCACGCCATTCCGTATGCTTGAATATCAGCACCCCGTTGAAGATTGACGCTGAGGCTGTAGTTCTTTATAGCGTTGTGTTCACACGATAAACAATGCAATCAGACACATTGAAGCCGGTAGTTAAATCGACTCTGAAATTCTCTTCCTGCAAGATTGGCTCACCCTATTAAAGGCTTCCATCATTGGCTTAGTTTCCGCGGTTCCGTCTTGGATCTCCTAGACAAAATTTCAAAAGGTACTTCCAGCATCGGTTGGAATACCAAGCTGGCGCACCTAAAGGTATAGGTGCCGCGAGGCTTGAATTTCAGTCCCATTCCGTCGATTCATCACGATGCCATCAGTGACCATTTGTCTGACAAGCAAAGTCAGCTTTCAGCCAAGTTATGAGCAAAATGGGCCATACGAGAACATGTACTGATGTGGGTATTGAAAATTACGCGGGTCGAAGAAAAATTAAAAAAACCTTTCATAAGCGAGGAACAAAAAAAACAAAAAAGTATTGAAATTTCCCGAAAGGTCAAGGTTACTAGCATACGTTCACATTCAATAGAACAAAGTTGATTGACTAGTCTGCGAACTACAGCGGAGGACCGCCTAGCATATAGGCGGAGATCAAATACTGCAATCCTCACCTCTTGACGCTGGAAGACCAAATCAACCACTGGCTCCAACTTTCTTCCCCTTCATAGGTGGGGCGATAATTGTTTGGCCATTCCTAAACGAAAAAACCCGGCAATTTCCAAATGAGGATGTTGGTTGGCTTCGAGAAAACTCGCCTTTATTTGGGCGCATTAAAAAAATTAGATATCTGAAATAGGCATCCACAGAGCCTGAAAGGGTTAATCTTGGAGGCTTCTTCCTCCTCAATAACTCTACGATGAGGACCGTCTTCTTGTGCGAAAATATTTTGTGAAAAGCCAAAAATGGTCAGTAAATGAAACAGATATTGTTTTCAATGTTATTTTGAATGTTAGTGAATGTTAGAGTTGAACTGGCAGGACCCCGTCCGGATGAAAGAAGAGTGGTATTTTTTTCGCCGGAGGGGTTCTTTCCTTTTTAGAATTGACTATTCCGTCATAGACAATAGTATAACGGCCTCTGATTCCATGCTCATGAGAGTCCAAACGCGCTTTCTCCATGTTCTTCAGACACTCGGATTCCCAATTGTCTTTTTCAATTGAAAAATATGAGGAAGCACAAGAACAAGGCACGCTCCGACAGATTGCTACGCCGGCTAAGGTGAGTAATAAAGGTATGGGCTCGCGGGTTTGTGGAGAAGAAATTCCAAACGGCAAAGTGTACCCGCAAACTCCGCAGGTCAAATGCACAGAAACTGCACCTACAACATCATCTAGCGCTGAATCTATCGCCACAAATAGCACCATGGCAGAATAAACTACCAATACTCCAGCTAACTAATGCCAATGATAAAATAGCAGAGCGCTGGAGTATGACGTCAGGCAACCAGCAGTGATTCCTACCAGTCCTGCCAAAAATGGCCATTAGCATCAGACGCGCTAGGTCAAGTCGTTTGAACAACGATATTTCCAGCAAAGATCGCGAAGAATCGGCGCTAATCCGCCAGCACAAGCGCCAACGGGCGAAGTAGTCACCAAAACATAGGAAACTAATAGCCGATCGCGCAGAAAGCACCGAGCCCCCGTTGAATCCGAACCAACCTAACCAAAGCATAAAATACCCGATCAACGCGGCCAAAGGCAGCACTTGCCGCCGCGGCTTAGTCCACAGTTTTCCATTTACATATTTCCCGATTCTGTGCCCTATCAAGGATATACGCCTGCCAGTGTCCCGCTCCACCAACAGAGTGGACCAACGTAGCTTCCAGTCGAAATCATAGACACGCCATCTCATCAAGTGGCGCCACTTTACCCCATTTCCAGCTACCAGGATTAAGGGGATTAGACTAAACCACAAAAACAAAGTGAAAATCAGGTAGCAGATATTTTAACCCGTTCAGCATCAGCTCCAGACACGATACAGTGGGGTGCTGTAGCAGGCGAACATTCCTTGGAAAGAAAATCCGTCCAATAGTAATGAACTCCATCAGATATCTTGCTGTCACATCAGCAATCAGGCTGGAAGAAACCAAAACACTCTTCCAACCTGACAAATCAAAATCCAAACCATCCGGAGTATCAATCCTGGATACATTAGTGAAAAAGGCTACAATAGCATAGGTTCATCTAATTCCAAGATCGGAGTGCTTGTGTTTTTAAAGAGGATATTGATTACTGTGTTTTTGGCTTGGCCAATCCGTGTTTCCACTCCGAGGCGCAGAATCCAAGTGCATGATGAATACCAAAGCGGTGGATAGCCATCATCCGACATTGTTGGCTGGTAAATAGCCTTGCGGCTATTCTGCGATAAGTCTGCTTGTAGCGCCTATAATCTTGGCAAGCTAGGGGTAACAAAATACTTCTAGGTTTTAAGTTAAATTTGAGCGTTTTCAGAATTTAAGTATAGGTTTGATAGAAATTGCTAGATTCGAATGTAATTAATATTTTTGCATATAAAACAAATCACTTATGTGAATCTTTGAACAATTTTTTAAGCTATTTTTATTTTTTTGAACCATTTTTTGAATTTTTTCAATATATGGCTATAAATAAGGGGTGGTATTTTAAACTAAGGCAAAAGAAAAATACAAATTTCTGGATTTATGTATAATATTCTTGTGGAATCGATTTCGAGAATTTGAGATATAGTGAGCTTTTTTATGTCATCAATTTTTTTAAAATATTATTTGAAAGACACTTTTTTCAATACTTTAAACTAACCTTATTAGATTATTATGAAAAATATAAATTTTTTAATTAGAATTTTTTTTAACGCGGGTTTTTAAAAAAAGATGGCACCGTTTTTTTTAAATAATATACTTTTGCAGATACGCGCTGAAACAAATAAAGACTGGATTTCTCCAGTCTTATACTCAAATTTGAAAGCCAAATTGTCAAATATTAGCCTTTCAGGCATGAGCAAATTCCTTTGGGCCCAAATAGGTGAGAATCTTTCGCTCCACTCGTTTAATTACTGATTAAGGATTCAACATTGCCTCGCCTCAGGTCAATCCACACTCTTTCCCAGCTGCTTTGATCATGCTATACTCTACTGACACATTATAAGCGATATAGCGGCTATTGCGAGAGAATAATTCTCATTTAAAAAAGCTTAATGATAATCTAAATAAGCCAAAGCCGGCTTTACATCAAAAAGTCAGCACCTCCTCGATATCAATGCGGCTTCAATTAGTGCCTCCTTGATATTTGCTGGATTCATACTGATAAGGTCCTTTTTGTCTCCAATTTTGGGAGCTGAGTCCAATGGGGCGTCTCGAAATGGGCCATAAAAGGCGCTAGCATACTTCGCCGTGTTTAGGACATAATCGAAGTGTCAGTATCCCATTATCATCAAGCAGCTCCGCGAATAAATCCAACCGCGCCCATCCATCATATCTGATGGCCCTGAGGATATCGCAGGCGCCTCGCATCTGCCTGCGCCAAAGACCATTCTGCTAAACCATAAAGTTTCATACATTAAATTTTTCCATTTTTTCACAAACATCATGCACCATCAGCTAGCTGTAACGCGATCCATGCGCACAATCTGACATCAACATAATTTCAGGGAAGGTTTTGCTTATCGCTCGTAGTGGGCTTTCAAGTAGAAAGCTTTCTGGGTTATAGCTTTCAATTGCCACAGAGTCCTTGAGCAAATCCGGGTAAAGCAGCGGAAAACATCAATGATTTGATCCGCTAAATTTTTCATACAGGATTCATTTCCCCTTTGGAAGGGCATCCAAAAAAAAAAAAAATTTCCAATCGAAAAACGATAGATTCCAGGCATAGAAGTAACTTCGACGTTTCTCTGAATCTCCATCAGTCTACAAAAAACATTGGAAAAGATCAAATCATAACCGAAAGCGGGTCTCTTCTACTAGATCTTCTCAACCACTATCCGGATTTTCTTATTTCTTCTAGGTCTCGCAAGGGGCATAATTAGAATAAAGAGTTGTTCGAACTTGGGCTATGTCCAATTCAAGAATAGTTGTTAATATATAAATGCGCAAACAGGTATTCTTCTTTTTTTATGCGTTGAAAGAACGCCCACCAATTTCATTCCAGAGCATTCAAACCGTCCAGGCATTCAAAACCGCGGCAAGCGCACCTGAAAAAAGAATCTTCAAAACACGTAGACATGAGGCTGGGTCAATCTTAGATTAGCCGCTGTTTTTAAATAAACCTCAGGATCTGGCCTTGTTTTGGAGCACATCCTCAGAAGGCTAGCATGGAAGCTTCATTGAATTTCTTTAAAATGGCTAAAGTCCCTAGAAATCAAATCAACGATTAGCCACGAGGCGCGGAGGTAGCCACACCAATTGATAGACCCATTGATTAAGACTATTCAAAAATTCTAATATACCGGAAATGCGGTTGGACTTCGGCTTTATACGATTTTCACGGAATCACCCAGCTTTCTTTTTCAAACTCCATTCTGAAAGTTCTTCGCCTTGGATCGTCTCTTCCTAGGAAAAGGGCTTAAGATCTAGCCATTCGTTTTTTCCATACCATGTGAAGTTTGAACTCTCTCGGTTGGATTTAGGTTTCGCTTAGCAAAGAATTGCTTAAAAGCAATGGAATCGAAATGGGTTGGTATGACAGATGACACCAATCCAATATGCAAAATAAGCTGCTTGTAGCATAGGAAGATCTTAGAATATTGGGCAATAAAAGTAAATAATTGGGACAAAAATCCCTGAAAGCTTTCTTTCAGGAAGCAATTTCAGAGCGCTTCTTACATTCAGTCTTTCTCTATTATATCACAGCAATTCTTGAAGGCTCGCTGGCTTCGGTCATCACTAGGCGGCGGTGCAAATCGATACCTATTATCCGTGAGTTGGCTTAAGGCCAAGCCATTATCTCTCAGGCTAACGCATATTACCAAGAGGGCTACTTCCTCAGTATCCATTAAAATTACTACTCGGGGCATTAAGAAGGCTTTAACCAGCACGGAGCTTCACTATTGGATACTTCTCAACCAATACCTTCCCTAGCGATCTCCGAAAAAATTATCTTTTCCCAGCCTTCTTGCATTTTGAGCTAATTTTCATCTGAAACTCTTCCAAAGCAGCAATGTGCGTACTTTTGCACACTATTGTGGTTGCCCCCGAAGTAGAGGCGCGTGGGCTGGCCCGAAGTTTGATCACGTCCATAATATGGTCATCCAGCTAGAACAGCAATACTGGATAAAACCCACAGAGATAGCGCTTTCGCTAAATCACATATCAGGTCTCAATAGGTAAGGGCTTGCGCTTTTCACAACAGTTATGTTTCGCAGGAGCAATTTCCAAGACCGCCAGAGCGAACCAGTTCGAGGCTATTCATTTGTATTTCATTGGGCTATTCAATTAAAACCATTGCTGGGCTTCGCAAGCTGCTTTAGCTTCGTTTTAAAATATCATCAGCCGGCAGCATATACCTCCTGCCTCACCCTGGATTGGCTCAAGGCTAAGAACGGCACCAACTTACTTCAGATTTTTAGTGCCTTCGTTTGAGGGCTGACGACAATTATTATAGGGGGTATCCTTATACAAACCATCTGTGAATGGGCCGAATTTTTGGGCGGGCAATTTCATCATTGGAAAAGAGATAATGGTAGTCGTCCTTCCATGGAAATTATTCTCAGAACTATAATTTTTTTGCTTGATTCTCATCTATACCCATGTTTTTCTCATACCCCCATATTACGAGGCGGCGATTTGAATTGGCAGGTTTCTACTGAGTCTTCGCGCACCTGTATTCATTGGAGTACTTTTTGAAAGGAAAATACTCAGTAATATATTTCTCAAATGGACCCGAGGACATCATTAATAAAAGCTCGAGAAGTCAAGGTCCAAAGTACCCTGCTTGGCTCAATTAACGGCGTGCTTCATTCTTGGATGGCTAATGACCTTGATTGACAGCAGAAGTAGGCTGATAGAAAAGTCGAAAGTATTTCTTCCTTCCGCTTCAACATCCCAAGGTAAACCACCCTCTCCACCTAGCCTAAAACACAGGAAGGCGGATGATAGTTATGCGGGCACCATACTGATCTAGTGGGGCTATAGGCTTGGTTGCTAGAAGTAATTAGTGTCCATTGTTTTTTAGTATTTTTGGATTTGAAATCGATTCAAAAGAGTTTGGTAAATATGTAAATGCCTCTTATCCTCTCCGCATGAACAAGAAAAGAAGCCATCATCTCCACCTTCAATTAACCAATGCAGATTATTATTTTAATGAAGTGGACTGATGAGTATTCAGCTGAACAGCTATCATTTGAAAGCGTGGCGCATTGCTGCGGAAGTGGCATGCAAAACATGCCACCTACTACCAACGGATAATTATAAGGTGATTATTTTTGAACTACCTGTTTGGTATTCGGTAAAAGTTCGCCGATATTTGCAGACTCAATTAACAGAAACGCATCATATTTAGCGATATATTAGCATGGCAAAAGTTTGTGACATTACACTGGAAAAAAGACCTCGCGTAGGAAACAACGTGTCCCATTGCAAACAACAAGACAACGGCGTAGAATTTTAACCCAAATCTTTCACAGAAGACTTCTACGCTTTCCTGACAGAAGGCACGCATGGATCACTTTGAAAAGTTTGGCTCAAAGGGCCACTGAAAACTAGCACACACCCGTCGT
>Ga0163217_1002482_pt1 | contig 10284 bp, 5 predicted proteins | sample SynspAceP_FD_185933 | JGI IMG/M metagenome (GOLD analysis project Ga0163217, IMG submission 185933) | Saline lake microbial communities from Ace Lake in Antarctica - Synechococcus sp. Ace-P (PacBio error correction) | ecosystem: Environmental > Aquatic > Non-marine Saline and Alkaline > Saline ...
ACCCCAAAAGAGAAAAGAAAAGAAAAAGAAAAATTTTTTTCCCCCTCAAACGCCTGGCAAAAAAGAACGGGATTCAAAAAAGGTCCCGTTTTTTAAGTGTCGGTGGGGCCGGGCGGTGGGGTTACTGGTGGGCAGAATACTGGTGGAATCGAGTTTTTACAGGCGTTGTTCTGACCGCTGGTGGGGGGTTTTTTTTGGAATGTGAAATTTGTTTTTTTTTGTTTGATACGGCCTCATGGGTCCCATTCAAAAGGCGTTTATTTGAATGCGAAGTTTCGCTGGTAAAAGACAACTTCCCTCACTTCAGTTGATGGTGGCAAACATTGCAAAAACGGCACGAGGGCCATTGTTAAATTGCGCTAGCAGAGCTGGCAGGGTGCCCAGACCGGCGTTAAAAAGTTCGGTCAATTGGGTCCCATTGGTTCGATTTAGGGAACATCTGTAAACCACGCGATATTGTTTTTGCTGTGTGGGTGTTTCCACACATCAGTGCGGTGGCGAATGTCGCAGAAGTTAATGAAGCCCTCCGTGGGTATTTCCTGTTTATTGCCGACGGCCCGGTGTGCGGGTTTTTCCTGGTGATAATCCAGCAACCAGCCATTGCGGCGGGTGCAAGTGGTCCATCATGGTCCGGCGGGTTGCTTGCGCTGGTATCCGAATGAGGCGCCGGGTGAAGATCTGGATGTTTAGGTGTATTTCCAATCATGGGATCGGATCCATTTAAAGCGTACCGTGGTATGGGCTCGCTTGGTGCGATGTCTCAGTCTCAAGGTTTCTTAGTGATCGGTTATTTTCCAAGCTCTAGCAGCGCTTGAAAAATTGGTTTCGCAGAAGGTATTGAGGTCGTGTAACCATCAAAAAGGCCCCAATGGCAGCGTGGTTCATCAGTTGAATGGGCGGTGTTCCGTTTCCTCAATGGGATACAACGAGGTTCCTGCTGAATATAGAAACCATGCGTATAAGACTCAGTTTTCCAAAAATTACAGGGGCTGGTATGCGTGAAAGTCACGTCCACGATGTGATATTACGAAAGAAGGCGCCAAATTATCACGCGGGCTAACCTCGAGATAATTTGGGATACTGAGATGGGGCGTACAACCGCCCCTCTTTATTATTGCTCTTACTATTATTGATTAACTTCTAAACGTAAAAAAGACTTCGTTCTTTTTTAGGTAGAGTGAAAGGAAATGGCTTAAATAATGTCGGCACAGATATCCACGCTCATAAAAATTCTTATTCTTGATTGTGTTCTCAGTACACTCACAGCTGATTGCACGCCGTGGTGCGTGAGTTGGTGTTTTAATCTGCTTTTGGGATATGGAAGCCAAATGTTAGTTGTTAATCGACATATCAGTCCAAGGGTATGACATTCTAGCTTGGGTGTCCGTGAATCTAGCTGCCTAGCAAAGTTCTCCTCGTGCTTCCAGAAGCGGTATTCACATTGGGCTACGTTGCGCGGTATTTTTTGGGGTATTTGTTACGGTATGCCAAACCATGGCAGAGCAAGTTGGGTGGCAAAAGTCCAGGGGTTCTGAGGTTTCGTGAGTTTTGGTTACGCGCAAATTCGTAACACGATGGTCCTGCCTTATTTGATGATATTCAGGATCAATGTTGCGATAATGGTGTTGCGTCATGTAGATGTGGTGGATGAGCCACGGTTGATAAAGTTTGTTTGAAGATTGCCAAAAGACTTTATCTTGATGCGCATGACAGAAAGTTGGCGCTATCGCAAGCGATGGGCGAAATGAAAACGAAAAACATTTCTACGGTGTACAATTCATCCTGAAGCTAACGCACACACTAACAAGGTGCGCGAATAGGGTTAACAACCGCGTTTCATCGTTGATATTTGTGGTTGTGATCGTTATGGCCGCCGGCGGACATTGCAACCGACGCTATCGAAAGAAGCGTGAGCAAGTGGGCGATAAGCAAGTTTTTTGTTAAGCACTGGTCTGGCGTGTGGATTCTTCCGTTGTGGCAGCGTTTACTTCATAAAGCAATTGGCCGAGGTCAAGTTGAACTGTGTTTTTGTTGATACGGGCTTGCTTCGTTTGAAATGAAGGCGAATGCTAGGTGAATGAGATGTTTCGGCAGATACATCGGGCGTGAAAAGTGATCGTGTTGAATGCCGAAGGATCTTTTCTTAGGGGCGTTTGAAAGGCGGAAGCCCGATCCTGAAGCGAAGCGTAAATTATCGGTAAGCGCTTTTATTGAGATTTTTGATGAAGATGCAATCAAGCTGAATAATATTGAGTTTCTTGCGACAGGGTACGATTTATCCTGAATGTGATCCGGAATCAGCGGGCCCGTCCTAAACAGGTAAAGCCCACGTTATCAAGTCTCACCACAATGTGTGTGGTGGTTTTCTACGCAGACGATATGAGATGGACGTTGGTTGAAAGCCACTGCGCGTAATTGTTTTAAAGATGAAGTGGCGTAATTGGGTGTGAGCGCTTGGGTTGCACATAGCAATCGGTTTATCGTCATCCGTTCCCAGGGCCTGGCGCTTGGTGTTCGGTATCTTTGGGTGAAGTGAAAAAAGAGTACGCAGATATTCTTTCGCCGTGGCGGACGCTGTATCTGTGGCATTGAGGAGTCGCAGATCGGGTGGTAGCGACAAGACGAGCGCAAAGCCGTTCCGGCGGTTTTCTTGCCAGTTAAAATCGGTGGGACGTTGTTGTGACGGTCGTCGTTACGAATACGTTTGTTGCACTGCGCGCCGTGAAAACCATGCGATTTCAATGACCGCAACGTTTGGCGCATGCTTCCGTACGAGTTGCCTGAAAACGGTATCTTGGTCGCAATTGATTAATGAAGATTGAGCACATTTCCTCGCGTGCACTTACGATGGTTTTCTTCTAAAGCCACCTGCGACAATTTGAGTGGGAATAATTTTTTACTCAATAAATGATTCTAATGAACGGCTGCTCTTTATCGTAAAGAGGGCCGTTTTATTTGTATTGGATTTTCAATAAAATAGTGGAGCGTTGTTTGTGATTTTCCAACCCCTTTATAGAAGGGAAATTGATAAAACGTTATTAGCGGTTTTTAATGCGGATATCCAGTTGCCGACTGGCGACGTCGTCGTTGCTCAATTGCCCGAATACCGGGGGTCAATGAAGCGCTGTCCAGCAAGATGCGTTGCTCGGGTTTTTTGGTTGTCTAAGAGCAATAACCGAAGCGCAAACTGCCTTATACGTGGAATTGGTCGAGGTAGAATGAAAAGTGTTTGGCTTGCAATTAATACGGGTTATCCGATCAAATTAGTGGGTGAGGCGATTGCCAATGACGTGATAAAAGAAGCTTTCCGGTTACGCCGAGCAAAAAGCCGAAGTTGAAAGTAAATGGCGAGAAAATCGTATTGATTGGCTTGCTGACGGGTGCAGATGGTCGTAAGTGCTTATGTCCGAGGTGAAAACGTTACTTTATTAGAAGAGAACGGGGCGTGGTTATTTCTCCTGATGCGGTAACGGAGCGTGGGCGTAAAGCATTTTTCTATGAGTTTGGCAAAAAATGTAGAAGAAAGGGTATCGCGCGTTATGTTGCTTTTGTGTGAGCCATACAGCGCATCGTTCTTTGTTACGCCGCGCGCATATTGATGAAAGTATGCGAAAGGGGCTTTGAAAGAAGTTATCGCTAGAGGGGGGTTTGAGGTGTTGGCTTTATAATGTGACAATTAATCAAACTGACGCTGACGGGTTTTTAGCTTCGTGTTTCTGTGGTTAATGCCTGTTAATTTGAATTAGATAATAAATCAAAATACCACCAAATTAGATCATTGTTATCGAACGATGTTGTTTTTCATTTAGAATTAATCCAAAAAGAATTGGCGAAAAAAGGGTTGTCACAAAATCTGTAGATCTTAATTATACGCCCTCGCCCTGACACGGACAACTCTTCACAACACGAAGCGAATGTTCAGAGTTAACCTTTCCTTTATTTGAAGGTAACTTATTTAAGTTTAGCGCGCTCTTCAACTAGATAATCAGCTAATCTTTGTGGGCGCTCGCCTAGAAGGCTTCAGAAGATCAATCGCAGACCGGCTTTGCCCGAGATGGTAGTTGATCAAAAAAATGAAGTCTTACGAGAGTCTACACGTCAAATCCGCTTTATGTTGGTTTGTCTGTTCTTTCGGGATGATGGATCGATTAAGTTATAAGTTAGTGTATAAGATTTTGGAGTGAGCAAACTTTTTAACTGAAGAGTTTGATCATGGCTCAGAATTGAACGCTGCGGCAGGCTTAAACGACATGGCCAAGTCGAGCGTAACCAAGGGGGGAGCTTTGCTCCTGCTTGACGAGCGGCGGACCGGGTGAATAACGCGTAGGATCATGCGGCTGCGTCAGACGAGGGAGGGACAACATGGTGGCAAACGCATGCTATTCATACCGATGTATATAACCGCTTCTAGGGGGAAAGAGGGGACTCTTCGGAGCCTTCCGCTGATTTAGAGTGAGCCTGCCGTGCGATTACGCTAGTTTGGTAGGTAAAGGCCTACCAAGGCGACGGATCTCTAACTGGTTCTGAGAGGATGACCCAGTCACACTGGACTGAGACACGGCCCAGACTCCTTACGGGAGGCAGACAGTGGGGAATATTGGACAATGGGCGCAAAGCCTGATCCAGCCTGCCGCGTGTTGTGAAAGAACCACCTATCACGCGTTGCTAAAGCTACTGTCAAGGAGGTGAAGGAAGGCAAGGTAGGATAGCTTAGGTGTTTAGTTGTTGCAGATTATTTGTTGACGTTAGCCCAGAAGAAAGCCACGCAGCGCTCTAGAACTCTGTAAGCCGGAGGCAGCCGCGGTAATGAGGAAGGGGTGCAAGCGTTAAATCGGAATTACTGGGCGTCAAGGCGCGTGAAGGTGGTTATTGTTAAGTCGGATGTGGAAATCCAGGGCCTCAACCTTGGACAATGGCAGCCCGAATACTGGCTAGCTAAGAGTTATGGTAGAGGGGTGTGGAATTTCCCGCCTGTGTAGCCGGTGAAAATAGCGTAGAGATATAGGAAGGAACCATCAGTGGCGAAGGCGACACCCTGGACTAATACTGACACTGAGGTTGCGAAAGCCGTGGGGGACAAAAAACCAGGAGATTTTAGAAAATAAAAAACCCCTCGTGCGTTGCGAATGTGTGATTCCGTTAGTACTGGTAGTCCCACGCCGTAAACGATGTCTACTAGCCGTTGGGGTTTGTAATGCTTAGTGGCGCAGCTAACGCAATAGTTAGACGCGCCTGGGGAGTATGGGGGGGGGGGGCGGCCGCAAGGTTTAAAAACCTCAAATGAATTGACGGGGGCCCGCACAAGCGGTGGAGCATGTGGTTTTTAATTCGAAGCACGGCGAAGAACCTTTACCCCTACTCTTGACATCCACAGACATTTTGAGGATCAGATGGTTGCCTTCGGAACTGTGAGACAGGTGCTGCATGGCTGTCGTCAGGCTCGTGTTGTGAAATGTTGGGTTAAGTCCGCGTAAACGAGCGCAACCGCTTGTCCTTATTTTGCCCAGCACGTGTAATGGTGGAACCTTTAAGGAGAACTCGGTGGACAAACCGGAGGAGGTTGGGGACGACGTCAGTCATCATGGCCTTCGAGTAGGGCTTACACACGTAGCTCAATGGCGTATACAGAGGGCTGCAAGCTAGCGATAGTGAAGGCGGAATCCCCACAAAGGTAGCGTCGTAGTCCCGGATTGGAGTCTGCAACTCGACTCCATGAAGTCGGATATCGCTACGTAATCGTGAATCAGAATGTCAGCGTGTGAATACGTTTCCCGGGCCTTGTACACACCCGCCGCGTCACACATGGGAGTTGATTGCTCCAGAAGTAGCTAGCTTAACCCTTCGGGGATGGCGGTTACCTAACGGAAGTGGTCCAATGACTGGGGTTGGAAGTCGTAACAAGGTAGCCGCTAGGGGAAACCTGGGGCTGGATCAACCTCCTTAAAACGATAGAAACCTGGTGCAGCGTTTCACATACAAATTACTCTGATGGTAGCCCTGATGAATGGATTTAACTCATTCATTGGTCAGTACGATATCTACTTTAAAGAGATTAGGAATAAAGTCCTAAGCAGATACTAAGCATCAACACATACGTGTGATTGATGATTTTTAAAGTCTCTGACTTAGTGCTTTGCACTTAAAACTTGCTCTTTAAAATTCCGAATTTTGGAAATAACGATAAATCAAGTGGTTACAGCGGTGGAGTTCACTTTAACCTAGTGACTTCTATTTATCGTAAATCCGAGGGTCAAAAGCTCTTTGGTATGTGATCTTGAAGGTTTTGCGTAAGAAACCTACTTTTGGGTTTATATGGGTCAAGTGACAAGCGTGCACGGTGGATGCCTTGCCGTCAGAGGCGTATGAAGGACGTGGTAATCTGCCGAAAGGTTCGGGAGTCGATAAACAGACTTTGATCCGAACATGTCCGAATGGGGAAACCACCCGCGTTGCGGGTATCGTATGGTGAATACATAGCCATACGAGGTGCCGACCCGGGAACTGAAACATCTAAGTATCCCGAGGAAAAGAAAATTCCAACCGAGATTTCCCTAAGTAAGCGGCGAGCGAAAGGGGATTAAAGCCCTTAAGTTATTTTTTGGTGTTTACCGTAGAAGGCTCTGGAAAGGGCCGCCGTAGAGGGTGAATAGCCCGTATACGAAAATGCCATTATAGTGAAACGAGTAGGACGGGACACGTGATATCCTGTCTTGAATATGGGGGGACGCATCCTCTCAAGGCTAAATACTCTGACTGACCGATAGTGAACCAGTACCGTTGAGGGAAAGGCGAAAGAACCCCTGTGAGGGGAGTGAAATAGATCCTGAAACCGTGTACGTACAAGCAGTGGGAGCGGACTTGTTGCGGTGACTGCGTACCTTTTGTATAAATGGGTCAACGACTTATTTTCAGTAGCAAGGATTTTTAAGCATGTAGTGGAGCCCGTAGGGAAACCGAGTCCCTAATAGGCGTTTAGTTGCTTGGAAATAAGACTCCCGAAACCGGCGATCTATCCATGAGGCCAGGTGAAGGTGAGTAACATCAACTGGAGGACCGAACGCCACATCCGTTGAAAAGGGCTGGGGATGACTTGTGGGATAGGAGTGAAAGGGCTAATCACAGGCTCGGAGATAGCTGGTTCTTCCTCCGAAAGCCTATTTTAGGTAGCGCCTCGTATCTCACCATTGGGGGTAGAGCAACTGTTTGGGTAGGGGGTCATCCCGACTTACCAACCCCAATGCAAAACTCCGAATACCAATGAAGTGCAATTACGGGAGACACCGCGCGGGTGCTAAACGTCCGTCGTGAAAAGGGAAACAACCGCAGACCGTCAGCTAAGGTCCAAAGTTACAGTTTTAGTGGGAAACCGATGTGGGAAGGCTTAGACAGCTAGGGAGGTTGGGCCTTAGAAGCAGCCATCCTTTAAAGAAGCTAATCTGCTCACTAGTTCCGATCGGTTGCGCGATAGATATAACGGGGCGTCAAACTGTAACACCGAAGCTTACGGATGCTTAATTTATTAGCCTGGTAGAGGCAGCGTTCTGTAAGCCCGTTGAAGGTCAGCTGTAAGGCAGGCCTGGAGGTATCAGAAGTGCGAATGTTGACTATGAGTAAACGATAAGGGGAGTGAAAAACTCCCGCCGGAAGACGCAAGGTTTTCCTGTCGCATGTTAATCAGGGCAAGGGTGAGTCGGCCCCTAAGGCGAGGGCAGAAAATGGTAGTCGATGGAAACAGGTTAATATTCCTGTACCGGATGTATATCATGGAGAGACGAGAAGGCTAGGGCCAGCACGCGATGGTTGTTCTGTGTTTAAGGCGGTAGGCAAAGTGACTTAAGGCCAAATCCGGGTCAACTCATTTTAGAGAGAATGCCGAGAACTGATGACGAGCCCTCTTTTTGGGCGAAGTGGTTGATGCCATGCTTTCCCAGAAAACTTCTAGCTTCTAGATATACCTTCGACCGTACCCCAAACCGCACAGGTGGTCCGGTAGAGAATACGCAAGGCGCTTGAGAGAACTCGGGTGAAGGAACCTAGGCAAAATGGTACGCTGTAACTCGGAGAAGGTACGCCGGTCGCGGTTGTGAAGGACTTGCCTCCGTAAGCAACTAGTCGTCGAAGATACCAGGTGGCTGCGACTGTTTATTAAAACACAGCACTCTGCAAACACGAAAGTGGACGTAAGGGTGTGACGCCTGCCCCGGTGCTTGAAAAGGTTAATTGATGGGTTAGCCGTAGCCGAAGCTCTTGATCGAAGCCCCAAGTAAAGCCGGCGCCGTAACTATAACGGTCCTAAGGTGCGAAATTCCTTGTCGGGTAAGTTCCGACCTGCACGAATGGCGTAACGATGGCCACACTGTCTCCACCGAGACTCAGTGAAATTGAAATCGCAGTGAAGATGCTGTGTATCCGCGGCCTAGACGGAAAGACCCGTGAACCTTTACTATAGCTTCAAGCAAGTGAACTTTGAAACCTATTTGTTGTAGGATAGGTTGGGGAGGCTTTTGAAAGATAGGACGCTAGTTCTATTGGAGCCAATCTTTGAATTACCACCCCGGTATGTTTGAGGTTTCTAACTCAGGTCCCATTATCTGGATCGAGGACAACGTGTGGTGGGTTAGTTTGAACTGGGGCGGTCTCCTCCAAAGAGTAACGGAGGAGCACGAAAAGGTGTGCTCAGCATGGTCGGAAATCATGGCGTAGAGTGTAAAGGCAAAAGCACGCTTAACTGCGAGACAGACACGGTCGAGCAAGGTACGAAAGTTAGGTCCTTAGTGAATCCGGTTGTTCTGTATGGAAGGGCCATCGCTCAACGGATAAAAGGTACTCGGGATAAACAGGCTGATACCCGCCCAAGAGTTTCACCATCGACGGCGGTGTTTGGCACCTCGATGTCGGCTCATCACAATCCTGGGGCCTGAAGCCGGTCCCAAGGTATGGCTGTTTTTTCCGCCATTTCCCAAGTGGCTTAAGCGCGAGCTGGGTTTAGTTAAGCGTCGTGGACCAGTTCGGTTCCCTTTCTGCCCGTGGACGTTTTGAGATTTGAGAGGAGCTGCTGCCTAGTACGAGGAGGACCGGAGTTGGGGACGAACCTCTGGTGGTTTCCGGTTTGTCACGCCCCGTGGCATTGGCCGGTAGCTACGGTTCGGACGGGATAACGGCGCTGAAAGCATCTAAGGCGGGAAGCCCTCCCTCAAGATAAGATCTCACTGGGGACATTAAGTTCCCCTAAAAGAGCCGTTCGAGACTAGGACGTTGATAGGTTTGGGTGTGGTAAGTGCTTGTGAGGCCATTGTAGCTAACCAATACTAATTGCTCGTGCAGGCTTTGACCATATAAACCAAGTGGTTTTAGATGAGAAAGCTCATCAAAGATTTACAGAGACACATTACGAGGAAAAACTGGTTATAACCTTGATTTACTGTTATTTCAAAAAAGAATTGTTAAAGAATCCAAGGCGATGTCTTCGCGTGTTTTGTGTTGGAAGAAAGAGATTGATAGAGATTATGCATCTAAGAAAACCGCCAGAAAACGGACCGCAGCAGAATTGCTTTGACGACAATAGAGGCGTTTGCCCACCTGAATCCGCATCCCGAACTCAGAAGTGAAAAAGAACGCACTCAGACAAAGCCCCCAACAGACCTGGTAGTTCGTGGGAGTTCGACTGCTGGCAAACGATACGACCACCACACACTCGTCAGCATCACCGCACTTTAAATCCTAGAGCAGATAACCTGATAGCTACGCCTGTCAGGGCTTTTTTTTGGCATGAAGATAAATGATTGAGAGAAAGTATTTTGAGGTTAAGATATTTTTTGTAATCACGAGTTGTTATTTATCGTTCACAAAGTTTGCAAGCAAATGTCGAAATTTTTCTCCTTGAATGGCAACGTGTCTCGCGTAGTAATTGAGCTGCTTTGTCTGGATCGCAGCTCTAGTGCGGCACAACTTGCTCATGCTCGGAATGGATTGAGGCATACGTCCTCCTGACTTAAAGGGCTGAAGGCGGACGATAAGGCTTTAACCTTTGGTGTAGCTTGTTTGGTTTCCTGCTTCTAAAAAGCGATTTCCTGATTGCTTAATAATGAAATCATGTGAAAAACATTCTTCGTTAGCATAATACTAGGTTCGCTTCTCCGCCAACCATTGCTTGCTTTTACACTTACTATTTGCTTCTCGTAGCTAGTTGTAAGGCCTCGCTATTCTGATAATGCGTCAATGCGGCGCAGTCTGACCGCAGGAAGCCTCAAGTTCTGGCCATCAGTTTTCGAAAATAGTTTCCAA
>Ga0163217_1017470_pt1 | contig 10284 bp, 7 predicted proteins | sample SynspAceP_FD_185933 | JGI IMG/M metagenome (GOLD analysis project Ga0163217, IMG submission 185933) | Saline lake microbial communities from Ace Lake in Antarctica - Synechococcus sp. Ace-P (PacBio error correction) | ecosystem: Environmental > Aquatic > Non-marine Saline and Alkaline > Saline ...
AGAAGAGATTTTTTTCAATAGTAAAAAATCTAGAAAAAAAAAAAAAGTTGTAATTTGTTTTTTTTTTTAAAAAAACATAGTTTTTTTTTTTTAAAAAGTTGTAAAGTTAAAGAAAATCCCAAAATTTTGTTCTACCTTTTTTTTTTAAAAGAAAGTCCATTTTGTCAGTTTTTTTTTAGAAAAAAGAAAAATCCTATTGAATATAAAAGTTTGGTTAGTTATTTTCCCCCTCTTTTTTTAATGAAGAAAAGAATCATTGCGAGAAACTTTGGGAAAAAGCTATTGAAAATCAAAGCCCTCTTTAGAAGTTCATTTTCCAATATACCGAAATTATCTTTTGTTGATGAATTGCTCAACAGATAAAATCTTGAATAAATTGAAAGACCCTCAAAGAAAGGGTAATCACATAAAAAGGAAATTTCATTTAGAAATAAAACTCACGGAAAAGGTACTGCACTTCTAAGCTGGAATTTGAGAGAGCTGAGGGTGAAATTTTATCGTAACGGATGGATGCCTGATTTTACAGGATGAATCCGTAATGAAAGTACCCAGAAATGGTTCAAATGCTAAAAGATGAAAGTGATTTAGTAAGTGCTTGGAAGAAAGAACGTTTGAACCCCAATAAGTAAAACAGTACCGCCTAATTTTTAATTAAACGTAACTCCAGAAAGTCGGCTGGAAATCGAATACATACTTTAATTGGTGGATTAAAAGCATACAAAAGTTCGAGTTAATTAAGAATATTTACTTTATATGGTGAAAACTTCATAGGTATGTACCAAATGCTTGCAAAGAGGGAAGGGGTTTATCAAATCCAACTGAGAAGAGTTGGTAAAGCATCAATCCAAGAAAATATGGGCATACAAAGTTTGGACTTTCTAGATTTTAAAATGGGTTTCTGTGAATCTAAATTACAATTTTATTCGTTCAAAGATATCTAACAGAAACCAATGCACTTTTTTGGTTCTATCGGTGTTGTTTGCTAGTGCTGGTGGTGGTATAAATTAATTTATCTAGCATTTAATGAAGTTATTTTTTGGAGACTGGAATAAAATGGCAGCCACTTTTATTTTTATGGATTTTGCCTAAATCGGTATTGGGTGTTCAGTTTTTTTCAAACTTGGTCTAATCTAGGGTGAGGCTTTAATAAACAAGAATCAATGTAGAAACATCAAAAAACCCAATATTAAAGAAATTTTTTGAATAGCAAATTAGAAAGTCAGCAGTAGAAATAAATTAAAACGAGAAATCAAGTGATCATTAAAAAAAGAATATTTATTAGGGTTAACAGTTTTTTTTTCAATAAACCCCTCAATATTAGCTCAATCCCCTAACACACAAACAGATAGAAGTAAGTACCCTACAGCTGGCTTTCCAGGAATGTATTCCAACTCTATTATAGAAATTCAGATCGGAATTTGAAGAAAAAGGTGCATGTTGCCTGAGATTAAATCTAAAGCAAAAAAGATTCAATTGGTGAAGAAAACGAGTCCGTTACAAGAAGAATTGCAACTTTAAATATTTAGAGTACGGAAGATAACTAACTATATGGAATAAAGGGTCAAAGGAAGATCATGGATAAAAAAGAATGTTTAAGAGGGTCTCAGATGGTCTAAAAAAGCAGTAAATGAAAGAACACTTAGATTCAATTTAAACCATGAAACAGCTTCAAATGGAATTTGCAGCAGTTATCTCAGTTTCAGGCTGAGCGGTAAATAAACAATGGCTGAATATGTTCGAAATCTACGCCGAAAGATGCTAATCGATTGGATCCTAAAACCACCGTGCGCATCAATATTTAGGGAGATGGCATTAACGAAGTTTTCAAGCTGGGGTTCCCAAACTGTTAGCGAAAGTAACTTTTTCGAAACTCTGTACAGATGGGGTCTTGTATGATCAAAGCTGTTTATTATTAATATGGCGGTGAGACCAAAAATACTGTTGTAAAACCGTTAGTTGTTAGTAATCGGTAAGTTTAAAAGAGGGAGATAAAGAAGAAAGCCTTTAAATCAATTAAAATTTGCAAGATATTCCACTTGTTCAACATAATGCCAGTAATTTTAAAAAGGATGAAGCAAAAAAAAGCCTTATAAAAAATATGGTTAATGGATTTTTCAACTCTTACCCATACCATTATATATGAAAAGAAATTTTATCATCTTATTTTTTAAGTTTACTTTTTCCTTACTTGGGCAGGTCGCTCCGACAAGGTGTGAAATAATGGATTTTTTAACCAGTAAATTTCTGTCAATACTGATGATGGCTTTTCTATTTGTGGAGAATTAAAAAGATATGAAACTATAGAAATACCCTTCTTTTAATCATTTACTCGAATAGCAACTCAATTATTAACTGATGGTGCTTTGGTTTTACTAAATAAATAGACAATGAAGTGATTTTTTGGAAGTGATCTCAGAGCATCGACTAATTTTTTTTTCCTGGCCAAAACTTTACAGATTATTATTTAGGAGACACTGATGAACTTGATTTGATGAAACCGATTCGATTTCTTCATCTTATTATGCCTTTTAAGTCCTTTAGGTTAGATATGGGAGGTTTTACGGAGGATTCCTATCATAAAGAGATGGTGCACTGGATCGAATTGATATGAAATTTTGGTCTTCGATCATCTAAAACACCGTGGTACCTCCTGAAAGCTAGGTTTATTTATGATCAAATATTGAAGGTATCGAGGAGCTTTTCTTTCTTTAATTTGATGTGGAATTATATTAGAAAGAAGGAATTCTGAAATTTCGTGCTCAAAAGGGAATAACTTTCTTGAAATAGGGAACACAATATGCCCCTCCAGGTAATTAGCACAATCATACAATTGAAAAATTAATTTTTTAGGCTCTTTGGATTCTTCCATTGATCAATTAAAAATACGCCAATACTTTACTCAATTTAGATTCCCAAATACAATTGGGAGATTCGCCCAACTGGTTTCTCTCCATTTTAGGTGAGGGACATCTTTAAGAGGTATATGTATAGGCGATTAACCAGTGAGAATGCACTATCATATTCGTTGAACATAGCGATCTTGGGTTATTTAAAATCCCATTTAAAAATATTGAGCCTTTGGAGCAAATGTATTTGTTGATGGGGGAACAAAGCTTTCGAATGAAAATTGGGGATAAAGCATTTACAAATCATAATCTAACATTGGTTTCGGGGGGAGTTATGGCTATTTTACACCCTGATATATACTTAAAATATGATATTGGTTTTTCAGAAGATGGATTTGTATTTAATGCTTGCACGGAATTTCATTCTAACATAAAATTCGAATCAGAAAAAGGATAACTTTTTATATGAAAAAAAGTCGAAAAACAGTATTTCTACTTACCTTGATTACAATTACTTTGTATCGAGTTCCAAGTTCTCAACTTTCCTTTGTTCGGCAAATCACGATGTATAACCTGATTGTTGCATCAACAGAGATTAGTGGTCTATTCGATCATTTCAATATAAGATCTACCCATTACACAAGAGAGATCGTCGTAATCTTGAAGGAAATGAGATGAAAGTTCATCCTCTTTTCTAGAATCAGATGAGGCAACATTGATAGCTTTCTTAGAATTCGATCCCGTGTTTTGTCTACAAGATTCGTTTGAAACGGGCATATTTACTGAGAAGGGAAAATTGATTGACCGACTGTGATGCATTTTAGTTTTCAAAAACGAACCTCATGTTTTACGATCTATATTCAACGCGAAAATGTAAACGCTGCCTTTGATATAATGTTTGGAAGGCACATGTGATTTGCTTCAGAAAAAGGCGATCATTAAGTTACCTATATTATAAAGGGTAAGAGCATATGGATCAGTCAAAACCTAATTGGACTTCCATTTTGAACAGATAAATGTTTAACTCAGGTGGATATAGAATTGGGATTCGAAGAGATTGTGTTTTGGGGGCACCGAGACGATATCCAAACCAAAAAATATCTGCAAACACAAAAATTATGAAGCCTTGCGTAACACTAAAAAAGGATTACTAGAGTTTTGATGTTGAAGGGGTTCATGAGATTGGACCGGAATTTTCTTCACACTTTTATTAAGGGAAAACAGCAATCCAAAACTCTTAATTGCTAAGGTTAAAATTGTGGAATTAGAGTAAAGTCACTGCATAACATGGGTCACTTTATGCTGCTCCTTATAATATGTAGTTCGGTTGGGCAGATACAGTCACGAAACAATCGAATTGCACCTGAGCGATGGTTTACCTACAATAGACTTCAGCTTAGACCATTCGACCGACTACAAATTTCTTTACAGAAATGTTAACAATAGTAATAGAAATGCTATCTGGCTTATTTTAAATCCAGTTGCTGCCCAGTTTTCTTTTCCAGAGATTAGAACAATTCCTGATCGAAAATAATGCCATTTATAAGCTATGATATCGTTGCTCAACCAGTTTGATAGGAATTGAAATTTTTGGTTCTAATGCTTATTGGACAGATTTGGTTAGTTTTAAACAGATTTTAAGGATGAACCATCGGTGGTGAATATGTTGCAGTAAAACTTTGGGCTTTATGGCACTACCATTTTGGATCTCAGTTGTGGTATCGAAAACAAGAGTTGAAACTCATTTGTAAATACACAACATTGGCAAAGAGGTTAAATACGTTTGAGCAGAAGGACAAAGTTTAAGGTCATTACTTTGTCCCAATGCTGACCAAGTTTTGAAAATTAAAGTAAAAAATGGCTGCCATTTAGACGCTTGGGTTTCAGGCTTCATTTAGAAAGTCGAAAAGGATATACCGCACAAGAATGGCAGGTGTACGAAAACTGAAAATTTGGTGGTAATTTATTAAATGAGGAGGAAAATGCTGGTTACGAATGTTCCAGGGATCTGATTTAAAAATAATGGAGAGAATTTAATTTAGTTTTAAAGTTGAGGCCTAGACGTGGGATTGAAGCTAAGTGCTAATATCTTGGAATAGAAATATTTTAGATGGGGAAAGAAAAAATAACTATCTAAGAGGTGATTCAGATTGGAAATGGTTTCTAATACAAAAAAATAAACATAGTTACATTGGCATTCGGTTGATGATGGCTATCTTTTATAAATCATAAATGTAGTAATAATGGCTTTTCTAGAGAGGTAATATTAAGAAGCCTATGAATATAATGAAATCATTTTACTCACTCAAGTAATTATCTTACTGAATTCCAGACGAAAAAGACTATTTATATCTAGATTAAAACACCTATTCTGAATTATACTTGGGGTTTAAGAACCCTATTGCGTAACTAGTTAATCCCGTATATACCTAGGTGATTTCAATCTTTATATCTTTTACTCCAAAAAAGAAAGGAAGAATACACACAAATAGACCTGGTGGTTGATGTGAAAAATTGCCAAATTGTTACCGTTCAACTTCGCATGTATATGAAAGATATGTACTGACGTAATTAATTCTTGTTGCCAATTAAAATATCCAAATGAACAAACTTGAAAATTCAGGTAATCACATTCAAATGATTGAGACAATCGAACGTGAATCAATGTGTTGAAAATGCTTTTAGAAGGAAATTGACATTAAAATCGTACGGTAAGATAATAAGAAGGATTAAAGCGGAGCCCTAGAGACGCCACAAACCTTTCTCAAAAGGGGATTTTCCCTAGCAATTTTGATGGCAGACTTTCGCCCAACCCAGATTTCTATCATAGTACTATTCCATATTTTCAAGGATAAAACGTTGGCGTTACAAGGCGCGATGGAACACATCAAAGACGAGATTATCTTGCCAACTTAAAATCTCAGTCTATTTTCTCGACATGTTTTTTATGATAGAGCAAAAATCCCGAGATCACTTGCAGGGTATTTTTTTAAGGTTAATGCTCGGGGTGTTTGGAGAAAAGTGTATTGAAGATGCCGGAGGTTGGCTGCAAAACGTTAGCCGAAGATCTGGATTAGTATTAGGGCACAATTAAAAACTGGAAATTATATATGAAACTACAAGTTGAAGCCCCCCTGAGGTTCCAGTAAATATTTCTTGATTTTTAAAGCCCAACAATATCGATGGATAAAAAGGAAAAGCGCAGGTAATTTTCGGAAGCTAAGAAAAAAGAATTCCATTCCGCAATCATTACGTTTTTGGAGAAAGCTCATATCTCTTTGATTTGTAAAAGTTGTGACCCCAAGCATAATTGGTTCTGGCTTTTTCTAAAAGTATTCCTATTAAACCCTCATTCAAGCACAGACAAGTGACTTAACTTAATCTTTCTAATTTCATCGTAAGCGTAATCAATGTTTCAATACTGGGCCCTGTTTCTCTTGGGCTGTATTCGCCATTATACAACTAACTAGCTTAAAACTTTAAAAGAACTGCTTATATCAATTTTCCATTTACCTATATGTTGGTATGGCATATTTTCAATTTGTGGCAGTATTGAGGCTATTTAGTGATAGTGCAACTTTTCAAAGAACTTCGAAAACAATATTCAGGAAAAGAAAACGACACTTGAGAACAAAGTATACTCACCAAGAAGTTCATTTACTACATACATGAAAGGGTTAATAGCAATATATGCCGGTTCGGGATTTAATATTGATATCCACAAGAATGTATGGGTTCTTAACCTTTCATATTGTTTGGTAAAGCTTTTCTCAATAGTCTTATAAGTTCATTTAAAAGGATAGAAATAAAAAAAGCTCTCAGATTTCTCTGAGTCTTTAGTACCTGCGTACGGGATTTGAACCCGTGCTACCGCCGTGAAAGGCGGCAGTCCCTGGACCCCTAAGACGAACGCGGCATAATCAATAAATGGGGGAGCCTGATGGGGATTGAACCCAACGGCCTCTAGGCCACAAACTAGCGCTCTACGACCGACTGAAGCCTAACATGGGCTGCCGTGTTTTATGTAACCTGCGTACGGGATTTGAACCCGTGCTACCGCCGTTGAAATGGCGGCGTCCCTGGGACCCCTAGCGAACGCCGCAATTTACAAAAATCAATATGTCAAAAAACCTTATGGAGCGACAGGCGGATCGAACCGCCGTACGAGTTTTGCAGACCCGCCTACCACTCAGCCATGTCGCCTTAAGTATAGAGTTACGCCATCAGGACTCCGAACCTGAAACTCATTGCTTAGAAGGCAATTGCTTCTATCGCAATTGAGCTAACTGGCGCTCAACTCTTCAATACTGTCAAAACGGAGTTAGAAAACGAGATGTTGAAACGTCCAAATCAAGCGACCAAAGCAAAAAAGCTATGGCGGCTCACCTTCAGTAATGGTCAAATAAAGTTGTTAACAAAACAACGTTTTGAAACCGTCCCAAAAAGTTTAATGCGAAAAACCAAAGTTATAAACCGTTTAACTTCTAGCTCATTAAATCAAAAGAGGAATCCCGTAAGAACTTCCTATTTGTCGGGGAGACAGGATTTGGAACCTGGCGACCCTTTCGCTCCCAAAGAGTCGAATGCGCCTACCTGGGCCGCGCCAACTCCCGCGTTTTTCAACAGACAGAAAGATATGATGTTCTTTTAATCCGTTACCCACTGATTTCGTAAAAAACTTAATAAATATTACTAATTGTTAAGAGTGACAGAATAGCGGTACATATTGTCCCATGCCTCATATTTGAAAGCCGATTTTTTACATTTCTTTGTAAAGGTTTGATCTAGAAATTTTAGGCATTTGTTGAGACATAGATTCAAATATCTCGGTCAGCTAAAGTAATCCATAAACCCGTCACAATGGTTTCTGGAAATGACCAAACACTTTGCTGAAGATAGGTAACTCAAAATTAATAAGTTAATGACTCAACACAGAGGGTAAGCGTTAAATAAGTAGAAGACACTACAATCGCAACGTGAAAGTACTTATGTAACATGCTTCATTCGGTATAAATTTATTTTTCACAATTAATCTACTGAGTCTCAATTTCTCTACATAGTTCCAAGGACGAATAGTCTTGTTCAACTCCTCTGTTTTTAAGGAAAATAATTTTTGTGCATCCAAATAGTCCGCGTTAATTTTGTCGAAAAACTTGAGGTGTCGAGAGTTGCCCAGAACTCTCCCCACAAAATCAGGAAAGAAACATCATCTCTTTTTCGGCTACTTTTTGAAGCTTTGATTGCAATATGAAGTCCTTTGTATTTCGAATGAAACCAAAGAAAAGGAAAAAATTCCCTTTTAATCCTAATCCTTCTTTAAAGCATCTAAGATCAAGATCTGATCAAGGTTTATATAATCATAGACAAGATGAAATAATTTTATAACAGTTGTAGAATTATCTTTGGTACGGCTCTGTTCATTTACAGAAAAGAAGTGATTGGAAAAAGAGCCCTTTGTTTCATCAACAGTTTATATGCATGAGCAATATAAGTAAGAGCATGCTTTATACCCATTTAGTAAGTCCTATCATCTATCGTACTTCCTTCTTTTGAATAACGAAATGAAAGACAAAATGATTCTGCGTCCGAGTGCTTTTAAAGCCATTGCTTATCGAACCCATTGGTAATCCCTGAATAGAAAATCAGGCCCATTGAACAAATACTTTAATCTGGGTCAAGACTTGATGTACTTAGCAGTTTGTTTTCCAATTAACGGATATTGTAATTTTGTAAATGTATTTTACTTGAATTCTAGTTCCTTCTAGAAAGTCAGAATGACTGGATTTATCAACAAACCCAGGTATTATGAAGATATTGATTTGCCACCGAAACAATATGTATCATTGTCAGCATTTTATCCAAAGTTAGCCAACGACCAGTTATTTATAGTTTGAGATTCCCCCTTAAACTTTAGGACCCGTTCCAAAACAAAACAATCTTAGCCATTCAGGTATATTTTTTTACAGCTACAAATCATAAACTCTACCGCATACCTTCTTCAAGCAGATATTTTAGGTTTCCCTAGCCGAGTTTTCACTACATAATCCCATGTTTACAATATCTGGAATGTAACCAACTGGTTTAAATCTAAAAGTGTTTATATCAGGGAATACCCTTGCAAATGATGTGAATACAGAAATTAAATCAAGAAAACTGTGTAGTTTACACTCCCTAAAATTAATTGTAAACCATCTGTTATTGTGAATCCATAAGCTAAGAGAGTTGGCAATCCATTACATCATCAATATGGAACAAAAATCTCGACCTTGTTACCGCTTCCCCAAACCTCAACGGATTTTTCCATAGAGCACTCTTCGAAGCAATTGCTTGCACAGATAAGCTTAAGTCTTAATCTTCCTGCCATACCCCGAGAAGGGCGAATACAAGGTATTGTAGACCCATAATACCTCAGCTGCAATAGAAAGCTAAAATATTCACCAGTTAATTTAGACCAACCATAATCCAACAAGGTGACGACCATTTTGTTTTTAAAATCGATATCGCTCTCCACTTAATGCATTTGCATCTGATTCTGTTTGCAGATCAACAGATATAGCAGCGCTGTGAACTTGGATAGAGAACACGTTCAGCTTAGTAAGGCAAATCCAACTGGAAAATAGTCAGTCAATGGCTAAATCGAGAGCGAACCTTCAATAGGGTCCACACCATCAATGTGCACGACCGCCTACAATCGCAGCAAAATGAAATACATCTTTAAATTCTTTATTGCCGAAGTCCAAATTGTTTTTACAAAGACTCCAATGATCCTCATTAAAGCCTCTAGAAACTACACGGATATCATCCTTTAAGATATCATTCCGTTCACATCACCAAAAATAGGGTTAACCATTTTCTTCTCTTGCTGGAGGTTCCTCAGAAGCCATGTTGGGGGTGAGTCCAACGATAGATCGTCGATAAATAGAAAAGTATCACTGTGTATTATAAAGTCGTTTTTACAAAATTTCGGCCAACAAATCCGCACAGCCGCCTGATATGAAGAATGAATAAAGTTCATAATTTTTAATTTTTATTATTCCGCTATATAAGAAATTACAAAAAAAGACTTATTAGCGTGAAGCACTTTTTGATTAAAATCACGTTCCTTTTGTGTACAAATTAGGAATACGTTACTATGAAGCGAAACAACGATTTTGTATTTTTCACTATTTCCTTAATCTATACAGGCACAAACTTTACGTGTTAAGTGTAGAATCTGAATTGAAGACTTTCTGCAACATGTTCGGATGGAATGTTACAAGTTTTAGAACCAATGTCTGACTAGTTAAAAGGAAAAGTATAATTCACTAAACTGGTGATCCATCCGGTAGCATCCTATGTTTTCCAAATGGTTCCGTTAAATTGTGAGAGAGAATATTGCCAATTTTTGCTATATGATTCTTTTGGGCGGAGTTCAAAAATCGATTTTCAAATAGTAACT
>Ga0163217_1103651_pt1 | contig 10284 bp, 13 predicted proteins | sample SynspAceP_FD_185933 | JGI IMG/M metagenome (GOLD analysis project Ga0163217, IMG submission 185933) | Saline lake microbial communities from Ace Lake in Antarctica - Synechococcus sp. Ace-P (PacBio error correction) | ecosystem: Environmental > Aquatic > Non-marine Saline and Alkaline > Saline ...
GACGTAACAGGTGCCAATGCCCGCGTGCGCACGGGAACCTGCCAGCGCAGTGCCGACGCTTGTCGCGTGTTCGTCTTTGCGCAGCATGCCGATGGATCGGTCACTGTTGGTGGGCGAATGTGGCGCGGGTGATCGAACAGGGCCTGACCGCGAGGTGGGGCTATTTGTCGGCCGACGATCGCGGCAAATATCGGTGCGCATTGACCCGCTCTGACGGGGGGGGATGCCAATTGGGTATTGCAGCAAAGCCGTCGAAGGGGTCGCTGCCGATATGGGCGGTGTGCTGCCCCAGGGGGGGCGATCACCATGATCCGCACGCGCGCCGAGGCAATTACGCGGCGGCTGGATTGCTGATTGAAACGGTTTGGATGGCCTCGCGCTTGGTGGGTGGGGTTGCTGTTTCCTGTTCCTGAACGCGCGCACGAGGCCTTTTGGGTGGCCCGCGGGTAATTCGGCGTGATGCCGCGGCAATTGCACTGATGGTATGCGGCGGGATCCACGAATCAACATGACTCTTTGTTCGGTTCTGATTATCACGCTTGGGAATCGTTTGTAGATGACGCGATCGTTGTGGGAACATGCCGACTACCGCATAAAACGAACCTGGGCGAGCCACCGATGCAAGCGGCAGAGAACGCCCGCCGCGGCGCATGGCGATGCCGTTTTTGCCGCAATCCCTGACGACGATCATTGCGTTCTTTGCCTGCTGGCCGTTGGCGGACGCTTTGGCAGCCCTGATCGGAGAATATTCCCCCTGAACTACCGTCCATTGCAGTGCTGGCGGCGTCCCTGTCCGAAATGCTTTTTGATCCTCCAACCACAATGGGCGCATGCGATGGCCGCAGGGCAAAGAAACCGGTGGGTATGATCTCCCAGCCGTGTGGTCAATCGCGGGTTCCTTTTTGGGGGCGCGAAGCGGCTGTTCCGTCCCTTTCATGGCAGGAGTTATCCGCGCGCGCTATGTGGTGCTGGCGGCGTTGTCGCAGTGCTTGCGTCTCAAGGTGGCGCTGTCATTCAAGGCGAACGTTCCAATGGCGCTTTTTTTCCAATCGCGCCCTGAACGTGGGTCGGTAACCGGGTAACTTCTGCCATGGTCGATGGGGCCACCCGTGCCGATACGTCTGGCGGATGAATGCCGCGAAATGCAACCGCGACAGAAAAGCGCTGGGCGGGAATATGCCGAGGAGCATGGCCACCAAATACCGATCGACTTATGTCATGTGCGGCAAGGTAGGGGCAACCGCGAGGTCGCGGGCTCGAACGGGGCTGGTACAGCAAGGACGGTGATCTGCTGGGCGGTATCTCGACGAGCTGATCGAAAACGCGGACCTGCCGGGCTTATTCCAGCTTTGCCTTCGTGGCGGCGTTGCATGGATGGCCGTGGTCCACCATCCGCTTGCAGAACCGTAAAGCTTTCCGGCGGCCTGGGGCGTTCCGGGTTCCTGGCGGCGAAATGCGCTGGATGTGCAGTTTCTATGGGGCCGACACACAGGTGTTGAAAAGCCGCCTCGCAGGATTTTTGCCAGGATCGCTACGGCCATATCCCGAATCAGCGCTGTGCAAGGACAATCCTAGCCTATGACTAAAGAAGAGCTGATCCTCGATCTGAACACCGCAGGCCAAGCGCTCGGTTCACGATTGATATGTTTGGGGCGGGTCCTTGCACCCGTCTGGCGGGATCGAGGGCCGCAACGTATCCAATGGCCCCCATCGGCCACACATTCGTCTGTGGAACTGCCGAGGCGAGCTGACGGCGGTTTCCTGAGCGTACCACAGATGCGTACGCCGGGCGGGCAATATGTGCCGCTGGCCGATATCGATCCAGCGTGGACCGGCGTAACGGGGTTTTCAGCACGGTATCGGCGCGAGAAACGGTATCCGGCTGATATCCGTTAACCGGCGACATTCAGAAAGATGACCCCGCCCGCGCGGCGAGATCACGACGGCCTGCGCGAGGATATCCTGCCGCGCATCCCTCTGAACGTCAGGTGAATTCCCCGCATCGGCGAATTGAGCGAGCCAGGAAAATACATTCCTGTCGGATGCGTCTGACCGGGCTGATCTTGTGCTGACGGGTATTATCTTGTGCTGGCTTGGGTGTTCGTCAGCTGGACGCGCCCCATGGTGTGATGGCGGTGGATCCCGTTCGGCTTGTGGGCACGATCTAATGGCCCGCCCTGTGGGGTCCCGTTGAGCATAGTTCACAGTTTGTTGGCCTGCTAAGGGATGACGGGATCATCATCAAACGATTTCCATCGTGCTGGTGGGACAAATCGACGAATATGGTGCACGCGCGGGGTGATCCCGTCGATCATCGACGGCGCGGCCGGATCGGTTGCGTCCGGTGATGCCTGACCACGTTGACGACGGTCTTGGGAGGTCGTCCGCTGCTATATGAACAAGCCAGCAGCGCATTTTTTGAAACCCACTGTGATCACGCTGGTCTGATGGTCTGGGCCTTTGCATGTTCCTGGTGCTGCTGGTCCGTGCCTGCGCGGTCGCGGCACAGCATGATATCGGCCGTAAATCGTGGCAATGGCGCCGCGCCATGCGGGCGCGGGGCTGGGGGGCTTAGACCGGTATTTTGGGGCTATGGCTACTGATGCTTGCTCTGGGGCGGGGCTACGCTGGGGTGGGTCGCGGTGACTGTGGCTTGGCATCCCGCGCTTGGCTAAGATGTTGCCTCACGATGGGGGCGCTGGTCAACAACGAGCGCAGCACTGCTGCTGTTTTTCTGGCAGGCCCGCAGCGATCGCGTCTGGCGGGCTTAAATGCCATGGGGGCGTGAATCTATGCGCTGTCGCGCAGGAAAGCAGCGGGCTGATCAGCCGCGTTACCCCGACGATATCGGATGGCCTGATTGCTTGCCTAAAACGTCATTCGGATATGCACCGGTTCAGCGCCAACAGGGCCGCCGCTGACATGGCCTAAACGTCCACGCGCGCCGGTGCAGCGTGTTGCCTTGCCGCGTCGATCGGCCTCGCTGACCCATAAGATCGTGGTTGCCCGGTTTTCAACCACGCCAACCACTCTTCCCCACCCGAGGGCGGCACCAGTGATAAGCAGCGTCCCAGTGTTCAGGTCTTCGCCGGTTCTGCCAATGGTGGCAGGTCACATCCGATAACGATCGCGGGCCCTTTCGCCGAATTAACGGGCGCTGCGCAAGCGAGGCCGCGGATGCAGATCGGCTCGCCGGGTTCGTGGTTGTGTTGAATACAGCGCTGAGCTCAAGCGAGGCGGGCACACAGATGTCGCTTGCACACGCCCAGATCAATGCGTGGTGTTAAGGTCAACAGGGGCACCTTTTTCCGGCACCGTAATCCGCAACGGCAATACCACCTGATCCTTGTACCCGATGGTCGTCAGGTTGGTTTCGCGAAAAAACCGTAGCGCGGGCCATTCAACTTTCCACCGCCGACAGGTTTGCGTGAACCGGACCAGTCAAACTGGGCGGGATGCCCCATATCAACCGGCGCGGCGCCAATAGGTCTTTCCACCTCCGTTTAACTGTCATGCGGATCGCGGCCATGCGGTTGCACATCGGGCAGCAACCCAACCTTGCAGGATTTCCCCGTGATCACCTCCATCGCAAAAGCAGGCAACGGGCGAAGAAGGACAGCGGCCATCAGGCCAAGGAGTTTTCTGTCATGGTTGCTTTCATGGGCCAACTGCCCCCGTTGCCAAGTCACGTTTGCATTATGAAACGTTGCAGCCGCAAGAGGGTTGTAAGCGCAGGGGCGCAACGCCATGCTTATGGGGATGACGCAAAGAACGACCAAGCATGACAATGGAATCTTACCGCCAGCTTTTGGTGGCCATGCCGGCATGGGCAAGATCCTCGGTTCGAATCATTCGGTGATCCTTTTAATCTGTGGGCGCATGACGACGAAGGCGCGATGGGGTTTGTCGTCAACAAACCTGCCGCTGATCTCAAGCCTGGGCGAACGTGCTTGATCGGCTCAGTGATGGTGGACATGACGACATCACCGGTCTGGGGGGTTGCATGTGGTGTCCCGTCCGAGACAGAAGCGGTGGCTTGTGCGCACAGCGCCGAAATAACCGGTCAGTGATGAAGACGACCGAATATCGCGGCAGGCGTGGCATGACGTAACGCTTGAAATTCTCGAAGACAATCGCCCGCGGCAAGGGCCCAGCGACAGGCGATGATGATGCTGGGCCTATGCCGGTTGGGACGCAGGCCAGCTGGAAGCGAAATCGCGCAGAACGGCTTGCTACCTGCCCATGCGATACCGACATCCTGTTTCACCTTGCCGATGCACGCAGATGGGAAGCGGCGCTGACCTCTATCGGGTGGACCCATTGGGGCTGAGCGCGCAGCGGGGCGGCCTGACAAACTGCAAGATGGATCAAACGCGAGCGGCTGCGCGACGCAGACGTCGTTGATGGCGCGGCCAAGCCCCGTTTCAGGGATCGGGGCACTGCGATGGGTTGCGCGCCGGTCAATCGCGTGCAGCTGTCGAATAGCTGGCCGCGGCCCTCTACCGAATCGCCGCTGGCCGACAGGGTTAGATCATCCGCGCCAGTCCCCTTCGCCTGGCGCCAAAGCCAAGATAGACCTCGTCCTTCTTTTTTGCGTCCTGCGCGTTCAATCCGCACGCTGCAGTGGGGCGCGTAGTGGGGACCGCCAACTGCCGGGGGCGAATATAATTTTCTGCGCCGTCGGCCACATCCAGCGGCCCCCCAAGCGCCCGCCTTCTATAAGCTCGGACGGGCAGACCGCCTGCCGCGCAGGAGGGAGGGCGTGGCTGGTTGCCCCGATGATCGTGTTTTTCCAGCCCGACCGTGCAGGGCCCGTCCAACGGACAACGGCCGCAATACGCCCTTGCAGCCCGACAGGAACATGGCTTGCCGCCGGGTGGCGCTGATCTTGCCCGAGGGTTTGGCCGACGGGGCCGCCACCGGCCGCCAAACGCCCGCAATATGGCGCGGGCCGTGGAATGTGCGGGATGCGGAATTGGGCGATGCTGTCCAAGCCCCGCTGTCAACCAGGGACGAATAACCCGTGCCCGCTCGGCCAAATGGCAGCACGGAGGGTCCAATTGGACCGGGCCAGAATGCGCTAGCCAGAAACCTCTGCCTGTGTCGGAAACAGCGCCCAATATTGCGTGCCTGAATCGACAAATCGGCGACATGGAATAATGAGCGGGTTAAAGCTGGGCCGTCCCCTTGGCCGTGTAAAAGATCCTGCCATGCCGTCCGTTGCGCGCATCCGCGGCCCCAAGCCATAGACCGTTTCAGTTGGCAAAGCGACCAGTGCACCTTGCTGCAGCAGGGCGCCGGCGCGGGAAATGCCTAAAGGGGTCGGGAAGTAGAATGTCGTCATGGGCTTCTCTTATGGGATACGCCGGGGGGTTTTGGGGTTTTGACGGTGTCGCAGACTTGAGCGACATCTCGCCGCAACGCCCGAAGTATCGTCTTGGGCTTATCAGGTCGCTTGTTACGGTTTGCCAAGCAGACGAAACGCGTTAACAGGAGGAAAAACTAATGCCTATCGCGCCCCTGTTTCGAAGATTTTGCCTTCTGTTTGGGGGACGTAGGTTGGATGCTGTGCGTCAGAACCGAAGTTTGAAAGATGCCAGCGAAGAACGTCACCCGCGCGATCCTCGAAAGCGGGCAAGTGACAAATATGTCTGAGCCGCCGCTGCAACGCGCAGGCGACGCCCGCCAAGCATTTGAGAACGGTGTGGCCACGTCCGCCCGGTTTCGCTGACGGGTCCAAGGGCCGTGGCCGAAGGTGGTGCTGGATGCCGGCATGTCCCGCCGACCCAGAATACGGGGGCATGGCGCTGCCGATGAACCCTGACGACTGCCTGTGAATGAAATGAATGAGCGGGCTTGCCTGTCCCTTGCAGCTTGCGCCTTTGCATGAGCCCAAGCCAGATCGAAGCGCTTGGAACATCCACGCTGACCAGCGACGCGAATCAAGGAACTGATACTGCCCAAGCTGATCACAGCGGCGAATGACCGCACGATGAACCTGACACGAACCGCAAGCGGGCTCGGACGTGGGTGCGCTGGCAAGCAAGGCCGAAGACAACGGCGACGGCACCTATGCGATTTCGGGCCAGAAAGTCTATATTACATGGGGTGACAATGGATGGGCGGCAATGTCTGCCATCTGGTTCTCGCGCGTCTGCCGGTGCGCCCGCCGGACGAAAGGCATAGCTGTTTCCTCGTGCCGAAATACCTGCCCAATAGGACGGGCAGCCTTGGGAATGCCAACACGCTGAACGTCGTCAAGTCCTGAACCACAAACTGGGGGGATTCATGGTCTCCGAACGTGCGTGATGCAGTATGACAGGGCGACGGGCTGGCGGTTGGAGCCCGAACAGGGCGGTATGGCAGCCATATTCAACAATGATGGAACAACGCACGCTTGGTGTGGGCGGGCAGGGCATCGGCCAATCGCCGAAAGCGGCCTATCAACACGCCCGCTGGGCCTATGCGCTGACCGAACGGGCAAAACAGCGCGCCCCGATGGCACCGGCACCGATTGTGGATCACGCCTGATGTGGCGCCGTTATGTTTGATACGATGAAGGCCGAAACCTTTGCCGCCGCGCCATGCGCTTGTGGCTGTGCCAAGGCGAATCGAACATGACGAAAGCCGCCACCGGTCAGTCCCGAATGGAAAGCCCGGCGGCCTTCTTGACCCCCGATCGCCAAGGCCTTTGGGCACCGACACAAGGTATGGCCGTCGCGAAATGGGTGTTCAGGGCATGGCGGCAAATGGCTTTATCGAGGAAACAAGGGGCCGCGCAGTACAGCCGAGACGTGCGGGTGACCGCCGATCTACGAAAGGCACCAAATGGCATTCAGGCAATGGATCTGGTTGGGCGCAAGATGATGGACGCGGCGAGGCCAAGCGATACGTCTGCTGGATGAAAATCGAACCGAATGCCGAGCCGGCCCGCGAGACGTTCCCAGGAATATGGCGAGACCAAGCCCTGTTGGCAGCGTCCGAAGACGCTTGCGCCGAAGCGACCGATTGGCTAACGAGCAATCGAACAGTGGACACCGCGCTTTGCCGTGCGGTGCGCCTACCTGCGGGCCTTTGCGCGGGTGCTTGGGCGCACTGCACCTCAAGGCCGCTTTGGCGACAAAAGGCGGCGCGCGTGAAAACGTGGGCGCGTTTCTATACCTGCCGGTTGCTGCCAGAACACATCGGTCTGCTGGCCCATGCCCAAGCGCGGAGGCCGATCTTTTCGCGCTTTCCCCGCTGACGAAACTGGCCGCCTGATGCCGGATACCGCACCACCGGTTTGCGTTTTCCCTTTTTGGAAACGGCCGCCCGCCCTGATTGGCAGCGATTGGAGGTCGCCCTCCCCCCCGCGCCGGCGTTTCTTTGGTACGTTTGCCGCTGCGATGAAGCTGGATCACGTCTAACGTCTATGCGTTCGACGAGCGACAGCGGACATCATCGACACCGGCTTGCGTCGAAAAGTCCACAAGGCGCTGGAGGGACGGACCTGATCGCGGGCCGTTGGCGGCAAGCCGGTGTGCCAGCGGGTGATCGTGACCCAAACCACCACCCGAATCACATCGGAATTGGCGGGTTGGTTTCCAGACCGAACACGGCGGGCAGAGCTGTGACGACGCGCAACCCGCATGGCTTAACCGCGCCGATTGCTGACGCTGGACCCGCAAGAGACCACCGTCGGCCGAAGCGGCTGGCGTTTCTACAAGCTGTCGGGGTATGGAGCCGCGCCTTGTAATGAAAATACGCGCCTCCGAGCGGCCCCTTCAACTTTGCCGACATCGTCATCGCCCGCTGCCTTTTTTTTGGGGGGGGGGGGGGGGGGGGGGGGGCCTTCACGCGATCAAGCAGGGCGACGAAGATCACCATTCGGTGGCCGCGTTCTTTGATGTACATATGCAACGGTCACGCCCCCGAAACAACGCTACTTCTGGAGCCGTGACGACAACCCGTGATTGCGGGCGATCAGATCCTGCCTCGATCAGCCCCAACGTCGGGGTCTATGCCACCGAACCCATGGCCGATCCCATTGGCGAATGGAATCGAGGCATGCGACCGGCTGTCCACTGCTTATCAAACGCGAAGATCACCTGGTTATTGGGGGGGCACAAGCTGCCGTTACCGGTCTGCCCACCCGCATGCGCCAGCCTGATCGAGAAACCACCCAGGCGCCCTGCGCCGTCTGGAAAAGGCGATTGCAGAGCCCAAAATCTTGGCCCTCCGAATGTTTTCGACCCTGTTTCAAACGCAACATCGGCGATGGGCGAATACGGTATGGCGTTGGTCGAAAGCGGTGGGCGCATCTTAGCCAATCTGTACAGACGGGCCGCGCCACGCGGCAGCTTGCGTGCGCAGGACGGGGCGTGGGTATGATCAGTCAAGGATTGAGCGATGGATAACGAGAATCAGACTGCTGCCGAAGCCACGAGCAACCGCGTTCCACGGCTTTACGAGGTGCATTCGGACCCCTCAGCGCAACGCCTCGGACCAGCCGTGCCCAAGGGATCACTCAGAAACCTGCGGCGCGAAATCGCTGCGCCAATGGGCCTACGACGGTTGTGCTTGTACTCTCAAGAACTTCGAAGAACAGCTTTCGACGGTGGATCACAGAGGTCGCCTATGGTTTGCAGGGCGGTGACGGGCGGCGTGCTTGGCGGATCGAGGGGATGGCTATTTCGTCCTGATATCGTGACCTTTTATGGGAAAGGACACACCCCTCGCGCGCGGATGCAGCTTGTGCAAGCATGTCACACAGTTGAACGGTGGCCCTGAGGGCGCTGCCCAAAGCGGTGCAAGAAGCCCCCCGCGAATCGCAAAAATCGGTTTTCGTCTGGATCGAAGACCTCGAGACACAAGAGCAGCTCCCGCAGGCCGAAACACCTGACCTGCCCCACCCCCCACACATGCTGTTTCTATTTTGTTTGCCGTGACACATAGGCAATGAAATACAGTATTCCCCAGACCAAATTATATCGCACGTTAAACAAGGAATCGGCAAATGGCCAAACATGAACAGCGGCTCGATGGACGACCAAGCACGCCACGAGAAGACTTTTGACGTTTTTCTTCATGTAACTCCGTCAAATGGTCGTGCATCGTGATTATTGCCATTCGTGGTTCTTTATGGCATTTCTTCGCGCGCTAAGGCGCCCACACCTTAAACCGACAGGATATATTTCTATGCGCCGTTTGATGGCTCTGGCCTGCGTCGGGTCTTTGCCGGCCTGTGGCGATGATACGGTATCGACAATAACCCCGCAGAAGTCCCGCAGAGCGGCCGCCTTATGTGGCACCGGGAAACGCAAAAATCCCTCAACGTTGGTGACGAAGATCAACAACCGCACCGGCAAAGCGGCGGCCAATACGGCACTGGTGGTCAACGGGTCGCAAGCAAGGTGATCTTTTGACTCTCCGCCGATCGTTCCGCGACCTCGTGTGATCGAACGCGGTGATGTGCTTACGGCATGACGCCCCAGTGGATCGGGGTACATCCTCTCATGCGCGCAGCAACTAACCATGTCGTCAGCCAGGAATTGGCAGTCAGCGGACGCACAGGCAGAACAGAAATATTGCAGCTTTGTTGATGGTCAAACGGTCAGGTAGCGGGGGCGTTCGCGCCCAATGCGACCTCTGATAATCTGAACGCAGGTCAGCGGCTTTGTAGAGCATGCCTCGAAGTAACGTTCTATCCCTGCTCAAGCTCAGCTGAACAATTCGCCAGCCCTGCCCCGCGTGAAACGACGAAATACTATGAATAACGAACGGAAGGCGACGTGATTGATGCCGTACAGGTTCGCTTCTTAGCCAGTAACTCAAAGCAAACCATAAAGCGTCCCGCTGCGCCGCTGATAATCGGCGAAAGCAGCACGCGTTTTTTTTGGTGAGCAACCCCACAGTTCAGTGCTGCTGCTGCCGCAGCTGCCATACGCGGTAAGATCTAAGTGCCCGTCCGTGGCGCGGGCCAGATCACTTGCGGGGCCACACAGGGCGGGCAGGATCGCCACGCCGTATAGCGCAGGTGCGCAACAGCCACGCGGGCATTTCGCTGTCCCCACCGTCCGGTAAAGACAAAGCGCAACCCAAAGCTTGCCCAGACCAAGGGGGGGGGCCCGGGGGGGGGGGGGGAAAATTTGTAAAAAAAAACCCCCCCCCAACCAAAACGTGCCGGTGTTCGATATCATTCATTTATGCCGCGTCCTGGTTCAGGGGTGGTGGGGGCTGGCGTCGTTCCAGCCAAAAGTTCCGGTTGCGCACCGGCGATGCAATGCCCGCCAGGCCCCCCGCCAG
>Ga0163217_1071418_pt1 | contig 10283 bp, 16 predicted proteins | sample SynspAceP_FD_185933 | JGI IMG/M metagenome (GOLD analysis project Ga0163217, IMG submission 185933) | Saline lake microbial communities from Ace Lake in Antarctica - Synechococcus sp. Ace-P (PacBio error correction) | ecosystem: Environmental > Aquatic > Non-marine Saline and Alkaline > Saline ...
GAGAGAGATCCATGATCGCGGCCAGTTCCCGAATCGCGCCGACTCCCTCGATGACTTTTTCGTCCGCCATGATCGCCGGGGGAATCGCGCACAGGCCCGTGGAGCGGCCCCAACAACGGTACGAACGCTTGCCCGGGCAAACCCACTCGCCGCATCCAACGATCGACGACCAAACCACGAGGCGCGTGCCAGGTCCCTCGGAAAGTCCTCGAGGTCGCGAGCAATGAAAATAGAGAATGCCAAAATCTGCGCAAGGAGAAATCATCACGCCCCGCACGCCGCCCGATCAACAACGTCGACGAAATCAGACTCTGAAAATCGGGGCCTTCGGCTAACCATCCGCCGATCCACGACGCGGAGCTTTTTGCGAACCCACCGGTCGAGCATTCCATCGCGTTTGTGCCGAACCAAAACGAGGCGAGAACGCGCCAGCATGAACCATCGCAACACGATCGGCCCCATCCAAGCGTGCGTTCAAAAATACGATCGACTCCGGTCGGTCGTTTTCATCCAGAACCGCAACCAACCCGTCTCGAATGCCTCTCGCGAGCGAGCGCGGACGCCCATTGATGTCCCGTCGGCGTAAGGACAAATGCGGCACGAACCGGCACGAACTCCTCTCCTTCGGAAACCCACCGTTTAAAAACATTTTCAAGCTTCCCGCGGCGCAACCATCAAGGCGATTATTCGTCCGGGATCAGTAACCAGGCAACGCGGGCCCGCCTAACAAACCGCGAGTTGCGATTTCAAACGATCGAACCCTTCGGCCCGTCCGGGCCGAGACAACCAACCCGGACAACCGAACACCCGAGCCGGCGGCTCACGTTGGTCAGGTGTCGATCCTCTCGCTCCACGCGCGGGCGAGCCGAAACTCGATCATGTTCACGCGCGACGAGGGTCGGGCGGCCCTTGTTGCAACCGCCATGCCGGGCCGGATGAAACCAACGTCGCTGCAGACTCGTGGGCATCGACGACGAATCAGGCAACTGGCAGTGTCGGAACTTGATCGGAATCGCCGACGATAAAAAAATCGCGAGCAACCGTCTCTTCCGGTGACGTAAGGTTTTCGAGCGATAGATTCCAGCAGAGTCGACGGCAGACGAGATCGGTTTCCCGTTAACTACTTTACCAGTTCGACAGCGACACCGATCCGGCGAGTCGATCGTCGTGCCAGGGAAATTTGGGAGGTTTTCCGCGAGCAGATTTCGTCAAAGCGATTGAAACTCGACGTTTTGGCCTGACATTCGGATTGGCCCGCACATCCGCGGACGTGCAGGATTTTGTCACCGGATTTTTCCGTCCGCTCGCCTCGCTGCTTCATCCCCCGACACAGTGGCGCCGAAAGGTTTGCGATTCGTCGAGTCGAATACCCGTCGTACTCATCAGGGAGGCCACACGCATATAGATCCGGCGGGCAATTTCTTGTGGCAGACGGCGATTTTGCCGCCGGCCGCTTTGAACGATCATCGGGTTGGCGCGTGCTCGCCAATTTGCAATTGCTGGCCCTTCGAAACAATCCGAGCGATTTCAGCCGCGTACGCACAGGTCTCGGGGAAATTCCAATCGAAAGAGATCTCGCCGGTGGTGGGTGTTTCCGATGAAGTGATCGAGGGTATTTCGCTGAGCATAAGCGTGGGGTCCCCGTTTAACAAGCGAAGTTTGCTGAAGGGGGAGATGCGAAGGTTCGAGAAGCGGCTCAAAGACTGTTGAGAAAAACGGATTCTCGTTTGCGCCTTTTTACGGCATCGACCGACATCGTCGGAGATAGTGGGTTTGTTGTCAAAATCGCGTTGGGATCCGCGAAAAACGAAGGCGACGGGGAGTGTTAAGAGCCGCGGACGTTTTTCTGTTTTTTTTCTTTGGGTCGAAAAAATGCTCGGAACAACCAGACACACACTTTTGCCTGTCGAGGATCCGTGAACGTTTTTTTGAGCGAATTTGCGCAGCCAAGGGTTTTCTTTTGCACTCTCCTGAGCGAAAGGAGGCTGCTGAATTTATATTCGTTTTCCGACCACCCGACCCTGCTAAGCAGGTATGTGGGGTAATTCATTGCGTCTATGCCCCATTCGCCGTTTGGCGTGTAGCCCCGGTTAAAATATGGCGAGAGCCGGTGGCTACGCCAAAACGGCGAATAGACCGAAAGACTTCCCCGAGCTGCTTGGCCCCATCGGTTGAATATATTTCCGATCCAAAAAACACTATCCGTAGTGCTAGCAAATATGCGTTTTGGTTAAAATTAGCAGCCTCCGAAGCTGGGGGAGGGCCGAACTCACCTCCACATTGGGAAAGGTGCGTGCGGCCCCTCGCCAGCCTTCGGCCGGAGACTGTTGCAATCGCAATACAAGCCCGACGCGCTAGCGGAGTGAGGTCAACAGGTCACCTCGCTAGCGCGTCGGACTTGTATTCTTGCGTTTAAGCCGGTGACCGTATCCGACTTCTGCAATATCTCCTGCCGGGAGGGTGAAGTCCGTAGTGGGCTTAAATTCGAATCCATAAGGAACCCCTGAACGGTGTCGATCCGAAGCGTTGTTGCAGAACGAGCCGTTTCGACGTGGTCGAGATGGAGTTTGCCGTCTCGTGGACTGGGAAAGTTCACCGCGCGCCTACATCCGACCATCCCGGCGGCCGGTCGTGAGCTCGTCCCGCTGCTCGATGAGGAATACGATTGTGACTGATCGAAACGAGCGTTTCCGGCGTGGGCGATGACGCTGCTCGACTACCCGCCGGACTCGTGAAAAACCCGGGCGAAAAACGGCCACTGAAACGGCTGGTCCGTGAATTGAACCCGAAGGAAACCGGTTACACGGCCGAAGCGGCTGGAGAATCGTGTGTGAGTTCTACTCCGCAAAACCGGGACTCGGCAACGAGCCTGATGCACTGGTCGTCGGCTCAGCGGTGTTAAAATAAAAAAAAAAAAAAAAAAAAAACCCAAAAAAAAAAACCGGGGGGGGGCCACAGCAACTCGAGACCGACTCGAACGGATTGAACCGCGATTGGTCTCGCGCGGCGATGGTGGAACAGTCTGGTTTCGAAAACCGCGAGATTCGTGATTCCAAAACACTGGTCGGTCCCTTGCAAAGTTTATCCTAACTGGGTCTATTTTCTATGCTGCTCTCTTTGCCACGGCGATGCGTTTGTGAATTATCATCGCACTTATTGTTTGATTCTGATCGGTTGCGGCGCGCGGATGGCGGTCGAGACGCAAACGCAGGCGTTTGACTCATGTCGGCGTCGCCAACCGTGTGGGATTTGATCGTTGATGACGATGATCTATTCGATCGGCGATCTGTCGGGTGCCCACATCAATCCCGCCGTTTCGATCGCGTTCCGCGATCCGTCGGACGGTTTCCCCGGTCAAGACACGAATCGCGGTACACGGTTTTCCCAAGTGCGCGCGGAGCGTTTGTGCGGCGGGCGTTCCCAGGCAATATGCGCGCCGTGCTGCTGGGGATCGGCGAGGACCCAACTCGGCACGGTTAACGATGACGATTTTGCCCAGCCGCAATCGCGGCGTGGTGCGTTAGAGGCCGAAATGAATGAACGATGGCGGATTTTGAAATGTGGGTGGTGATGGCGTTTTCGACCGGCGCGAAAGAAAAATACCTTACGGCGGGGCCTCGCGTCAGGCGCGGGTGATCGCCCATGGAAAAGCGTTTGTCGCCGGGCCGTTGACGAAGGCCTCGATGAACCCGGCCCGCAGCCTCGCCCGGGCCTCGCGTCGGGGTTAAGTCTGACGAACCTATGGAAATCTATCTCTCGGCAACCGATCGTCGGCGCCATCGTGGGCCGGATGGGGATATCGCCTCGTAGGACCGCTCGAGCGACCAGCGGAGTCGGTTGCCGATCGGCAACGCAAATAAGTCAGCCGGTGCCCGTGAGAGAACGCCAATACAATGAAACGCCGGTGAGAGTAAGCACCGTTGATTGCGTTGCCATTGGACGGAAGCCACGAATCGCAAGAATTTCCACGAGACGATCCCTGCTTTCACTCGTGTCCATTCGTGAAATCCCGTGGCCTGCTTTTCCTTTCGCGACTCCCGCTTGGAAACCTCGAATCCTTCGTGAATTGAAAAACTTGCCCGACGCGTGTGTTATCGTGCCGTCGCCAACCTGTGTCGGGTGCAGGTGGATCGGCTACCAATTCGACTCCCTCCATCCCCCTCCTTCTTCGTGTCAGTTTTTGAGACCTCTCAATGTCCAGTGGAACGTTGCCATGGTTCGGACTCGGTTTCGTTTCCGAGTTCATATCCCATTTATCAAAACCAATCCTGATTGCCAACATCAAGCGCAATTTTTGGGCCGTCGCGATGAAAGCCAACTCAACGCGGCTGGCGGACCAGTTCGGGATCGAAAAAACGCTACATACCCGCTACGAGAGACGTGAGCCGCCGATCGCCGACCATCGAATTTCGTGCCACATCAAACAACCCGATACCTCGATCACGCGTGGATGTTTCGTAACAGCAGCTCAACGCGGGCAAAAGCACGTCATCTGTACCCGTTGCCGATGGCAACCACATCGATGAATGCCGAGCAAATTGTGGAAACGGTTCAACGCACTGGACTGAAAAACATGAATGGCCGAAACGGTCGTCTACAGCCGGCGAATTCCTCTACATCAAAACCGTCTCTACGAGAAAGCGAGTTGGGAAAAATCAGCACCCTCGCCGCCTCCCATCCGGCAAAGACATGGATGGGTGGCCGAGTTACTGGGAAAGCGATGATTCGATGCACTACGCACCCACGTTCGTCAGCCCCTGTCTCGATTAACCGACCAACTCTGCCCGAAGCGGTGAAGGCTGTTTTCGGGTCCGGCCGCGTCCGCGACGACAATCGCGAAAAAAATCCGGCCAGCCCCTTCGCCGTCGAGAGTTGCCATATCAAGCTCAAAAGACAGCGACATGCACCGCTCACATTTGGCGATTCCTCTACGAGTCGCTCGTCAATACCGTGAGAGCTTTGACGTCCTACGGCACCAAGAAAAGTTTCGAATGACGCTCGTGGAAAAACGAACCGCATGTGATCCACACGGCCAAAAAATCCGAGCACGAGAATTCCTGAAATGATCGAGATCCCGGACTTCGCCATCTGTTTGCCTCTGAGGCCCGGATCTCGGGCGTTTCACGTTACCCCCACGGAAATTCACGACGAGAAACATCTCTCGTTTGTTACAAGGCGGCGGTCACGGGCGGATACGGCACCGCACCTCTTCACGAGTTCGTCAGTTGCGCTGGTTGAGGACCGCGACCCCATGGCCCAAACGCGGTCACGAGTGCCACTGGGACCTGCAACCGGATCTGGCGCGCCCGAGTCGGACACAATCAAGTGGCGAGTTGGTGAAAACTCCCTGAGTTCCATCAAGGCTAGCTACGTGGGGATCAAGAACGGTTGTAGCCGAACTCGCCAGACTTTGGAGAATTCCCGCCTGTCGCCCGTCGCGTACGAATCGGGTTTGTTTGAGGGCCTTTGCGGGTTCTATGCAACGATGCGACAACGGTCGCGTGGCGGCAGCGCGTGATCGGGCATTGGTTGATTCGTCTGCTTCAAGATGACCGCGACCGGGATCGAAGCTGCGTCCGGTGAAGCAAAGTTTCCCGGGCGTGCGAGACGCTGTGCGTTTGATCGCTTATCGGATTAGCATTATCAGGGCCTTGGAAAAGCTGCAGTGTTGGTTCCCCTTGATGGTGATGATGAATGAGGCAGCGCCAATGCATGTTGCGGTGTTGCGTCGTGCGTGTCACAGTAACAAAAGTCATCGTCCGCGTGAAGAGAACGTCGGACCTTTTTGAAAAGAAAGTCGTGAGAATTTTTTGACCGTTCTGTGGTGCGGCGATGAGCCAGCGGTCTTTTAGATGAAATCTCGCCACCCAAACGGTCGATTCCGCGTCGTTTTCCAAATCAAGATCGAGCGAATGATCCGGCGACCACGGGTGGGATTCAATAAAAATCGGCCTGGCAAAGCCGGCGCAAACCTGCTAAGTCCGTTTTGTTCCGAAGAAATTCGCTAGATCGGGATTTTGGTGGCCGGGCAAACCGCGCCGCCATACGATCCACGTTCTAAGAACGGTATCTTCGACGGCTGATCGGGAAACTAGCATTTCAATCATGGTGGTTAGTGGGACGGATTCCATTCTAATGTTCACTGATCACGCGAATTGAACAATTTGTTCCACGCCTTCGATCGAGAGCAGGAATGGTTTCTTGTGGCCGATCTGTTTCATATGTAGTATCGATGGCACGGTTCCTTCAGGGAGACTGCGGACTGAACACGCAGGTCAGCGTTGCAGCACGCGATGGGGAGACTTGAGCGAAGATCGGTCACACCTCGCGAACCTTAGGCTTGGGTCACGACGCATTCGGCCAGACTCGTTTTGTCGGTTGCTCGCTGTTGAATATCCGAACTCATTCGCGTCGTCGGAATGGGTCGCTTGCAGAACGCTCTATACCAATTCCTTTCGCGGAAAGAGTTCGGTGTGGACACCAATGCAGACTGCTTTCGTTTCAGGTCGATGTTCCATTTCTCTCCCACGATCTCTCGCTTCCGAATGGGGTGCTCACTGAAATCATCGGAACCTATGCCCCTGTTTCCTGAGTTTTCGTCTCGCGATGGCGGTGAACACTCCCGAGCAAATGATTGCACGAAACGCTTCGCTGCCGAAGCAATTGATCGGACATGCAGCGGTCGTACGCAGATGGACAGGGCTGTCGAATAGGTTTTCATGGTCAGGCACCTCGTTTGAATCTCTGAAAAGGCCAGAGGTTCGAAGAAAATGCAGGGGCTCCGTTTCGGCGAACTTCGGCGTCCTCGCTTGCAATGTTTCGACATGAAGTATCGCCCCGCCGCGTTCCCGTTCGGTGGAAATCGCCGAATTCTGGATTCCGGCAATGGCGGATTCAAACCAATCTATCGGCGAGGACGTTCTGCATCCCGGTCGGACGCGTTATACTTGATGCCGCAGCCGGATTTCGCCAGAGATTGGACGTGGTTGAGTTTTTCGGTAGGTTGGGTCAAGGGAGAACTTTGGCCGACGCAGACCCACCCACGCTGATGCGGACTCACCGATCCCATGGTGGTCGACGCCGAGCGGCTTGAACCCACCCTACCTAAAACGAAATCGGACTGACGGATGGCGACAGAACTCACTTCGAAATTGACAACACCTCCAGCTGGGGCACGTTTCCGATCGCGGGGTCCCGGTGCGTCGGCGGGTGGGTTGGAATCGTTCAAGCAACTTCTCGGCGCGGTTCCTGCCGACTGCAGATGGCGTTTCGTTTTTGGTCCCTCATCCTGGAATTCCGATTGCGAAAGTTCAGATGTCGCGAGCGAATCTATTCAAAACGCAGCTCGCTGCTGTCGTTGGAGGCACGACCGGGAAATGGGTCCGTCCGAATCCAATCACGTTTACGTGATTCCCGGCGAAAAAATTTTAAGCATCCGCGACGGAGCGTTGAACTTTGCGAACCACGGCACCACAAGGGCATGAGAATCGCGATCTGGAGGACTTCTTTCTGCGATCGTGCAAAAGATTCAGGGCACCGTTCCGATCGGCATTTGTGCTGTTCGGGGTACCGTAGCTCACGGCACAACCCCCGGAATTCGTGATATTAAGCTCGCCGGTGGATGGCGATCGCCCAGCAACCGACGAGCGCCGGGTTTCGATTCCATGCATCGAGCATCATCAAACGGAAAGGCTCGCTTGACTTTGTTTTGCCGCCCCGCCGAGATGGCCGCGGCGCTGATGCAAGTACGCTCAAGGCCCGTACATCGAATTCGCAATCGACACGGCGGTGCCCAACGACACAGGGGTCGAAGAGGACCAGCTTAACGGCCATTCTAGCCAACTCCGCAGCACTCGGGCTACGATTTTGGAAAGCTACCGCAAGAAACATGATAACTGCGGCGGAATTCAGCGCGTTATGGGACTGCATCACTTAGATCGTTTGGAACAGTACGTCGAGCGGTCTTCGGAAGAATCCCAGGAAGCGGAGCGCGTTTGAGCCGGGATTTGCTCTCAGCGTGAACCGCGTCTTCCGAGACGCGGAATCCCTAGAGACTCTCTCGACGGAACTTTTGTCCGATCTCAAAAACGCGCGATGCCGCGAGTTTTCCTTTTCGCGTTTGGGTGCCTGGTTTTGTGCCACCGCGAAGAGCCTATTCACTCGCGATGTTGTTGATTGAGGTAGTTGACGAGGCAACGAGTCCGCGCGAACGACTCCTGACCTCGTCACTAGCAACCCCATCAAAATCTTCGCCAGCGACGTTGACGAAGCTTGCGATTGCGAATTTCCGCTCGTGCCGCAGTTTTATCCGTCGAGCATCGGGAGTCGACGTATCACCCGCGCGTTTTGGAACGCTTTTTTCCGTGAAGACCGACAAAAGCAGTTTCAGATCGGCAAGCAAGTTGCGTGACTTCGATCGTCCCTTTCTCTCGCCAAGAATGGTCATCACCGACCCACCCTTCCCTCAATTACTCGACCTTAAATTTTTGTCGTAACTTTATTGATCTATTTTGAAAACCCGAATTGCAACAACGGGTGCTTCCGCTCTTCATTTTGCACTCAGCGATGAACAGCTTACTGATGTTGGGGCAGGCGGAATCCTGGCCAAGCCGATGACCTTTCAAGCCCATTGCCGAGAAGTGCGCCTCTTTGCAAAGTGCCGTCCGCGACGCAGCCAAGTCCCTTTCCGCTGATCCGACCCACAGCCTGAAAAGACCTCTTTGCGATACAAACTCCTTCGATGTTCGCCGCGGCAAGGTTACAAGGCCTGGTGCGAGAAAACTCTCTTCAGCCACTACGTGCCGGCCACTGCCTGATCAATCGCAACTATGAGTTTTCGTAACGTCAACCGGTTCCGCTCGTCGAATTATCTGGAGTTTTCCACGGGCAGCCGAACCAGAATCTATTTGCCATGTGTCGTCCAGGGCTGCGGACGAACCTACGGTTCGCCAGCCAGAAAATCACTCGCGGAAGAAACCGACACTGAAAATCCCAGCCCGAATTCAAAAACGCGGCGACGATTCGGTGGCAGTGTAAGATCGATGTGCGAATTTAAAAACAGGAAAGGAAGCGAGCCCTGCTTCTGATTAGCTTCGCAGACACATCCCCTGCCGCATTGATCTTCCAGGACGCCACCGAACCGGTAATCGTTGGAACAGAAGACATCCTCCGAAGTCGAGCAAACTGCAGCGCGACCTGAAGTCGAATGGGGAGACTCGAGGCGTGATCGAGGAAACTGGAGGCTTGCCAACGAAGAGTCTGCAAGAACCTCCAATGAAGAAATCAATGTCGATGAATGAAGAACTCAATCGGCAACGAAGAACTGGTAAACGTCCGAAAAGAGGGAATTGCAATCGCTCAATGAAGAAACTCAGCACGTCAATTCGAATTGCTGAAAAATCACGCAAAGCTTCGACGTCGCCAACAACGAACAAATTCTCAACTTGATCGCGAGCACGAATTGCGACTTTGTTCATGACAACGATTTGATGATCCAACGCGATTCACGCCACCGACCTTACAGCTATTGAATTTGCGAGCTAACCGACATTTGCGTCCGCCTGGGAGACATCACCACGCGGTTCCACGATGATCCTTGATCAGCGATTGTCGAAAGGGGTGATTCAAGACTCGCACCGATTCAATGCGAGGTTCGGAAGCCGACAATGCTCGTTTGTATCTCCGCGGATCCTTCCTAATCGCTCGCATGGCGAAAACAGGCCGGTGTGGTTATCACCTTTGTTTGACCTGACCGACCGGCTCGCGCTGGAAAAAATCGCTAAGCAAAGCAAGAGGTTGCAAAAGCGGATCTTGGATGCCCCGCGGCGATGCCATCTTGACCGTCGACGCGATGGAATCATCGCGAGTCCTAATCCCGCCACGGAGAGACTCTTTGGCTATGCTCGCAACGAATTGTTCGGGAAGTCCGTTTGCGCTGCTTTTTTGCGGTAGCCGAAGCCACCCGACTTTTGGACAGCCCATGCAACTTCAAAACTCTGGCGAGTTTCGGCTACGGCAGCGGCGAAGCGAAAAGACGGTTCCCAACTTTGATGCCGAGTTTTGACGCTAGGTCGTATCGACCACTTGTCACTCTTTATCGTCATCATTCGCGACGTCTCGCAGGCGAAAAGAGTTGCAAACAAATACTCAGTCATCGGCGTCGGAACGAGCAGCGCCGATCGGACAGGAATTCATGACGAACTCAGCAGGAACTGACTGGGTGTCATTGATCGCGGGCAACCCATCGAGAACTCCTTTCAACAAAGGGTTCACTCGGCAACATG
>Ga0163217_1081003_pt1 | contig 10283 bp, 12 predicted proteins | sample SynspAceP_FD_185933 | JGI IMG/M metagenome (GOLD analysis project Ga0163217, IMG submission 185933) | Saline lake microbial communities from Ace Lake in Antarctica - Synechococcus sp. Ace-P (PacBio error correction) | ecosystem: Environmental > Aquatic > Non-marine Saline and Alkaline > Saline ...
ATTTTCGGACCTGCACTCGTGCTGCGGATGCCGCGCCTGGCTTGACTGATTGTGCGACTGTGCGAATGTAAGCCCTCGCGGTTGCCCGTGTCGGATGCTCATTCGTCAAGTGACATCGGCAACGACACACCCAGCCGGTGAACACTCCACATTCCTCTTGCTTGCCGAATCGCCACTCTGATTCTGCGCGTACCTCCATTCCAACGGCTGCACAAAATCTCGCTTGGACAGGGCTTGATGCACGGAGCTTAGTTGGGGTGTCGCGCCTCGCCGTGTCTTTCGGGGGTGTAAGGCGCGCGTGTGTTGTCGCCGACAATGGTTTGGCGAAGAGTGTGCTTTAGTATTCGGCCTCCCGCATCTGTTGATGCGTAAACTCGTTGATGGTTAAGGCCTCCCGACTGCGGCCGTTCTATCGTACGAGCCTCCTTATCGATCATGTTGACGTTGCCAACGGCGGCGGTTTGGCTTGCGCGCTGGTGCGGCTGGCCAGGCGGAGTAAGCTTGACACATCGCAACCCCTCCGGCGCATGCCAGCTCCGTGTGGGATTCTTTCATGAGCATTGACGGTCAGTTTCACACCGCTGTGCCCCGCTGTTTGTTGGGACCAGTAGAGTGTGCGTATAGGAGGCCGCTATCAACCTGAACTTGTTGGTCTAGATATTCGAATAAGTACTAGTCCTTGGATCGTTCTTTGATTTGTATGCTGTTTGCGTCTCTCGCTCGCTCCCGAGCGCGCTGGAGCCGTAGCTTCTCTGGCTGCGGCTTCTCTGCGGCTTTGGCGCGGCGCGTGGCGGACCCGTCACGCCGGCCTCATCTTTGCCCCTTACTCCCTCCCGTGTTGCTCGGCGCCGGCCTGTTTCTGTCTTCGGGCTCCAGTGCTGGTTTTGACCCGTGATTGTGTCTTCGCCAACATGGTGTGCCGCACCTGGGCAAGTCGCGCTCGTGATCTTCGTTTGACGGCATTCCGCTTCACCGCCTCCCTGCCGGGGTTCGTCCTCGAAATCCCTTCCTGTTGGCGCGCTAGACCACTAGCGGGCCGGCCTGATCGCTGATTGCCACAGTGGTCATCTCCCCTGGCGGGCGCGAGTCTGACCTGTTGCGCCGGCTGGGACGTCGCTCTCGCCGTTGCGTGCCGTTCCTCGGCGTGCGTGTGGATTGGTTGGAGAAGTAACCCGCTGCGGTCTGGCCGTGATCCGGCGCCGGCGCAACTGGGGCGGCTGTCCTCGTCTCGTGGCGCTGTCCCGGCCTGCCCCCTCCCTAGACGTGCCGTCTGGGGCGCTCTTTCAGGCGTTTCAAAAGCCGCACGAGGCGTCGAGGGCTAGGCTGGAGAGGGCGGCGGCACCTCCCACTATCACCTTTCCAGCGGCGGCGCCATGTTTGTTTTTCAACTTCAAGTGTGATTTTTGCTCCTCTGGTCTGACGTATCGGTTGCACAGGGCGGCAAGTTGCGCTGGGCGATATGGGTAAGGGCTCAAGGGTCTGCACGGCGCCAATGCGCGCGCGACCCATTACTACTCTTGCCTCCACGCGCGCAGCCCAGTTCGCAGCCGCCGCTGCCGTCCCTTGCTCCGGCAGCGCGCACCGACCCGCGTGGCGAGCTTCGTACGGGTCTTCGCAAATGGGGGCACGGCCCCGCCACCCGCTGCTACGGTCTCCGAGACGGCCCCTCGTCGGCTGGGCGTGCCGTGCGGTCCTCGGGACCGGTGGTTGTTTCCACACGGTGGTAGCCTGGTGCTCACCCCTCGGCGCCCCGTCTCGCCCGTGCCGCCGCTGGGTGTTCGGTCGCAATCGCCGTTTGTCGTCGGCCGTGCTGGCCCGTTTCTGGGCCCGGCGCTGAGGCGGCTGCTGGGCGGCCCCAATGGCCGGTCGCTGGTGGGACGCCCGCTGTGGCGTCCCCCGCTTCGTCCTGCGTAAGTCATGGCTGTTGTGGGGCGGTTAACTGTGCGAGCGCTCCTGGGCGTGGGTCCAGCGCGGGTGGCGCGATCATGTAGCGCGCGCTTCGGCGTGTGTGAGTGGACACTAAACTAGCGCCCCGTTGGCGGGGTATGGTTACTCTGGGGTGGACGTGGTGTGAATCGAAGGAAGCTCTGGGGCAGACGACGGCCGACCTGGGTGGGAGGGTATCCAGGGAGTGCCGTGCCCGCGCCACAGGGCGCATACCTACACACACACAGCCCTGCGGGCTGCGCTGGATCAGGCCGGTCCGCGAGGGCGACGGCCCTGGCGTCTGACGGATGCAACGAAAAACCCTTCCAGTTACCATGGCCTTCCGATCGCCCCGCTGGCCCTATGGCAACTCGAACACCGTTCGCGAAAGGAGCTGGAAGCCTCGGCGCGCCTCTGCTTCTTCCTGGCCGGGCAGTGGTCGTGCTGGGCGGCTCGAATGCAATGTCATCCGTCAGTTGAGAGAAAACATAGGCAAAGCGTTTTGCGGCGATTGGGACGCGAACCGTGAAGGAAACCCGCAGCTCGCGTTATCGGACTCGTGACTGGCAACCCGCCTGGCCTCGGAGCAAATGGATCAGGTGGGCGTGATTCTTCGAGGAAGGAGCTGGTTTCCTCACAGGCTTTGCCAGAGCATGCTTGCAGTCACAGGCGTGTGCGCTCTGATCCTCGATTGTTTAAGGCACAGGGCTGATCGGCGGGGCAATATATAAAGAAGCTGTTAATTGTTGGTGGAGGGAGCGTCCCTGGCTTGTGGAGACTGCCCGGCCAACGCTGGGTGTAGGATCCGATGCGTTTAGGGGGTTCTGCGGGCGAACGGGTAGCTTGTGAGAGCGCGCCTTATGCGCTGGCGACATCGTCTTTGCAAAACTGTGGCGGGCGGTGTATGGGGCGATGCCATCTCGCTGATGGTGCCGTCGGGAAGCTGTAGCGAGTGCGTGCCAGAAGATCTTGGGAGGGTCGATGGATTAAATGCCAGGAACCGAGTAACGGACAGAGTAAGACGAGGGCTGGGTGACCTAGAATAGTCGAGTGGCGACCTGTGGGAGATGCCTGATGGGAGGGCGACATGATATGGAATTACTCCCCACGGGTGGGGGCACGGCGCTCGCAGGAAAATGGGGTAACTTGCGCAACGGGTGTTATGTGCGTGCTCGGGCTCCGGGGAGTGGTTTCTGGGCGGGCCTAAGACTGGACGCCCTGTGCCCCCGGCGCGTGAGCCGGGCGGCGCACACAGTGCAGTATTCCGGCGCCGGTGGCGCTGTCCGCAGGTGCGCCCGTTTAAACCCGCGCGTGCCGCCGTGCGAGGAGTCATCCTTGTTTGTTTCGCAGGTGACTGGGAATTTGATGGCGGCGGACGAGGGCACGTGTGTAAGTTCGCCGCCCTCCTGCGGGCGCTGCTGGCGGCCGCCTGGGGTCTCCCTAAATATTCGGCCGGTGCGTTATCTGTCAAACGGCCTTCATGAAGAGCTCGTGGCACGGGCCACGACTCTGGGCGTGCGAGGACACAAGAGAGCGGCCTGCTGCCGCGCCAGGCCCGGCGCCGCTGCGCTCGCGCGGTTTAGTGTGCGGGCTGGCACTCGCGAACCGATGATTGCAGGGTCGCTGGTTTGTGGTCGAAGCTAAACAGCTTACTGAGGAGCAGCCTTTGCGCTGAGGTAAACGCGCTCAGCTTGGGACGGACGCTAAGTTTATCAATAGCATTTGTCGTGGCGTCGGGCTGCCCAGGTCAGAAAGACGGTGGGTTGTCGCGCTTCGTCGCCGGGGCACAAATCGTCGCAGAAGAGCACTGCCAGAGCTTCTTCCAGCGTGGTTACAGAATCCGCGTGTAGGGGCAGGCGAGTTGTCAAAAGATGCAGCCGTCATGGGGACGGGCGTAGTTCGATAAACATCTTAGGCCGTCCACCCTGGCTGGCAATCTGGTGCAGGCTGCCGGGCTGCGAGGTAGCAACTGATAAAAAGGGGCGGGGCTGGAGCGGACGAAGGACGAGTGGCGCAGATTTTGCTGGTGGGAGCGATGAGTCGGCGGAGAAATCGGCAGGTTGGCTGCCTTCGATGGCGGATCGCTTCGGCTGTTGGGTGCTCATCGTTTTCGCAGCGGCGCAGGCTGCATCGCTGAATGTTTCGTGCACGATACAGCTGCGGGCAGCGGGTGAGTGACGCCCACTCTGTGTGGCACGGACCAGGTTGTCGGGGGGACAGCGGCCGCGTCGGCTTGCAGCTGCTGCCTAGGCCGCACGGGGTTGCTGCTGGTGATGATCAGGTCGCTTCTGGGTTTTCCCGCCCCGAGCAGGTTGATGTAGTGCTACGTCACCAGGTGGTCGTGGTGCTCGGCGCGAAGGGCGCGAAGGCGGTGCGGGGGCAGGTCGTCGGTCAGCCAGGGAGCAGCCCGCTCAGATCCGGCAGGCGCACCATTTTTTGGTCGGGGCTGAGGAGTCTTGGGGTTCGGCAATGAAGTGAACGCACAGAAGAGATCACCTACGGGTCGTTTGCATGCCGCGTGTCGGGAGAGCTCCAGGGAATGCCGAATGATGCGCCATCGTCTGGATTTTCGGGGCTCTGGTAGTAGTGCGCGCCAGGATCACGCGTTCCGCCGGCGCTTCAGGGCGTCGATGGGCCGCGGCAGGGCGGTGGCTTGGAGCGGAGCCTGAGTCGGCAGCGGTGGTGGTGGAGAAGGGAGGCGAGTCAGAGGCCGAGGAACAACCGAGCGTCATTGCGGCAGGATGTCCAGCTAGGGAGTCGCACGGGCGCAGATACGCATGCGACATTGCCGGTGGATCGCACAGGGCATGGGATCTGCAGACGTGGCCTGCTGCGATTCTGGCGCGATGGCCATATGTGTAGGTGGTCGAGCGAATGTCAGTGAATGTGCAGAGCGATCGCCAGCGAATAATGAATCCTGAAGTCGCAGAGTCAGCCAGACGTACGCTGCCATTCTCGGCAACACGAACCGGCAAAGCGAAGCGGCGCAGCTCCAGCGCCAGTGGCTACTCGGTGAGCGCCATTGCGGTGGCGCCGCTGCGACGTTGACGAAGCTGGAGCTTCAGGTGGTGCGGTTGTTTAAGCAGGACGCGGCGGCGGCTATCATCCTTTCATGGGGAGGAAGGCGTGAGGGGGACGTATCTCTCGGGAGGATGCGCGATCGGTATACAACGCGTCGCCTGGTGCGATCCAACGCCCCGTGCTTGCTGGCCTTCAGTGCCCCACGGCCCTGGGCAGGATGCCCGCGACCTCCTGCGGCGAGGGATTGGAAAACCTCCCGCTGCGACTGGGCGACATGACTGGGGGATGGCGATCGAGCCGCTCCAGCGCTCAGCGCCCCTGCGGTGGTGGTTTTCGGTCCATAATTCCCACCGGCTGATCAGTAGAGCAGCGGCGAACAGCGCAAGCTTGTCTGAAGTTTGAAATCGCCGGGCACAAGAGCCATACTCAATGCAGCCTGTGTGCGCGCCATCGGTCGACGGTGAGGGGCGGGAATGCGCCATTTCTCCTGGCCGACTTGACGGCCACGGCTGGTTCATCGCCAGCCACGCTGGTAATGACGGAAGGTCGCTGCTCTATGAACAACGTTGGTGGAGCACCCTCTTGCCGTGACGTGCTGATCTATGCCTGCGTCAGCGGCCCACGGCTTTGCCGATGGGTCGCGGTGGCTTCGTGCTCGGCTAGTGCCTCTGGCGGCACGCCAACTCTCCTGGCGGTGAGGACTCCAGTCCTGCCCACACGCTTCGCGCCGGCGGCCTGCGGGCCACTCCCATATTGCAGCGACTCGCGGACACTGGGCTGGGATGTGGGCGCTGTAAGTTGACTGATCTCCTCGGGAGTGGGTCGGGCCGTGCAGCTACTCGTGGCCTCTTAGCGTGCCCTCTCGAGAGGCAGTCGCCTGCTGGGCAAGAAGCAGCACGAGGGGCCTGGTTTGCGGCCAACGGCGGTCCCTGGCAGCGCTGTTCTGCTATGGCGAATGTCCTATTTGCGAGCCCGGGAAAGTAACCCCTCCCCCCCCCCTGGCGGAGAGACAGACCGGGCTGCCGTTGCCTCTGGACTGGGGCACTTCGGCGGGCCGACATCTTAGCCCGATGGTGCGGTGCGAATTTCCTGGATATGGAGGGTGAGAGCGTATTGCGGCTCTGTGCAGCTGGTTGATGGTCTGACCGGAGCCGGGGTACAGCTGGCGCATGGACTGGGCGTGCAGGAGCCGGGTGGGGACTAGACGCAGGATTGGAAAAGACTCCACGGCCTATAATTCCGCAGAGGTCTCGCGCCGGACGTGATCTGCACAAGCAAGCGACAGCGGTGCTCGCTGGCTAGGTGGTTTTTAACAGTGGCTTCGGCTAATCGGCTGGATCTCAGAACTGTTTGGGAACGTCTGCCCCGATTGGTGGTTTATCAGCTTCCGATCCAGCGGCTGCATGCCGCACGATGGCGGGTTCTGGGCCGAGACGGTGGCGGCGCTGGAGGTGATGCCTGGGTGCGAGCGCTGATCGCAGGTGGCTATCAGCCCGTTTCTGTGAGGCCTCTCGCAATCAGATGGAGTCTCTCTGGTGCGCGCATGGTTTCCGCCGAGCGCGGTCATGGAGCGGAGCTTGCAGCGCTGCGGCCGCTACCGTATTACTGAGCCAGGCAACAGCTGGGTGGTGACTGCACTCGACCAGCCGCTTGCCTGGCGGGGGGCCATGGTGTAGCGGATGAGGGCGGAGCTAGGCGGCTGAGCGATGCCGAGAAGCTTTGCGCTGCAAGAGCGCTATATTCGGCAACTCAGCCTGAATTGCCGAGAAGGGCTGAACATCATGGATAAGGGCTGGCTCTTACTTGGACATGCTTACTGTGCTCTGGCTTCAATCAGAAAGTGAGATCATCCAGGGAAAGATTGGAGTGTATCACAGAACCTTGTCCTGATCAGTGACTGCAACGCCGCCCATACCTAATAGACATAATAGAGCCGGTGACACTATATGCGACTGATCACTTGATGCGAAAGAGCCTGTGGCCCTGGGTTATTTGTCAAGTTATCATCGACATAGCCCGCCGCGATGTTTATCATAGTTAGACCGATCTTCTCAGACGGGTTCCTGATCCATAATACTTCAGCGATTCTGCTGCAGCAAAGTTTTCTCGCTCAGGCTGTTGCAGTGTTTTCCAACTAATTCCCGCGTCATTTGTTGGATCGCAACTTCTTCGTTTTCTTGTTGCGTAAAGTCGCCATATTCCATGGCGGTCACTGCTTTTCTGAGGTGGGCTAATGCCGCATTGGGTGTGTTCTATTACCAGTCCGACAGCCCGGTTGCCTAACTTCTCCCGCCCGCTGCCTCCTCCTCTCGCTTGTTGATCGGCGGAGGCAGCCGCTCAGGCCACTCCTGGCAGGTAGCTTCGTCGTCCAGCATGAGCTGCTCCCTTGGCTACTGGAGACACACTGGGAAACCTCGATTACCGTACAGCGGTGGATAGTGCGCGAAAGGCAGCGGCAAGCACGCCATCTCCTTCGGGAGAAATGAATCAGCGAGAAACGACGGCGCCCTCGCTCAACCACGTAATCGCTTTTCGGCTGAGGGCGACCAATGGCAAGGCCAGGACTAGTGGTCTCTTGGACCTGATTCGCGGCTTCGCGTTTGATGTCTCCTTTGGCGACGTCACGGGTGCTGGCGCACGGCCCCGGTAGTGCATAGCCCTGCGGTGCTCTATCAGTTCATGCCGACACGCGCAAAACCTGGGATCATGGTGACGCGGCCGTACGGAGTGGGTCTGGGTGGCTCGGGCCGTGCGGTCACCGGTCTCAAGCAGGAATTTGTTTCATGCATGCCTCGCCCGCAAACGTGGCGCCCCTTGCGGTGCCGACCGGCGGCGTGTGCCGCATGACGTCGTGCCCAACTCGGTAGCGGGACGGCCTAGGGCACCCTGCGTGGGCCCATCGTTTTCGCCTTTTCGTGGGCCGGGTTTGCTTCGAACCGGTCCATCAGCGCTCGCTTTCCCGCGGAAGATCCAGCCCAAGATATCCGTACGTGCAGGCCAATCTCGATCCGCGTGCGTGTGGCCGCATCCCCGGCGGCCCTGGCCCTATTGCAGGCTCAGAAAACCGGCGCGCCGATTGCTAGTGCACCACGGCAGCCTGGTGTCCCGCGGGAATTGTCGCACACCCAAACTCAATCAGTTCAGGCTGAATCGCCGTGAGCGGGGGGGCGTGCCCACGTGCGCTGGCGATCAGGTAGGTCACAACCGTTTGGCCCAGGTAAGCCGAAGGCTGTTGACGTAGGGATGGGCAGCGATAGATGTAGGGGCACGTGACACCGCCCAGTTCCCAAGAACTGAGAAATTCAGCTTCCCACAGCGGTGAAGCGGAAACAGACTATTCAACTCCAGAGACACGATTCAAGCGCTTGCGTGGGTAGGCCGCGGGCCAAAATTGCCAGACGATGCAATCCAGCGGCCCCGCACTAATGAGGATGCAGTAAAGTGGAGCACCAGTTGCTGGCTCAGGGTGAAGCCGGGCAGCAACCTTAATACCGTCCGCCCGTCCAGGCCAGGTTTTGCACGCTAGGCAGAAGGGGAGAAACAAGCGATGCGCGTACTTCGCCGTGGTGCGCCGTGATAGTACTGGAATTGGCCGTAGGCCGTCTGAGCAGCTTCCAAACGCTAGAAGTCGGGGACAATCAGGCGAAGAGGGCTCGCCGACGTTGCGTGAGCAGTTGCCGCCGCGCGGATCGCCAAAGCAGAGGCTGCGCTCATCGAGCCCCCCCAGAATCTCTTCACCAACACTGGCCAGGCGAGTATGCGCTCAGTACTGGTGAGGACCCGCAGCTTCACGCTGCTTGTTTTAAAATCAGGCCAGTTTCGGCTTCAGGCTGTCGCCTGGCCGTCGGTGAGGGCCGGCCAGATCGATCACCGGGGTGGGTGATCGGAAGCAATAGGGTTTGCCGCCGCGTCGAGCTCTCACCCCGCCAGCGCCAGCGCAGCAGCAACCGCAGGGCCGCCGCGAATCCCGAAGAGCCAGGCGGAGGATGGACGGGATCGGGTCGGACTTGACGCCGATAGACGCGACTGTCTTAGTGACACTTGAATTACTATGCCAGGGCTTGCGTGGCCGTTTCTGGCCTGGCTGTCAATCATGCGCCTCTCGAGAGCGTGCAAACAGGATTCAGGCGGCCACATGGAGCGCTAACAGTAGAACTGGGCGTTGCATACACCCTGAAGCACGGTGCTACGGCTGGCCCGCAGCTGCGCATCGCGCCATGGACGATTCGCCGGGCCAAGACGATGGGGCTGACTTTGCGGCCGCTCGGCAGTCATGCTGGCCAAGGAGCTTTGTCATGGATTTCCGACCGCGCAAAAACACCTCTTGCAGGAGACGGCAGCTCCCGCTCATCTGATCGAGAACCGCTGGCGAGCGCGACTGGCGGGCAGCTGGCCGCTCGCTGGTGGATAGTTGGCCGTTGCTGGCGCCTGCACCGAGCTGTGGTGGAGCCCACGCCGGAGCGCACCGGCACGGCTTGAGATGCGCTGCCGGTGCGCTAGCTTCGAGGCGCTGGCGGCGGCCGCTGCGGGGTGGTGGTGCCACGAGTTCCGAGCCTGGTGAGGATGTGAGCAACAGGGGGCTGGCGCCAGCAGCTGGTACGCTCAGCAGGAAGTGAAGGCGGGCCGGGACCTGAGCGGCGGCAGCGGCAACGGCTGCAGCCCTGGCTGCACCGCTGGGGAGACGGCCTCCAGCTGGTGCACGAGCTGCATCGGGCCTCGAGCCTGGCCTGGCTGTGGTGCGGCGCCTGCGGCGGCGCCTGCTGGTGGTCGACTACGCCTGGAGCTTGGCGCTACTACAGCCGCAGCGCTCCAACGGCACTTTGAGGGCTCTACCGGGCCAGCAGGCCAAGCGAGGATCCCCTGGCCGATCCCGGCCACGGGAATCTCACGCTACCTCTGCATCCGGACACTGGTGGCGGCGGCAGAGCCCGGTCAGCTGCTGGGCAGTGACCGCGGGAGGCGGCTGAGACCTGGGGCTAGCGCAAAGGTGACGGGCTTCAGCACCAGGCGCGCCGGCTGGGGAGCTGCTGGCCGTCGCGAACTTGGCTGCGGTGGGAAACGCGCCCATCGTTGATTCCGCGGCTGGCTTGCCCGGCGGTGCGAGTCGAGCGCGGAGATAGGCCCAGCGCCGTTCAAGGCATTCACCTTCCCTGGATGTTCGATTTCGGCCCGAACGGCTCTATCCCCCATCAAGGCCAGCCAGTTCCCGCGCCTGTGCGAGTGCTGCAACGTAAACACGCCGCTCGGCGCCTAACCTAAACGTCAAGGCATGATGGTCTTGCTCGATGAGCTAATCAGATTAATGATCAGAAGCTTCTTTTTTGAACTCGACCCTC
>Ga0163217_1017557_pt1 | contig 10282 bp, 14 predicted proteins | sample SynspAceP_FD_185933 | JGI IMG/M metagenome (GOLD analysis project Ga0163217, IMG submission 185933) | Saline lake microbial communities from Ace Lake in Antarctica - Synechococcus sp. Ace-P (PacBio error correction) | ecosystem: Environmental > Aquatic > Non-marine Saline and Alkaline > Saline ...
ACGCCATAATAGAGCGTCATAAGCTGACATAGAGGCCGGGCAGGCACGCGTTTCATTCACCACCTGCGTAATTTATGTTGGTCCAGATCAGCACAGTGCCGGTGTCCTGGTCGGATTCAACATAGGGCCGCGCGGGCCTGTGTTTCGAACGCCTGTTACGGCAGGGCAAGAGAGAGAGGCGGTTACGCAAATCGTCGGCAAAATGCAAAAAATACGGGGACAATGGCAGTTTTTCCTTTGCCGGGTGGGTCAGCTCAGAGGAGCGAGATAGGCGTCCAAGCAGAACCCTTCGGTCTTCTTGATCGGATTTCCAGCCAAAGTGTTCCATCTCGGATTTTCGAACCGGCGGGCGACGACGAACACGCCAGAACGCCTTTGCAGCGATTGACTACTCGCTCGCGCCTTTTGACGGTGGAGCCAACTATGTGCCCGCGCTGCGCCACAATTTCTGGTTGGCGGCGCGTTCGGCCATTTGCCGTCGACGCTAAAGATATCAGACTGGACAAAGGGTTTCGCCAGCGATGACGCAAGGCTTGGGCCGCAAGCGGGTTTGGGGGCTACAGGAACGGGGGCTGGCCGCTGCCGGGGGCGGCTTCGATCGCGGTGCCTGCGGTAACGGCGACGGGGTCCAGTGCGGTCCGTCACCTCGGAGGGGGTCAATGTCCCTCGGGGGCCGCTTCGGGGGCAGGGCTGTCCGGCCTCTTGTCGCGTAGGGCGGTCACGTTGAGCGGCGCCAGATCGGGCACCAGCAAGATAACCAGGCGGGCGCAAGCATCTGCGGGAATCATTTGCAAGGCTTCATGGGTGCCGGGCAGGTCGCGTTCACGGCGGAACAGCGCCCAATCACAAACTTTCCCGTTGGTTTCGTTGCGGATGATCACACGCTTCCGGCGTCGGTCACGTTCGGGATGCGCCACCCAGAGCCCGCCCAGACTGGGGCGACCGTCCCAAATGATCCCCCTGATGTCGCTGACCGAAAAAATACCTAGGTCGCTTTCGACATCAACCGCTTCCAACCGAAGTTTTTAGTAGAGTTAGAGGATGCCGCAGCCTGCGCCCTTTCTGATACTCGCCAGGACAGATCTGCCGACCGCGTCATGCGCGCGCGATAGGCAAGGTTGTCAATCATACGCAGCAAGACCCCCAGTCACAGCGTGTGCAGACGAGCGGCCGTTGCTGAAATAGGGGTGAAGCCTGGGGGCTGTTCATGTCCGTTCGTCCTATCGCCTGCTAGGGACGCGGGGTTGTATCCGCCGCGCCTGATCAGCAGCCGTCATGCGGCATGTTCTATGGCCAACCATATTCGCCGGGGTCTTTTTGGGCTACCACTAGCGCGGGCAGGCGGCTGTAAATGGGAAAAGGCTGACAGGGCGTCGGCAAATTTCGCCACTCCACCACCGAAAATAATCCCGAGTCCACACACATCGAGGCCGTCCTCATTCGTCTGGCAGATACGGCTGGCGCCTAAAGCGGCTTAGAAAACGAGACATGTCTAGTTCCAATTTCGACGGTTTAGCAGAATCATGGCAATCCCTACTTCTCCATGGCGGTGCTGCTGCGGAGGAGTGCAGAGGTCGAATGGCACTGGTCTTGAAAACCAGCGTGCGTGAGCGCGGTAACCGTGGGTTCGAATCCCACCAGTTCCTCCGCCAATATCCCGAACAATTTACGGCGTCACCCATAAACTTCCTCCTTCGTATGACCGGTGGCGTCGCCCGTGTTGCGGCGTGGTGCGCGGGGCGGGGGCAATCGCCCTGATATATCCATGGTATAAGATCAACAAGTTGGGTAGATGGGCCCGGCTGCGCTAGCTCAGTTTTCAATAACGACTTGGTCACACGGGTTCGGTGATGCGGAATGGAGAGTGTTTTGAGCACATCTACAGATAATGCGGGGCTATTGGGGGCGCGACTGTTTGATTTTTACCACGCCGCTTTGGGCGCAAGACAAGGAAACGCTTGCGATAGCGCACATTGGTATTGCGTAGAGACCCTTGATGTCGGCTTGGCCGCTGTGCCGTCCGAGATTGATCGCGAAACCCCGCGGCGCCACCATGGAGAGCCTGGTGCGGCCGGTGGCGGCGTATGATTGTGTCCGGGGCGGCGCATCTTCTTTGAACCTGTCGGATAATACGTCAGGAATCGCCAACAGCAGGTGGGCCACCTCGCTGATTAACCGTCAGCTTGAAACCGTGGATCAGCCGCAAAAACGCGTGATTGAATTTGGACAAACTGCTGGACCGGCCCGATGCGCTGGACGCGACGGCGACGCTGAGTCGGGCGATGGCGGGGACGCCGCGCAAGTCCTTGCTGTTTGTGGCCGCTGATATGGAGGACTACCCACTGCTCGTCGATCCGTCTGAACGGATCAAGGCGGAGAACGGTGAACCGGTCTGGTGTTGTGTATATATGCCGTTCAAAAATATCTTTGCCCTGTTCGTTTCCTTATACCGAAGCGCGCTAGCGCGGTCCATAGTGCGCTCTGATTGAAGCGCGCGGATTTGCTACGTAGCCTTGTAGACTTTGGTATCTTCAATGCACGCAAACCAGGTATTGCTGAGCATCTGCTTAGCTGTGTTGTAATATATTCTCACTGGTGCAGGAGATATTTTAAGTAGAATCTGCTCGCATATATGATGTGCTTGTGCGACTCTCATAGTGTCTTTGAACGACACTGGGTGTACTGGTGTCGAGATGAGTCTGTGTTTTCTCACGCGTACCTGGAGATATTCTGCACACCGGAATCTACCGTCTGCCGCTCGAGGCGCGCATTAGGAATGCTCTTATAGAGTTTTGTTGACCCGAGCAATACGGGATAGTCACTCCTAGTCCTGTGTTGGTCTCATACGGTCTGCCGAGTCATCTCTGATAATATGATGATGTAGGTTTGACTGCAATATACAGTATGTGGACGAAAGATCACGTCTCTCTGATTCTTTCTCGTGTGATTGATAGTTTGACTCATCGACGACTCTTCTGTAGCTCCGTCTAAGACTCGATGTACGCGGCAGGTGATCAAAAAGCAGTCAAGATAGCTGAGGGTATATACTGTTAGTATGGAAGTCCATTTGGTGAGTTTCTCATATGAGAGATGTTTCTGCTATGGATTAACAATTGTAGATATGGTTCACTGAGTGAGAAGCCTGGCTGGAGAGGAGGTGCGGAGAGGTTAAACATGCACTCTTCGACAGCTCTCATATAATGCATGATAGAGATAACTCTGACTGCTATCTCCTGTTCGGGATCAATCCTGTATACTTGGGTAAAAGTTGACGACCCGTATTTCAATGTTTGTCGCCGCTGCGTCGGGTGTTTTGTCGTGGGCGGTGTAACTGCTGGAGGAATGCGGGGCGTATAATTCTCTCTTATCTCGCAAAACACGTCATAAGGATAGTTCTCAGACTTGATTGACCAGATTGTATTAGGCACCGCCTGGGGCGGTCACCCTTGTCTTGGGCTTTGACGACGCGGCTAAGATACATCTGAGGTCTGCAACTCTCATCATATAGACATACCCCTGTTATATCAAATCGCGTTGAACGGGTCCGCCAAGATCGGGAGCGAGGATCGTGTAATCAGTCACTGCAGAACAGCAGCTGTGTTACATTGTAGACAGTATACAATGTTTGGCCTAATGTCAGCTGCGAAGACTGGGACGGAACGCGGCTGGTCGTGCCTGTGACGAGTTCAGTTCCACCACCAGTTAACGAGAAAACTGGAACCAGATTGACAAGGAGCCTGAATGGCTGGGGCGGAAGACGCGTACAATATATTAAAAGCTCCTTGCACGTGCAATGAGCAGCATATCACGCCGCGCTGGCGCGAAACGACGCTTTTTGACAAAAGTGATACTGAGACGAAGATGGAAGAGAAATACATCGGTAAAGTTTCCAAAAGGTCAAGATTTTACATGGCGTATGACTGAGTCTATCGAGTGCGCCGCTAGGGTGCAAGGATGTCTTTGGCATGGAGGTCTCGAGTTTCCTTGTACCCTGCGCGATCCCTAAATACTCGTGGGAAAGCAGCCTGCGATGCAACGCGAAGGCATCATGGTCGAAATCCACAAACTCGCCGAAAAGCAGGGGTGGACAGTGGATTTTTCTCGCTAAGTCGTCGGCGGCAGAGGTATTACCGGTCTAAGGCCGGCATAAGCATCACAGGTTGTTACAGCAATCGTATCAGAATAGAAGGCCCGCCATGAATACACGCGAGCCGCGGGGCTTATTTGAGGCGTAACGACGAGGGTCGTACCGGGCCCCGCCAACGTCAGCCATTTAAAAGGAAAAGCGGATTGTCTGCACCAACGGAAGCCAGTTATGCAATCTCCGGTCATCACCAATCCTCCGCGCGACACGCGGTTTCGACACGACTATGGTGTGATCAGACCATTACCTGGTCAGAGCCCTGCACACGTCTTTCGCTCCTTTGCCAAGGGCAACAGTTGACGATAGCACCACGAGGCAGCCTATGAGCGACAACGGCCAGCAAGCATAGATGCATCTCATACGTTCGAGTACTGGGAAGCCGCGTGATGTCATACGCGTCGCGCACGTCGTCATCGCCCGAGAGAGTCTCGTTCTAATGCAATGGGGCCTTGGCCTCAGCGACCACGGACCAGGGACATTCCATGCCTTTGTAGTGTTCGCCGCTTGGATTTGATATCATGGGCGTTGCAAATTTCGGCGAGCTTTCCATACCTTCGCTGATGCCGTTGGACCTGCGATCAGGGCTTTCGACAGGTCTTTGTCTTGCGGCGCGCCAAGGGCGACGACCACATCAAGCGAAACTGTTTGTTGGCGGCTGTAGCGACTGTCAGTGCAATTGGTCATGCGTACCACGATCTTGTTAGACTGTTTACTTCGTCAAAAACGTTTGTCCACCCGCATCGGATCATCCTTTTTGGGATGTGTTGCATATCAGAGTTTTAAAGCGCGCTCTTGTTGCACGACGCGACTGTGGTTCCATGGTGTGTTCACGATGAGCTACCGTCCCCGCGCGTGCCTTTAATATGCAGGCTGAATTATGCGGCCCGCAGCAAGATTTTTTATTGCTTTCCGACCTGTGGGTGCGGAACGAAAATTCAACTCTGGCCGTTTAGTCCTTTTCTATGAACAGGAACGTGAAACCAACTAATGGAGAAATTTGAATGCATGGGAGTTTTTTACATCATACAATCGCCTGATCGTGGTATAAGCTCTCTCTGCCCGTTCACACTACCTACGTTCGCAATTCTATACCTATAAAGGGAGCGCACCTACTTTATCTGATCCACTTTTACATATCCACGCTCACACTTCCTGCTCTGGACGCGGAGCAGGTTACTGGTATGAATGAATGAAAAAGTTGACAAAGCAAAAACACGCTAGCCATGTCGCCACGGCAAGGTAGAGCGTAAACGCGGGCTAAGATGTGCCAGAGTAACCAGTTGCTTTTTTTTTCCGGTATATATTGCTAATGCGTGTGTAAGACGACGCCAAAGGTGCACGCTTTGCAGATGAAGCCCGAGATTTAGCGTGTCCCAGCTGCATAATGTTCCGCACCTGCAGCTCTTGGATATCCTAATATCGATAAGATTGGTCTGAACAGTTATATACGGTTGAGTTGCTCGTATCACAAGAACGTACTTTTTTTAGAAAAAGCCAGCTTTGCAAGAGACGGGTCATTAAACGGAGCGTTCTGCAAAAACGCTGCCGTTACGGCTCTTGCACGAAGTGCGCGTGCTAGAATTTCGAAGTGGCGTTGGACTATAAGGTATTCTGTGAGAATGGTCGGATTAGGCGCGGTCACCTGATTTTGGCCAAGCGTAAACCCGTTTGTCTTTTTGGGCGGTGCTGCACTGTTAGGCTTTGCCCGCAACTAGCGGTATCTCATTTTTGGTGGCAACGAAGCCTCCTGAGACGGGTGCCCGTGGGTGGAGCGCCATCCTATGGAGGGCAGCGATAATGGAGCGCGCCGGTCGCGCTAACCGAACGTGCGCAAGGTATCTGAACCCCTCACATATGGTGGGTCTCTGCGCCGGGTGTGCTTATATTTCGGACACCAAAAAGAAAGGGGGCTCACACAATGACCTGAAGGCATGAATCCCATACCCTAGGAAATCGCATATAGGAAGTCTTGCTGAGTCGGTTCAGAGAATGCAATTGAGCTGACACGTGACAGCTCGCTTGTGCCGCAGCGAGGTCGATCTGGCCCGCGCTGAAGTGAATGAAAACCTGAAATCGGCCGTGCATGAGGATGATCCATCGCTGATCGTGGGCCGGCCGTTGTCGTTGCCGCCTGACGGCATTGAACGTACTTTCCGCGCGCTGGTCGCGGCCGCTGACGAGGCGGGTGGAATTTCCGCGGCTGGTCTCAAGATCGTTGGCGTTGCCTTGCAACTGATCGCCTATGTGATGGCGACCCAAGAGAGGGACCGGCGCGCTTCAAGCTCGCAGCTTGGCACACAGAGCGTGCCAGCTACAAAACGTAAGCGCGACGGCGCAAGGCCCAGGAAGGAGGTTTACAAATTGAACAAATGATAACCGCACGCACGAAGAAAATCGAACGCGAATCGACGTGAACGAGCGCCGGATTGACCAAGCAACTTGGAATTGTCTGGCAAAATAAAATTCTCGGCTCAGCAGTGACCATGTGCCGCCTGTACACGTTTCTCGATCAGTTTCCGCAGCATGGTGGCTTGACATTGGGCCGATTCGATCCACATATTGACGGGGTCCAAACGAATCCGATAGTCAGCTATGGCGCTGAACAGGGGCAAGGCTGGCATGGCTGAATGGCAGGCGACAGAGCGTCCAAGCCCGTGATCCGCGTAGGTACACGTGACAGCTATGACAACCAAGGTGGGGATGCCGCGCAAACCTCGCGCAAACATACTATGGACCGGCGATCCCCGCTCTGACAAGACAACTCACGACGTGACCCCCGTCGCGAGTCACAACTCAAGCAGCATGGTGTGTATCCCCGCAGACAGCGCCCGGATCTTGGGTCACCTACCAAGCCTGGTTGAATCCCCGTCAAGCCCTACTATTCGGGCGAGGTGCACGGTCTGGTGATGTGCCATCTGGGCACGTCATGACCGACGACGATACCCCCGGACTGGCCACAACGCGCAGGCCGACGCCCGCATCGCGCCACGCTAGAGCCGTGGAAGCCCAATAGAACGGCTATGCTCAATCCGCCGGCCCAGGCGTCCAATCGCAGGGTCGACCGTCCTGCGAGGAAGGACAAAAAGGTTGCCGCGCGACGGCGCTGTTCTGATGCCGGCTCATTTTTGGTATGCTCGCTTCTAAGGCGCGCCGTAAGATTTCGCATCGTCCACAGCGAACTCGTCGGCCGCGCCCAGGCGGCGCCGCAGTCTGTCCGAGGGATACCGAAGCGCTGTCCGCCACAGCACCGCGAACGTGTGATTGCGGCCCGTGAAAGCGCCGGTGCGTGGCACGTGGTCGGCGCGTCTTTATGGTTTTTCCCCCCCCCCCCCCAGTCGAAGAGGCGTGATCGTTTGCCAGTCGAATGTCTTTGAAAGAAACAGCCTTAGTTGTTGGTGTGCGGCTTGGCACTTGGCCTCGGGGCCGCCATTGGCGCAGCAATATGCCAGCGTAGCCGGAGCCGCAAGACCGTTATAAAATATAGGATCAGCCCCACCAATACATACATGGCGTTTCCCAATGCGACCAGACACGCACATGATGGCCGATTTGCAAGAAGCGATAATCTTTGCCGAAAGAAGTCGAAAGCTCTCGGCGTAAGCCAGTACGCCGCAGGCGGCATCTGAATCGAGCCAGTGATAAGTTCTTGCGCTCGACAACCTAAAGAACGATGACGACGAGCACGCACGCTTGCACAATAGGCGCCGTCAAGCTCTGACCTGATCCCCGGTTTGTACTCATATAAAGGCGAAGAGGCTTCGGCTCAGATCCGGGTGAGTTGTATGGCGGCAGAGGCCGAAGCAGACAACAGAGGAGGGTTGGCGAGTAACGAAATAAGTCCTGAGTTTCTCGGTTGAACAGATCGAAAAGTCCCCATGAGGTCTGCTTATTTTGTAAAGCGCGGGCTTTTTGAGATATCGGGCTTAAATTATAGTTGAGAACGGGTCGCCAGCACCCGTGGCCTCGACTTACGGCAGGATCAACCGAACCCCGGGAATAATATTCCTTGATAACGACACGACGGAGGTCTTCGTCATAGACCTCTGTCATATCCTCGACGCAAGTTTCTTCGGTCCAGCCGGGCAATTCCAGCCTCTTCCTCAACGGCGCGTCATTCTATCGCGTATTTATCCAGAAAACGCGGCAGATCACCGTGGTGGTTGGGGGAGCCGCGGTAATTCGGGGTGGGCGGCCAGATAGGACGTAAAGCGTTTCATCCCTCGGGGCGGCATAATCGTGTTCGAGCAGGTCAAACTTCCCCCTTGAGCGGGTCGATCCCGCATGCAGGCTGCTCCTGCGCTATGTCAGCGGCATGAATATGTCCCAGATCAGCGGCGGCATCATCGTAAGGTGCCATTGTTGCCAGACACGAGCATCACTTGTATCTCAGTGGGGGCACTATGAATCGAAGCGCAGCAGTAGCCTCGCCTAGGTGGATCTGACCAGCGCTAGAGAAGCGAGATTCCTTGATAGCACCCAAAATGATCTGTGTCGGAGATATTGTTCAGCCGCCCACATCACTCACCCAGAACACAGGCAACTAGCGATGCACCAGGATTTGCGGATCCCATGAAAATCTGCAGTGTCGTTTCACTCAGAACACCAACTTGTCGCCATGCCCGAAATCATAACGACCACAAGGGGCGGGGGATAGAGAGCATCCCCTTCGGACAAACTCAAGCCGATGGGCGAGGAGTGCGAAAGAATGTCTGCGTCGGAAAAATCACCCGATCCGGTCTGAATCCCCGAGGACCGGCGTCTACGACGCACATCCCGACGGACCCACTTCAGCGGCAGAAGATGTTATAACATCGTGCGCATTCAACGTATCCCGAAACAACACCGCGTAGGTTGCTGGCGGGCCTTGGCGTAATGGAGTTTCCTGCCTGGGTCAGTAAAAATCATGTTTAGATTGTGCAGGCTGTCTCTTCAGCCATCAGGTCTTCGTCGAAGAATGGTATGGCCACCTTGTGTGCAAAATCTCACTGCATGCAACGCTTGCCACTCTCTCACGGGTCCTACTGGTATACCTCCAAATCTTCGTCGACTTCACAATCGCATTCCAATAGCCTCTATTCCTCGACTTTGGTAAAACTGCAAAAATTTGACATTTTCCCCTCTTGCGGACTGGCCCGCACTAGCAATCTCTTAAACGCACCTCCAAGTGCCACTCTATACGCTCAGCTGGTAGAGCAAACCTGATTTGTATAACTAGTAAGGTCCGCTGGTCGAGTCCGTGTGGGGGGCACCATATGTTTATCATTGAAAAATTGCTCAACAAAATTGACCCTTGTCTGTGGATCTATCCCTACCAGCGCTATCCCCCAGGCCTTTATAGAAGCTCCTCACCTCGGCTGGATCGACGAAGGGACAATTGATCCTCCAAAGCTCGCCTTCTATGATCCTGATCTGTCGGCCTGCCCAGCGATACCAGGGTGGAGGTTGACTCGCCGAAAGGAGGCTTGAGGATCTGACAGTGTCCCAGAGACGCTCGGACCATTACTTGTGATTGATCCAAGGTATTGTCGCTTCCGTCTTCGCTCTGATGATTTTTCCAAGTTCCAGCTCTGGGTGTAACTTCTTTTGGCCACAGCCATACACAGCATGCGCGCCTTAGCGCTATGGTGCAGCGCGATGCTCGAAACGTGCTCATGGATAAGAATATCCTGCCTTTCTGGCAGAACCATTTCGGCGCTGGGAACGCCGAATGTTGTCAGCCATGGCCAGTAGGTGTTCTGGTCGGACGCACGTGATGCGGCGACCCATGTGGCACATCTTCATCCGAACTCAAACGCAGGGCCCTGCCATGTTGTGACTAGGTGAGCTCCACTCTAGCTCGGATCAGAGCACCCCCGTCCATCTCGACCGCCATCGAGGAGGCGCCGGCGTCAGAGCGCTCTTTGCAATTGCGGCGCATAGACGTGGAAGCGCTCACCGTGAAACCCGCGACCCCCCTTCAAGGTGTAATCCACATGCGCGTCTTCCCCATCCCACAGATCTTTTTGTCAGTGCGTTTGCTATAATCATCGGCTCTCCAATCCTGGATCGAATCTTGCTCACGTCTCAGAGAGGCAACACGCCCACCGGCCCCCATCTGCTTAAACAGGATGGGTGCAGATAACCGGCGTCGAGCAACAC
>Ga0163217_1046356_pt1 | contig 10282 bp, 14 predicted proteins | sample SynspAceP_FD_185933 | JGI IMG/M metagenome (GOLD analysis project Ga0163217, IMG submission 185933) | Saline lake microbial communities from Ace Lake in Antarctica - Synechococcus sp. Ace-P (PacBio error correction) | ecosystem: Environmental > Aquatic > Non-marine Saline and Alkaline > Saline ...
GGTCCGACCGAGCATCTCCCGCAGAACGTTTTCGGCGTCGCTGGATTTAAAACGTCCCCCGCAGGTGTTGCGAACCGAGGGATGGACAGCTCGTCGCTCGCGATGTCGACACACTCGGGGAAAAAATTGACGCCGATTGCGGGATGCTCTCGATCACCTCGCGCGGTTTGTGGTGACCGTGTGCCGTCCGTGTAACATCGTCGGTTCAGTTTCCGTGTGGCACCGCGAGCGGGATGATCCTCGATGTCGCTCCGCGTCTGCGGACGCTGCTCGACGAGGCCGAACTCGAACACCAGCGCGCCGTGCTGCCGCTGCTCTCGTCGATTTGCATCAGGGCACCCGCATCAGAGCGTCTCGGTTGCAACGATAACCCAACTCGGCGTTTAATCCGACTTGGCGACATTTATCTTTCGGCCCCGGGCAAAGCAGTTATCGCTGGCGACGAAGGGCGTGAAAGTGGCCGGCGTGCCCAGGTAGCGCAACCCCTGCGAAACGCGTACTTAGGTCCTCGACGGGGGATCTTTTCCACACCGATGGCGTCCTCGGCGGTCGTCGACGATTGTGGATTACCTAATGGGCGGGATGCGACGGGCGCCGGTCAATTGCTGCGCGTCGGCTCGTCATGCGACAACCAAGGAATTCGTGATTTTGGAAGGCCCAACCGATAACGTCCGTAGTGTCGGCGTGACACGCTGAAAATGCCGTCCGTGCTTCCTCGAAGAAAACTACTCGCACCGGCCGCCGCCCGGATCTGTGCTGCTTGCGTTTGGCTCGGTCGTCCCGCCGATCGGAAGAGATTGCCGGAGCCGTGCTCGCCGAAACCGTTGCGAAAAAACGATGCGACCCGATCCCCAATCCATGAGTCGAAAAAATCGCATGCCTGTTTCGGTGAAAACGAGGCGGCATCGCTGACCAAATCGCGTGCTGTTGTCGCCGGCTGAAGCCGAAGAGGCGATCGGCCCAAAAAAGTGAAACGATCGTAAAATGGTGATCCTCGCAGCCTCGATGATGCGAATGTTGTGGTCCAAATTGGCAAACGCCAGGTCGCACGAAGATTCTCGCGCTGCTCGGGAATTGGTCCGTGCGCTTGATATGACGGTCGCATTGATATCACCTCCGCAGTGCAAAGCGGTCCAACGAATTGATGCGAGACCGTGCGTGTGGTTTTCCGAACAACTCGCTCAGGAATCCACCGACCCCTCGTTTCCCGCCGAGCCGTTTCACGATATCAGTGAACGACGAAAAGGTCAATTGGGCTTCCAAAAACGCCGGAACGCATCGCCACTGGAACGTACTCACCGGCGATCGCCAACAACCTGGGCCAGCCAATCGTTTCAACGTGCCAAACAACTCGAAACCCTCACACCAACTCTCCGAGATTGGCGATCGGCATCGCCCGCGGCAATCCGATGCGTTCCCGCACAACCGCGACACGGAAAACCCGTGGAACGGAATGCCCCCAGGAGATCCGGGTCCCGGATCACCGACGTGCTCGACCACCTGCACACGAATTCGCGAGTCGATGGCTGAACCGCCGCGATCCGGAACCCCGATATTCCAAAATCGATGTCGGGCGATGGCAACCGATCCGTGCCCGCGTCTTGCCGACCCGTCGAAGACATCATCGATCAACAACGCCAGCCCTCCGAGGTCCTCCGGTGCGACACGAGCGAACTCGAACACAGAAACCGCACTGGGAAGCCCCTCTCTCACGCGACCGCGGTGGCGCCTGACAGCCAATTCATCGACGGCCAGCCCGCCATGACGGCAACTGCAAAACTCAGCGGTACGCCGTGAACCGCCCATTATCATGACCTCGCCGTCCTCGCCGCACCCCCACTGGAAATCCAAGAAACGCAGTCCCTTCACACCGACCGGCACAACGAAAATCGTGGAATGAACAAACCACCATTGAAGCCGGCATTGAAAGTCGCTGTGCCGATTGTTGCAAATGCGGCGTCGCCAACGCTGCTCCCTGCTCGTCGGTAGCGACAGCGAAAAGAACGACCGAAGCCCAAGGTCGCCGCCGCTCATCCAGGGGAATCACTGAGACCACGGTCCGTGATCCACCGGCATGAAACCCCCGTGCTGATCAAACGAGGCGCAACAGATCCGGTCGAGTGAGTGGCTCCGCCGCTACGAACGTTGACCGGCGGGAAACACCAAGTCAGCAAACGGTTACAACGCGCGGACTGACATTCATTGGAACGAGGCCTGACGAACGGACACGGTTCGGATCAACCTGACGTTATCAAACGCGATTCGGCGTTTGGTCGCGTTGCCGAACAAACCCCGGACTGCCGCTGCAACGTTTGGCCGCTTCGTCCGTCGCCGTTAACGTCCACTGCGACGCTCGGTTTCGCATCCGCGGCCAGACTTTGCCCTTGCCAACACCGCGACTGCCGTCCCTGCACCGAGGCCTGGAACTTCAGCGTGTACCAACGATCCGCTTCCACTTCAACGCGACGCTCCGGCCATTCCATTGGCCGCCAGGTGCGAATCTCTGCAATCTGCTGGCGACTCGCCCATCAGGTCGAGCGTGTATACGCTGCGCGATCAACACCATGTCCGGGCAACTTGCCGTCCCCGCGGCCGCTTCACGTCCCGTCACGGTGTAACCAATGCAGCGTCGGCCGGGCCGAAACAGGTTTGACTGCGTGTCCTTTCGGGATCGTCGTGATTTTGACAATCGCCGGGTTGGCCATGCCGATCGAACCGAGCCTCGTGGCGATTTAGCGGGCACCGATCCAAGTCAACTGGAAACCCAACCGGGTGAGAAATCGAAACTCCACGGCAGAGCAACCGATCACTCGCAGTCGAGAGCTCGCAACTCGCCTCGCTAAAATGAGCGTCACGGTCAACGTACGGTGCATCCCGGCGCACGGAACTCCTTCGCCCGTCCTTTCATCGCCCGTCCTGCCAATCGTAGCCTTGATCGGATCGACGCTCACACACCTTCGCTGTCGATCGAAGCGTCGCCTTCCGATCGTATAAACGGACGCTGAATCCGTGGGCGCGTTCTACCATGCACGCCGTCCCGCCATTGAAACCGACGAGCTGCCATTTAATTTTTACGCCGGCGCGAAGATCGCTTCAGGCGGGCACCAAATTGCAATTGAGCATCACCCGTATCGCTGCGGTCCTCGTTCATTCGCCGAAACCAGCATAACGTCCCTCATCGACGCGCGAGACCGTCGCCGGTCACCGATGCAATACAAGCCCGCCGTCTCGTAGGTAAAATCGCCCGTGTGAAACGATCGGCGAATCCACCGACGTCGTGAAGCCTTGGTCATCGGACTTTGAACACCGATTCGATCCTTCTTTCGCATCGGTTCAAAACATGGAAGATGCCCGTCGCGTAAGCCGCGTAGATTTTTACGCGTCGACGTACAACAGACTGCCGCGCATCGACGTGCCCGAGTTTCCAAACGGTTTTGCCGACTCGTTTCCCCGGTTGGGGTACGACCCATGCAATCCGCGAGGAATCCTCGTACGAACAGTACAAACGCCCCAATCGATTGAGCAGCGGAGAACTTTTTGCCGACCATCAATTTCCCTCCGTCCCCACAATGGGGCGGAACACCGAATCGATGGACGCCGCATTCGCATCGAACGGCAACGAATCGCGCCTAATGGCCGGGCACCCTCGGATTCTCTTCCCCGTGGCCGAGATAAACCCGGCCATCGTCAAACCGACCGCCCGCAGTCGGTGTGATCCCCGGCGCGAGATCGCTCTTTCCAAATGACTTTTCCTGTCCGAGCTGCATCCCGTAAACGAACCCGTCACCGGCGCCGGCAACCATGACCGCGCGTCCGTTCACCATCCGAATCAACCGGAGTAACTGTAACGTCGTTCTTCGGCAAACGGTCGTGTGAGGTGATGCCAAACGAAGTCCGTCCGTCCATTTTGTCAAACGCGAGAAACCGGTGTGCCGGGCGGGCTGTCGGCGTCCCAACCCGTCAGTCACCCCCGCTGAATGATCACGAGGTTTCAAAAACCACGGGTGTGGTTCGTCCGTCCCGCCGTACGTGCTCAACATGCCGAACTCTTCCACTGAGCGAGCGTGACCACAACGTTGTCCCGTCTCGCATCGATGCACTGAAACAAACACGCAAGGCGCTGAGCGTGAAGACACGTTCCGTTTTTCGGATCACCACACACGTTGGACAACCGATTGCGCCTTCCGCGGGCAGATCCGAGAGGAACAACGTTGGACACGTTCTCCCAAATTCGCGTCACCGTCACCGCGTCGAGACAAAAACAACTTTTTCGCATCCGCGTGGCGTCCCCGTTGGTCGCGAACGATGCGTGAAACAACGTCCCGTTCATCAACGAATCGGGGTGGAGATGCCCTGCCGCCGCGACGCTTTGAAAATCACGTTGCTGCCCTTCGCCACCCTTTCGATCAAACGAGTGCGACGAGGCCGGTTTCCAGCGAAAATCCGGTTTTTGTTGGGCCGTTCCCGAGGCCGGCCAATCCATCGGGTCACTCGGCCTGAATCCAACCGGCGCTCAAAACCAACTAAAAACCAAACTCAAACCAAGCGAGCCAAGTCCGCATAGTCGGGGCACTCACGAGGAGGGGTGCGCAGAATAGCGCAGGTAGGGGGAGAGCCTTCTAGTTTGATATCGGAAAACGCCCGTCGAAAAGGGAAACAATCCAAAATGGTCGAACTAGCGATTTTTCGTCTCGCGGGATCTTCGCCTCGCTGGGTTTCCGTTTCATTGATTTCCATTTGGTCGACGTGCTCCGCAACATCGCGAGCCGTCGCTCGTTTCCTCGTCACGATATGAATCCCAACGCGAGACGTTTCATTTTGTCAACGGCTTTGTATCGCACGGACAATGGGTCCGTTGGCGTTTTTTCGATTGATCTTGCCGAATTGGCGCGGACGATCCTGGATCGCCCGAATCGTCGTGCGGACCATGACGACGCACAGCGCGGAATCCGCCGCATCGGCCGAGTCGCAGAATCTGCACATCACTTGCGTCACCCGCGACTGTAAATGAAAACCTGCTTGCGCGAACGTTGCAGATTGATCGGGCCTTCAGATCGATCAAAAACCAACACCTCCTTCGCCCCATCGTTTTCGAAGTTGCGTCCGTCATCCGCCTGCCGACGTCCCGCACCGATGATCACGCTCGTGAATTCGAGGGCGCTGATTTCGAAGGTGCGCTGATTCGAGACCGCTGATTTCTTCACGGATCGTTTCCGGTTCGTCCGGCCGCCGTCGTCGCCTCGTACCAATCGCACCCGGCCTCCATCACGCGGGCGTCAAATCAACGAACCCACCGCCACTGGCAAACGATCCGTTGGTAATCCGAGTTTCCGAGATCACACCGGCCTGCAAACCCGAGCAGCACCACACGAACGCGAACTCGCGACGTGGCGCGAGTCCCCCACGCCCCATCCCGAACGCACGCCGCAGCGGCAACTCCGGTTCAAACGCAACGCGATCGTCGCCGCCACGCTTTGATCACACGAACAGACCGGCCAATGCACCGATCATGAACAGGGTTCGTTTTCCAAAATCAGACAGCGGGTCAAAGATCAAACCGAGTCGATGAAAAACACCGCCGCGAACGTTTCACGAAACGGCAAAATCAACGCAATCAAATTTGCTGCGTCCCATCGGTTGCCGTTGAAAACAACCCCCGCGAACGCCGCCCACCGCGGGGGCAAACCGACCGCAATGAAGCACCAAACGTCACACCCCCGAAGACTGACGGATCGTGAACAACGTCACCAATTCGGGGCTGCGATAGCCGGCGAAATTTCCGGGATCAAACCATTTCGCGAGCAATCCCCGCAAAACCGCGATCACCAAAATGAAACAAGATCGAAAATTCAACAGCCCAACGTCACGTAAGCCTCCGCCCCCCGGTGTGCTCTCCGAACCCGTCAACAAAGGGCACGAGCAACAACAACGGCACGAGCGCGGCGTCCTTGGGAAACAACAGAATCCCGATCGCCCGGCGCCATTGCGGTCGGACGCGATTGGCCCACTCCGATAACGCTTTAAAAACCAACACCGTGGAAGCTGAACGACAGCGCGAACGGCGATCAGGAACGACGAAATTGCCACGGTTTTTCATCTCCAATCGCCAGAACAGGAACGGCGAGCGGCCACGGCACCAACGTCCATCTGCAACCGCTCCGCGATCAGAAATTTACCGCCCAGCCGTTTTAAAATCGCGGAAGAAAACTCGATTTCCGTCGAATAACAGAGTAGGAAACACGCCGACTTCGGCAAAGTGTTCGAGTTGTGCGCGTCCAATCGGCGATCCACCCTAAACGCCTTGCCGAGAATCCGCGCCGACGACGAGAATACCCGATCAACACCGAACGCCCGCAACCGAACGACAAACCACCGCCGCGAAAGCAACCCCGCAGTCAAGATATGAGCAGGTCCCTTGAATAGTGATTGAGTCAATGGTTGGATTGCGGTGCCGTTTTGGTGGAATGTCCAATGAGCTTTTTTACCCCCCGAAGAAACGGCAGGAGGGTGAACTCCTCGTTAACTTGAAAGATTAATTCAATGAAACAGCACGTTCAAAAAAACTGATCTCGGTTCTCGGCGCTGTACTCCTGGGCGCTATCAAATTGCCGTAATAACTCCAACGCCTCTTCGCTGATTCCTCAGGCAATTGAATGAAGCAGTTCGACGATCAAATCGCCAGCCACCCGTTTTCGCGTCTTGCACGCCGTGCCCTTTGACTCGTAATCGCTTTCCACTGCGACTTGAGCGGCGGATCGACCAACGACACTGTGCCCTTGGGCGTCGGCAAATCGTCGATCTTGGCATCCCATCGTGCCTCGACCGATCGTAAATCGGCATGGCCAGTTCGAGGTTTTTTGGATTTGCGTTCGGAAGTACGGGTGCGGTCGAATCTTGATCGTTAGGAATCAAATCGCCGGCGTGCCACCGGCGGCGACTGCCCTGTTCAAACGCAGCCGGATTTTTTGCACGTCGTCGACGCCTGCGGGGATCGTCACCGACAGTTTCTCGCCTCTTGCCCGGGTGCCCGGTCGGATAGAATTCCGCCCTTGCCCGCCCAAGACGGATTCACGAACGGGATCCGACAATTCTAAGCGAACGTTGGCACCACGTTGGGGCGAGCGGTTGCTGCGGCGTCCGCCATCCGGCCGAACCACACCGCCACCGAAACCCGGCACCCCGCCGAGGATCTTGTTCGAAGAAATCAATTGAACCGCGTTTCGAACCCGCCACCACCGGGTCCGGTCCGCTCTCCGGAACCTGCCCGCCACGCGCGCTGCGGCCCGGAAAATCTGTTCCAATGTCCAAACCGTCCCCGGAAACGTCGGTCCGCCGGACAGCGCCGCCCGCAGACGGTTGTAGCCGCCGCGGATTTTTTTTCGAAATCGGGGCCGTAACGGTCGTTAGGCCGCCCGTTTCTGCTCGTCCGCCCAAGAACCTCGTAAGCTCCTGACGCGTTTTGAACTTCTCCTGAGCCGCTTTGTTTGTCCGGGTTTTCATGTCCGGATAGGTATTTCCGGGCAGTTTTGCGATACGCTTTTTGCAGATCAGTTTTTCTTCCCGCCTCGCGGGAAAACGCCTAACGTTTGATAAAGATATCTTTCAGCCACAGTAGGTCAGTAAAGGGGAGGGAACATTGTCGACGCCGTTGAGCCATTTTAACGCTAGCTACGTTATTGTGTAAAAACGCGTGGCGACTCCAAAACGGCTGATTCTCTCTTCAGCCACGAAAGTTGAGAAGAAAATGGGAACGTTAGAATGTAGCAAACCTCGTCCCCCAAACCGCACCGTGACAGACCCATCGTGAACGCGGTTCCTACGACCCCCGGCACCGAGAATTAAGAGCCTTGGGCACTGAGAAAGAAAAAACCTGCGGCATCGAGGGAGACGTTCCCGCAACAACATCGGCGCTCTGGTTGACCCATCGGGCAAAAAGCGACATCCGGATCGGCAACCCCCCATTAACAATCGCACTCACCGTCCACCGGACGGGGCGCCCGATAACGAGGCACCGGGTGACACCGAAATCACGTGTCGAGATGCTTGGTCGGAGAAAACGCCGGCGGTGGTTGCGGAACAAATCGATCCGTTGCCTGCCATTCGGCGAGCCACTGGCCGCCCGGCCAGTGGCGCGAGCGTCTCCACCGCGGCAACAATCCACTCGTCAAACGACGTGTTCCTTCGCCGAGCGAGAAGTTTTTTCGCCGCAGGCGTTTTCCCAAACATTCCGCCAAATCGCAAAAGAAGGCGGGCTGCAAGGCGATGAAATCGGCACCACGAGCGTGAGCGTTTTCTGCTCCGCCCGATCGCTGCGACCGCGTGGACAAAGGAAAACGTCTCAGCGTGTGGATGCGATGGGATCGCGTGGACATCGAGGATTCGAAAAGAGACATTCACGCGATTTCTCTTCCCCCCAGGGTCAGTTTGGGCACCAGGATTACCGTTGGGGCGTCGCAATTTTTGCGAGCATGATTGGAAATCGACTGCCATCGGAATCACCCGGGCGGGTTCGTCCCGTCGTAGCCTGCCCCGACCACAAATGGCTTCCTCGAGTTCCACGTCGTCTTTCGATCACCACAAATCCGCGGTCGTCGTGGACCGGTTTTCGTCGGCATTCACCGTCTCCATCCACAACACCGGAGCGATGGTGGCGCCTCGCAGACTGGAGGATTTCCGGCGATGCAAGGACGATTCGATGTCGACCGGTCGTGTCGTCGTTGTCGTCCGACGGCGGGATGACGGTCCAAGATTCATTCGATCAAGGTGCCGCCTCGGCATTTCGCAAACCGGGTTCCCTCCTCTTCGAAATTCCGCCCGAACAATTCGCCCGACGCGTTGGAGTGAGCGCTTGTTTCTCGGTTCGTCGCCTCGCTCGTCGAAGCAATCGTCGTACTCGAACGACTCCGTCACGGCACAATCGAAACTGCCCTGCCACCGATTTGCGCCGGTGTCGAGCTGCGCGTTATCGAATTGGCGCGGTGTCCGAATTGCGCCGTGTCGAATTGCGCGGCTTCCGTACTGAGCGCTTCGTACTTGGGGACGCGTTCAAACGAAAGACACGTCGTTGCAGTGATCTCGATCTCGGATCGGAACGGTGAAGCTCAGAATCGTCGATTTCCTCAACGATGGAAACTCCAACGAGGGCCTCCACGATGGGATCCACGGTGGATTCCACGGGTGGATTTCCACGGTGGATTTCCACGGTGGAAATTCAGCAAACGGGTTCCTCGACGGTGATTTTCACGGGCGGTGAATACACGGGCGGTGAATTGTCGCTAAACGCTAGAATTCACCCGATCCGTCACCTTGCCGCAAGTCTTCGATTCGCAGACGTCCATCGCTGAATCCCGGAAGGAATGGTCGTCCGGACCCCGAGTGGGTCCGAACTCGCAAAATCAACTCTTGCGGTCGTTTCGAGTTGCGGTTTCGTCGACGAGTGGTCCGGGCAATTGTGGTGTAGCACCGCCCACGCTCGATCGACGGTATCGAGTCGTGATCAAGGTCTTGTTTTCCGGTCCATGCAAAACCGAATCGTGGCGGTCAATCAATTGATGACCGAGCCGGGCCCACCAACCGCTGCATGCTCGAATGGATCGAACGAATCGGCGGTTTTCCTCAATGTTGGAATTCGGCAGCGATCGGCAAGCTTTTTCGGCGATTTCCTCGCACGTAAGTACCGTCCTCGTCGCTTCGACAGCGGGTGGGACGTTAACATCGGGTCGAGACCACGCTGAACAGCGAAATCGAGCGAGGGCAGGGCCCAAGGTCTCATTACGAGTTTCGGGCCGCCGAGCAAATAACGGCCTGACGCGGGGCCGACCGTGGACAATCACGTTCCGTGAGAATGCGGATGGTTTCCAAGACCTCCAGGACGCAAACGTTTGGGCTTCATCGACGAGCAACAACATCCGGCGATTCCTTCGAACTGCCCCGATCCGTTCGATTGATCGCGAGTTTGCGGGTCGTCCCCCGATCGCCGGAGCGTCGGGGCGTGCCGCGAATCCGTCCAACGCGATTGAGCAGGTTGCCCGTTGTGAGCGATTGGCGGCCTTTCCTGCGTCCCGCGTCGCAACACGAAATGACTTCACGATCCCGCGAAAAAATGTTTCTGCAAGACTTGGGCAAAATCACGATTTCCCAGTCCCAGAGGCCCGATCAACCAACGAGATCGCCTTCGAAATGCCTCGACGGCGCGGCAGACTCGCTGCAACGCATCGTCCTGAAGAAGCCGACACGAACGTATCGCCTCGCACTTAGAAGGGCGGAAATGGAGGGAACGTGA
>Ga0163217_1082484_pt1 | contig 10282 bp, 7 predicted proteins | sample SynspAceP_FD_185933 | JGI IMG/M metagenome (GOLD analysis project Ga0163217, IMG submission 185933) | Saline lake microbial communities from Ace Lake in Antarctica - Synechococcus sp. Ace-P (PacBio error correction) | ecosystem: Environmental > Aquatic > Non-marine Saline and Alkaline > Saline ...
GAGAAGAGCTTCGCCAGGCCAGATGCAGAGCATCGCCGCTGCGAGCCGCGACGGCTCCTGAACTCCTGAAGCCAATGACGAGCCTGAAAGAAAATCGCCGCCCACGGGGCTCGACAAGCAGGCCTCATGCCCGTGCTGACGAAAACAGCTCTAACTCAAGCAGAAACCCAGTGACTTGACCCCAAGCGTGACGCCCTGAAAGCAGGAAGCCCACGTCCCTTCAAGCCGCCCATAAAGCCCGCCGATCGCCGGGAACGCGAAAAACAAAACCCCAATAAAAAAAAAAAAAAAAAAAACCCACCAAACAGCTATCCACATTAAGTCGGTGCAATTTCTCAATTCCCTCCTCTTCGTCATTCTCAATGTCCACCAGATCCCACCGCCAGACGAGAGCCAAGCGTGGCCCGGTCCGCATGGGGAAATGTCCCTCGGATTCGCTTCAGCAGGAGATGGGCTGGCTTCCCTGTAAGACCGCCTGCGCTTCGGGCCACAAGCGGGCACACTGCCCCGTCGGGTGAATCAACCACCTCATCACCTGCTTCCCTGCATCCGAGCAGCGCTGAAAGCTGAAGCCTTGCCCTCCGCCCAACCCACTGTTCCGCATGGTCAACAGTCAGCCTGGTCATCACAGCCTAGGGACGGGTTGACCTGGGATGCGCCTGCCGCTTTGGCCCCAGATCTCTTCAAGGTCCAGGTGCGCAGGGCCCTGGAACTCAGGCCCTGCTTTCGAGAGCGTGGCCCTGTTCCTGGCGCTGGGGGTTCGCGCTCGCTGGCGGGGCCCAGTAATCTTTCGACGAGCCCCGTTCGTACGGGGAGCAACAACCAGCCAAGGCGAGCGCCGTTTGCTTGATAGGCGGCCTCTAGCGGCGCAGAGCACCAACTGCCGTCTGGGAAAGCCCTCTCATGGGGCTGGCGCAGCTCCAACACCAGATCGGGCAGAGGGCGGAAGCCGTGGGCGCTGTTCGGCAGTGAGAGCCCGCCAGCGCTCCGGGCGTCAACAGAGCGCCGCATCAAGGACGAGTGATGGCTCCATGCAGCGCAAACGGAATCTCCCGAGCGTCGAGAACGTCAGCCGCTTGCTGATCCGCCCCACACCAGGAGACGCATCAACAGACGGAATTTACGGGACGCTGGGGTGGTCAACCACCTGTCCCCCGTGGGTCAATCGTGAAATCAGCTCGCCATCGGCGCGTGAGTTCGAGCACCGACTCAGGGTTTGCGGAGCAGATCCGGCCTCAATTGTCAGGTTGAACCGGCAAATCACAGGCCATCGCAGCGTGCGCGCAGGACGTCCTCGCAGCTGAAGTGATGAAGTGGCTGGGCTGGTAACCAGTTGGTCCATGGCCGTACTCGGGCTCATGGCTTCCAAAGTAGCGGGATCCTTGAATGCCAGCATCCAGGGGCTTTGGCGAAGCCCATGAGCTGAAAGACCAGCCCGCTGTTGCAGACCCGTTTTCAACGCCTGTTGGGGTCCTGTAGATCAATCAGCCGTGGCCTGAGCTCGGGCAACTGCCTCAGGGTTAGACGCGCGACAACCAGATCAAACGGGCAACGCCTCAAAATCACGCTGACGGTGCGTTATGGATCCAGCAGCCTGGCCTTGCTCGCTTGATTGACTTGTGCGTATAAGTACAACTAAAAAACTTATCTTGACGTGATGACTTTGCCTGTATTCAAGTTCCAGCCATCGCTCTCCTTTCGGCTCGCCACCGCTGATGCAGCCACCACTATCTGCACTGTCCGCCACCCCTTACACCTGGTGCGCTCCGGCGCTGTATCACACCATCATCAGCGCGATGGGCCGTCTGGCGGCGCCTGCTAAACGCCTACAGCATCGATCTACCGGCCCACAACCTGGCGACGCATACAGCAAATGCCGGTGGCCCTGTCCTGCGCCCACTGCCATGGGTGGCCGCCCCGATCCCTGGAGCAATTTCTCCCACCGAGGCCCTAGCTCAAACGCGCATGTGCCTGCGAGACGCTGCGATCGCCCGCAGCTGGGGCTGGGTCAGGCGATAGTCACCATCCGAGAAGGTGATGACCCCCGCCAGGCGGCAGCCAACCGCTGACGGTCCGCTCGGATGCAACGACAACTACGGCCGGTGATGCTGTGGGGGTAGTTGGCGGAGCGCTGGGAATTTCTGCAACTCAGCAAAAACGGCCCGCCCAGCGGTGGCGATGCATTGAGGCAACGCATTCGGGGCTTTCTGGCTCAAAGCCGAAGCCTGAATTTGAGCGCCTCGCTCCGTCCGCCCCCACGCAGCATCCGTGCCCCGCACCAGGAGCTGGCTGTGAGATCGATCGCCAATGGCTAGCCATCCTGGCCCTGGCCTGCCGGAGCTTTGCTTTGCCTCTCTACGTCAGATGCCCTATGACTGGGGGGACGCCAATCGCGCCGCATCCTGATGCGGCAGCCTCGATGTGGCGCCCACCTTCCAGGAGAACCAGTGCAAGCCCAGCGTCGGCTGGCCTTGTTTGAGATGACCCCTCGCACACGTGCAACGCGCCGGTGATCCTGCGCGCATCCTGCGCGAAAACCGCGCCCTTGGTGCCCGCGTGCTGCCACCCGAATTTGCCGAAGAATTCGGCATCAGCTTACAAGCTTTCGGAACCCTTCACCCTGATCGAACGTCGTGTGCGGCCTGAATCAAGACACACGAATCCGCCGAAAGTCGGGCGGTCGCGAGCGGTAGCTCCAGCGACCTCGATCCCTTGCCGTTCTAATCAGCTGGCTTCAGGCCTTTACTGCTGGCGCTTGGAAATCCGCATGGAAGTCCGTCGAGCAATGGCAAGCCTCTTCAAGCACCGCCAGCTGCTCGGGCCAAAGGCTCTGTGCCGGGGGATTGGGTTTGCTGAACATACCCAGGGCGCCCTGCCAGCTCTATTGCGGCGGCTGTGGCATCAACCAGGCGCATCGCCACAGGGCGAGCGTTTCCACCGCGGCCACGCAGATGGAGATAAACGGGCCATAAGCCGCGCAAGCCGGCTCAGTTCAGCCCAGCATCCACAGAGATCTGCCCGGCCCGTGGGGACGCCAATCGTAGTGGGATCTGGCAGCGGTAGGCCGAACGCGCACTCGAAACGCTGCGGAGATTCCGTCGCCAGCTTCGATCGTCCTCAGCTGCGCAAAGGCGTTGATCAAGCGCCTTGACGCCCTCCTGCTCGAGCTGATCGAGGATCTCGCTGCTGCAGGGTGCGTCCCACGCCAATTCATGTCGCTCAACCAGTCCTAGGTGGATGCGCATGTCGTTTAATTGTTGCTGTCGACGCAGGCGGAACAAGGTCAACCCACATTGACCAATCCGCTCGGGGCTGGCTGACGTGCCCCGATCTGCATCCGCTGCTGATCGCATAGCGGCTTGCGATTAGGACGATCACCTGTGTCGGCCTCAATCCACCACGGAGGTGGCTGGCCGTGGAAACTCCCCTGTTTAAATCAAGGGCGATATGTGCGGCGCATGGCCCGAGCCGTTGCGGTTGATTCCGCACCAGTTTCCAGCTGTGACGTCCCCTGGCGCGCCGTTTCGCATCGCCCCCGGCCGCCAGGCATCGGCCTGCATCAAGGCGTGCTGGCAGGAAAAGCCTGCAGCCGTCCGGGGTGATTTCACTTCGCCAATCAACGTTGACGGTGAGTCTGCGTCCGGAGCCAGGGGGTGACTGCCAACTTGGCCGAATTGCCTGCATCTTTCTCTGGCGCAACGCGCTCCAGCTTGATCGGTGTCTCCTCGAAGAGCAAATGGATCTGGAGCTTGGTCACCGTGCTGCGTCACATCACGCCAGCAGGTCCACGACGGGTTGCGCTTGAAGCGGAGTCGGCAAAACTGGGCAGACCCGCTGCACCACTCACGCCGCTGCAGGTTTGGCCATCGATGTGAATCGCCCCGCCTTCTGCGGTCGCTATCCACCAGCGTGGGGGGGCCCTTCTGATCGACATCCTGACGCTGGGGTTCGTGGGAGGCTTCTGAGGTGGTGAGGGGTGTAGAGACAGGCGCTCCACCTCGCCGACTCACGAGCGATGTCGCAGGGGGCCGTGGACGCACCACGCTCAGCAACAGATCCGTGCGCTGCAGCTGGATTTTTTAGTAAGAGTTCCAGCCAGAGACTGGCCCTGGACAGGGTCAGGCCCCGAGAGCACCGCTGCCCCAGCAGCGGCAGGGAGGCGGTGCCGTTCATTGGAGGATCCCCAAGCGGTCCGCTGAGGTCCTCTACGGCCAGAAACCTCAGGCTCAACCCATCGCCAGAGCCCAGGATGGTAAGGCGTCCGTCCTTGACAGGGTGTTTCAAATCCCAGTGTGAGCTTGGACCTGCTGGGCGAGTCGCCTTCACCCGCGCAACTCGGTCCGCCGCATGGACGTGTGGGCTGGAGAGGCCTAAGGCCAGCCAGGAGTGGCAAGCTGGCGCGACCCAACGCTTTTCCACCCACTGGTTTTCAAGCGCAAGAGCGTCATTGAGGCATTGTTACAAGTGAGGCGTTGGGTGCCATGGGGCGAATGTGTGCCAATGAACCGTGTAGAAAAAGTGGTGTATGGGTCTCAGTCATCACTTGGCCATCGGACGATACATTGGCGCGACTTAATCGCCACGGCCTCAACGTGTCATTTCGGCTTGTTCTGCGTCCGAGCTTCACGCCTGGCTCAAGCCTGCTGACCGTCGCTTGGCGTGGTGGCGGGCTCGGCGGTCGAAGCGCCAGTCTTGCTTCGGAGCTGCCGAACCAACCGCCCCCCCGGCCTGGGCAGTATGCCTCTGCCGCCTCCACCAGTGGCGGCTAGTCCCCGTTTGCCACCACCGCCCCGTACCCATGTTGCGGGCCCAGCCTGCTGAATCAACGTTCTGAATCAGGCCCTGAAATTCTGAGCCTGAGCCGCAGTCCACACGCCTCGTCTGGGGGAATTGTTGCCGCCAGCCCCCAAAGCCCCAACCCCGTCAGCCCACGCCGCCCCCGCCAATCGGCTGCCGAACGCCGGAGCGGTCCCGGCCTGAGCTGGTTCCCTCGCAAGACAACCGCCCTGGCCGTGAAATGTCTCCGGCGCAACCCGCCCAGCCAGGGACGTTCAAAATGATGGGTCCAATGCTGGCCAGGACAGACAGCTGCGCTGGTTTCTGGTTCCTGAGGATTGAGGTGTTTCGGCCTTCTGCCTGGCACTGGCCAGAGGCGATGGTCAGGTCCGACCCGCTTACCTTCCCGAGCAGCCACAGCTCCGGCTCTGGCCCAAGGTGCGGGGGCTGGCTCGGGCATCAACCGTCAACGGCGACCCCTACCGCCGACACGGCTTGAACCGTGCCCAGCGGTTTTTGCCCAGGACAGGGATTCACCTATCCAACTCACACTTCACAGCCACGAGCGCGGACCCGCGGCCTGCCGCGTTCCAGCAGGAGGAAGATTGGATCGACTGCGCGACAGCGAGGCCTACCTCGACCTTCAACGCCCTTCAAAAGGTGAGTACGCTCAGCCTGGGCTTTCCAATACACGATTCAGATCCTCACCGAGCCCGCAATCGGGGAACAGGCCCAGACGGCCGGCCAGAGCATGCGGCTATTCCGCACCGCTTCAAGCCTCACCCGCTACCACCTGGGATTTGCTTCGCGTGAACACATGCATGCCAGGCTTGATGACACACGGATCTGGCCGCAACTTTACCTGGTGCTTTCCCAGGCCGTTGCGATCACGCCGTGGCCAGGAGCCCGATCCTTTGGTGGCCTACGGCAGGCATCGGCTCCGAATTTTTTACGCCTTGCGGCAATGCACCTTGGATCCACCAACTGCCTGAGTGGCAACAAGTCCAGCCTCAAATTTCCAAAGCACCGATTGCAAATTCTGGACGCCATCGGCGCCCTCAGCCTTCACCTGGGTAGCCAGGTCTCGACGGCTCGAGTTGTTTTGGCTTCGGCATCGAGCGCATTTCCGTAACGTCCGAATCAAAGACCTCCGCTCACGTTTTCCCTCTACGCCACCGACTTTCTCGGCAAACACCCAGCTACATCGCAGGTCTGCACCGAACCAATTCTTGGCGAACCGCGGCCTTACTGACGGCAGGGCTGATACGTGTCGTTCTGATCCACGCCCTCTGCCCTGCCCTTCCAGGTCTGGTAAGACAGTTTTCCAATCTGGTTTGCGGACCTGTTCCCCTGTTCCTCTCTTCACAATCTGGAAGTAAGGGTTGCGGTCGCGATTCTAGAATTAGACAAATGAGTTTCATTGCGTCTGTTCACTGTTTCTCTGGCGCTTGGCCACGCCAACGGGCAATTTCTGTCAAAATCCTTGCCGCGTCGGAGGCGTTCCCAGGGGCAGCGTCGAATTTGGTGCGGTGTGAGAGTGTGATGGGGTTCACCGTGCGTGCTGCCGGTCTTTCCAACCCTCCGCCGCCAAACACCCTCTCATCCAGGGCGCCGTTCGAGCTGGATCACCCAGGCGTGCTTTGTGACGTCCAGTCGGCAAAGCGACGTCACGGGTTATGCCGGTCGGCAGCGAATGAGGCTGGGAGATCCCGTATGAGGGCGCCATTGGCCCGGTTCTCAAAGCGAGGTACATCTCGTTTCTAACAAGGTCAGACCGGCGAAGAAGTGGAGCGACGTTGCTCATCTCTGACCGTGTTCCCTTTCTCCAGCATCGCCGCAGCCATCACGTACAATCCCGAAACCACACCACCGCGCGGATGAGGTGCTGTGCGACTTGCTGCCAGATTGGCCAGGCAATCTTGCCCGGCACGCAGCGCCAACCCTTTTTGCTTCACCGCAGGCGCGCTGCCGTTCTGCTCTCCCGCAACCGTTGCGCCTTCCAGTCACCATTCTTTCCCTCTGGTGATTTATTAAGTGGGTCTAGGCGTGGCGCTGGGAATCTGCGCCGCAAGCTGGCTGCCTTTGACGGCGGCGCGGTGGTGGTGGCGGCAGCAACAAACGTGTCGCGTTAAGGCATTCTTCCGCTTACATTCATTCAACTCAACGTACGTTCACATTCTCAAACTCTTTTTTTTTTTTTTTTAACCACCGTGTCGCCTCGCGCTCCGGTTCTGTGGCACACCAGCCTTCGCTGCGATCTCGCTGACAGCCGTGCCTGGGCCCCGACGCTCGCCTTCGGTCACGCACATCACCAGCGCCAGCGGTGGGTCCAAGGATGCTTGCTTGCGCTAAGGAATTTCAGGATTTCGGACAGCCTGCACTTTATCAGTGGCCACGCCCGGCTCCTGTCCGAATTTGTTGCTCCATTCGTTGGTCCTCCTGGTGATTGCGCTCAGAGGCAAGCCGCCGCGCTGAACCTTAGCGGTTCGTTCAACCTGAGCCGGCCAGCCTTGACTCAGTTTCCCAACACTCCCACGCGGCGCACGCGAGGCGTTTCAGCCTCGGTGTCGGGTGAGTTTCCATTTATTGTTGTGGTTGTTCACGGTCTACGCACTCTGGCACCTGGGCCATTGCCCGCGTTACAATCGTCTGGGGAATTGTCTGCGCCGTTAATCTGATCTGAGCGGTTTACCGGTCACGCCTTTGTTCCAGAAAATGCAACCGTATATTGCGACAAAAATCTCTGAAAGCGTGTGCTGCCCAGAAGGGTTCGTCGATGGCAAGCGGTGAGTGATCGCAACATCACGGCTTCCGTGATGACATGGCTGCCCTGACCATCCTCCCGCCTAACAAGATTTCCCCCGCGCCACCCAATGCCCGTTGAGGCATCCGCGCCATGACGGCGAACTCCGAAAGCTCTGCGCGCCTATTTCCGTCGCCGCTGAAGATGTATTGTTGCTGTGGCTCGCCAGCCTGATTACGGCAGTTGATGTGGCCAGCAGCCGTCAGCGAGCAGCAACAGGGTCCACGGTCGCCTCACACAGAAGAGGATATCGCGGAAGCGGCATCCTTTCGATGTTCGGCCCTTTGAAATGGTGCAAGCTGGAGAGCCCCCAGTTTCCCTCCCCCTGGGGCCCTCGGTCGGCCGGGTTTGCACATCGAATGCTCGGCTGATGGTGCGTCAAGGACTGGGCACTGACCATGTCGACATTCACTGGGAGTTCAGACCTGATCTTTCACCCACCATAGAATGAATAGGCGTAAGTCAGAAGCAGCTAACGGTGAGCCGCTGGCCATTACTGGCTGCACAACGGCATGGTGGAATTTGACGGCGAAAAGATGTCTGAAATCACTCGGGTAAGAATTTCACCAACAATCGAATCACTGCTTCGCCAGTGGGGTATCAGCCATGACCCTGCGCTTCTTCGTGCTCCAAGCCCACTATACCGCAAGCCCCTTGACTTCACGCACTGAAGCCCGCCTCGCCGCCGCCCGCCTGGCTGCAGGGCCTCAACTAAGCTCTTGGCTGGCCCTGAAAACCCACTTGCCAAGCCTGCTGGCCTGGGATGGTGAATCTGTTTGCTGAGCAAGGAGCTGGAAGCAGAGAAGAAGCTGCCAAGGAAGCAGATGGTGGCCTGTTGAGCTGTCGCGCTGCCTTCGTTGCGGCCATGGACGACGACGCTCTAACACCCTCAGCGGCCTGGCGGTGCTGGTTCGATCTTGCCCCGCGCCGCGCGAGCCCTCGCGCGCAGGTCTGAGCGGGGAGGACTCAACGCAATATGACGAAGAACTCGAGAGTCTGCACGGGCGCTGGCAGTATGCTGCAGGAACTCAGCGGGTGCTTGCCTGGAGCAGGAGGCCAGCCTGAGCCTGATCCGGGCGTCTGAAGACGGCGCCGCGGATCAGGCGGAGATCCAGACCCCTGATCAGCGAACGCCTCACTGCCGCGCCAAAGCGAAGCGCTACGGGCGATGACCGACGGCATTCGCGTCGTCTGGCTGGGCCAAGGGATCGAACTGATCGATCGCCCCGTATGGAACCACCGAGTGGATCAGCGTGGGCCTGATCGCGCATCAAGGCTTCGATCCTGGCGCGGATGCGGATCCTCGTGGTCTTCCCACTACCTCGAGCCTGAAGCCTCTTTGCTCCAGCGGCGGCTGGGGGGCCACTGCTGGGCCTCAGCCAGTAACGCGGCGCAAGGCTTCCACCTCAGCTCGTGGTCCCTTCACCCCCTCAAAGGCATACCCAGTGAGCCGCGCTCCACCGTTTTGCCCGCTCGATGATAATTCCAACTGCCCCCTTTTTTTTTTTTTTTTTTGGAGCCAGAAGCATCGCGGCCGCCAGGTGAAATCTCATCGCTCGCTCAGTGTGAAACTGACGACCTGCCCTGCACGGCGTCCGCTGGATCGATCGGGATCGATGGGAGACGTGGCAGTGCCAGCCAGATGCGGGCCAGCCTGACTGAAAGTCCAGATCAGTGTGCTGGGCTCCACCGGCTCGATCGCACCCAGGACCCTGCAATTGCCCGAGGAGTTCCCGGATCGCCTTCGGCTTGTTTTGCCCTGACGGCGGGCCGCAACCTGGCCTGCTCAGCGAGCAGATCGGCCGCCACTCCCCCGAGTGGTGGCCCGCTGGCCGAATCCCGAGCTGCTTGCCGAGCTCAAGCCAGGCTTGATGCCCTGGGAGCCCTCCCGTCCCGCCCGCCGTCCTGAGCTGCGTTCGCCGTCCACAGCGAGGCCCTCTCGCTGCATCCGCCTGGAGCAGCGCCGAGCTGGTGGTGACCGGGGATCCGTGGGTTGGCGCTGGCCTGCTGGCCCCTGCCGGCGGCGATCCGCGCCGGCGAAAAGACCTGGCCTGGCCAACAAGAAACCCTGATTCGCCGCTGGACCGGTGGTGCGCCGCGAGTTGAACGCAGCGGTCAGCCGCCTGTTTGCCCGCCGATTCCGAGCATTCGCCATTCTTCCCAGTGCCTGCAGGGCACCCCCTGGGCCGATACCGGCCCGCCTCTCCACGGTCATTCCACCCCGGGCCTGCGCGGCGATCCAGCTCGCCGCCTCCCGAGGCGCCCTTTCGTTGATTGCCGCCGCCGATCTGGCCAGGCGAAACGGTCGCCCGATGCCACCAGCCATCCCAACTGGAGCATGGTCCGCAAGATCACCGTCGATCGCCACGTTGAAGTGAACAAGGGCCTGGAGGTGATCGAGCCCACTATCGTTGGTGTTTGGCTCGATTACGACGCATCGAGATCGTCATCCATGCCCCCAGAGCATCATCCACTCCGATGGTGGAGCTCGCCGATTCCCTCGTCTCGCCCAGCTCGGCTGGCCCCGATATGAAATTGCCGTTTGCCTCTATTGCCCTCAAGCTGGCCGGGGAGCGCTTGGCCACCCCCTGGCGCCGCCTCGATCTCACCGCCGTGGGCCAGCTCAGCTTCAAAGGCACCGACGCAGAGCAAATACCGCGCGCGCGCGCGAGCGCGCGAGGCCGCAAGCGGCGGCAAAGCCAT
>Ga0163217_1104772_pt1 | contig 10282 bp, 8 predicted proteins | sample SynspAceP_FD_185933 | JGI IMG/M metagenome (GOLD analysis project Ga0163217, IMG submission 185933) | Saline lake microbial communities from Ace Lake in Antarctica - Synechococcus sp. Ace-P (PacBio error correction) | ecosystem: Environmental > Aquatic > Non-marine Saline and Alkaline > Saline ...
CTGCGAGAGATATCTTCTCTCAAAAATCGGAAAAATCAACTCAGGTGCTTCTCTTTTCGAATTTCTTCCAATAAACCAAAAAAGTTTTTTAGGCCTTATTCTTAACTTTCCCCTTCCTTTCCTGTTTTCAATCCCCCTTTCATTTTGGGAATTTTAATGTAAAACTCGTCCCTAGGTCAAAGCTTGAAAAAATATTCATGCTTTTTTAAATAAACCTGTAGTATTCTTTTTAGGTACTCGAAAGTTTATACTAACGTTTTTTTTTATCATTCAGTTTTTTCCCTAAAAAGTTATCTAAATCCAACGTAGAATGACTTATTTTCCTCAAATTTTTTATTTTCAGTAAAATCTCCCACTTTGAGGTCTTCATCAATTAATTTTTTTAGTTCAATCCATACGTCATTTATCGACAGATTTTTTTTCCAAACATAATAAGAACTCTTCATCATCCGTAGGTGGAATATTGGCAATCAATTCGGTTCATTAAATTTCCCTTAAGGATGACAAATAAAATCACTAAAATCCTTCTTTATTTCAATTTTCTTAATTAAAGTTTCAGTAGATTTGTCATTTTTTTAATTTAGTGTAATCTTCTTTTTCACCAAACACAGCATATTTATATTGTATAAAGTCCTTATTTGATTTAAGTAGTTGGAAACTAAGTGAGCATACAAGTTCGGCAGGAAGTCTTCGTCCATATAGACGATTAGAGGTAGTAGTTAACTGAGATTATCAGAGAGTTTACAATAGTAAACATAACCTTGCTCGGCACTATAAACTTTTTTTTTTTTCCCAATTCGGAGCAGTGTCATATCAATTAATAATTTTTTTGTTTAATTATATCTTTTCAAAATGAGACATTTATGTTTTGACAAAGATAGTTGTTACATCCCCAAGACAGAAGCGAAAGATCATTCATGTCACCTTAATCCCAAGATCAATAATCAATCTAATGCAATCAATCCTCTCCAAGCCAAATCCACGCCATTTGCAATTTGCTCTTCCTCTACCTATATTGGGTACTTGTCGAGCACAATGGCGTCATCCTGCCTTCTTCAATGGATTTCCTTTTCGGATGGTATCGTTGTAATCGCGTTTGTTCCACAACTTGTTTTTTCACTTCTTTCTAAGGTGATTTCAAATGTCATTGGCATTGAAAAGTTCATCAAATGTCGTTGCGCTTCTAACCGCCGGAATCAGCAGTCAATGAATAATTCTTCAGTTCCTGCTTGTGGAAAATACAAAGTCCCAACATCTCGTCCATCTAACACTACTCTTTTCTTAGCTCCCATTTTTTGCTGCAGTGCCAACCAATTGTGATTCGCACTTCTTTTACTTGACTCAAAGCACTACAGCATTATTTTAACAGAGTGCTGGCGAATATTTCTGTCTTCTACCATTTTCGTCGTTCAAATAGGTATCAGAAAATTGCTTTGGCTTGCATTGAATGAAAGTCGATGTTTGATTTTTCTTTCAATGAATTAACTACATCATTCGTTATGACAAACTAGAAAATCGCTGATCCCCTTTTCGGTAAAAATACTAAAGTTACGAGGCCCGGATCATTGCACCAGTATCAATAAAGGCGTAAGATACATTTTTTCGGCTAATTTTTAAGCTAAGGTGCGCTTTTTCCACATGAAGAGAAGCCATCAATGGCTATCAAAATTTTAGACATGGCGGACTAATTACACTACATTGTATAAAATTCTGAGTACGAGTAACCAAAGAAAATGTGTTGGTTTGCTCCAGCTTTGGTGATAAGCCTGCTCGTCCGTACTGTGTGAAACTTAGAAACTCGAAGGTCCTACGCCAAGCTAAACCAACTAAACCAGTACTTTTTCCTCAACCAACAACTCTCTTTTCTTCGCCTGATAGTTATATCCAAATCCGAAATGTGAAAATTCTCTGAAGAATAAATTCCATAGAAAATGGTATGCGGGCTAACATTTTTCAAAAAAGCGTCTTTATTCTTTTCCTTCTTCCGTTCTTCCTAATAGTGAATTGTAGCTTACAATTTGATTTTCGTAGGTCAACTCAGGTTGTTTCCAAGCTTGTGTGGCAAATTAAGGAAGAATCGCCAATGGCAACATTTTTTCAATCTTTTTAGAGACTCCTGCTTTTGAATTTCAAAACGGAATAGCCTCTCCTGTTTGTCTTTTTCATAGTAGTAAATGTGCACCCCATATCTTTTTTAAGTACAAACTTGCGTAAATCTCCACTTTCTTTTTTGTATAAGTTCCCTCCTAAATCGCATTTGCCATTCCAAATGAATTGTAATCATAACAAGGTGAAATGATGGTATTTAAATTGGCTCCAATACTAAAACATACTCATTCAATTCTTTTCCATAACCCATTACTATCGCATATTCCCCTGCATTGAAAGTAACCCCATTTCGTTACCTCCTGCATCTCTTTCAGTAAAAGTTCCATAACTCACCATATTCGCATCCAAGATTAAACGTACCAAGTGATCGTAATGCTTTGTAAGGAAGTAAGGACCGTAATTGATGTCTGAAAAATAGTTGGAATAAATTCCAGTGTCCCAACTGATTGTTCCATTTCCTTGTTTAACAAAGGCAGGATTTTTGCAGCGCTTAATTGGGGTCATTATCTTTAATTGCGAATTCCACTAACCTCCTAATGATGCTACTCTCGCAGAATAAGTAAGGTGCCTAGAAATTCGTAGGTACTCTGTCCCGCCGTTTTGGCCAGAACTTATTCAGAATGAAATCAAAATAAGTGAGAGGTCACAGTCTGGAGGTGCTTCATAGAGGAATTTGGTCTAATTACGAAAGTGCAATTTTTAATTGTTAGTAATTTAAACTTTTGGGTTTATATGCACGGGGAGTTGTCGAGATTTTCGCTAGATGGGCAGATGCTTTCCTCCAAATGTCGCTTAAAAATCGACCAACATATCTTGTATTTAAATTCCGGGTCTTGGTGTATTTTCGTTTTCTACTGTCATAGGTCGCAAACAACGACTGCCTATAATTGAACCTCAACTAAACTTGTTCTACCGATTCTATTTTAAAATAGGACTTCGACGACTTTCATCCATTTCTGTATTTTCGATGTGATTGAGGAAACCTGCAGTGGAAACGGTTAGAGATAATAAGGTTTAAGTTTGGATTTTATATTATCTAAAATTGACGTTGACAAGATATAACGCACCAAACCCATGAGTTGGCATAAGTCGGCGAAAACATGGTCCGTTAGTCATCTGCTTTTTGCGACCAGGTTAGAGGCGGGGTTTGGTTTAGGAATTGGCCTTTTGGAAGTTCCAATTATTCGTTGGTCAATAAAGCAGTTCGATTTAGAGTCCTAAACAGTTCAACGAGCGAGTTTTTGGTGGCCTTAAACAATGTGGCCAGAACCGTTCAAAAAGTTGGAATAAGGATGCACGTCTGATTTATATGCTCCAATTCAACAACTTTCGCTCTTAATTTTTTTTATCGTCAGCACCAACGATACTTTAACAATCCTTTTTTACTCGAAAATATTATGCTCGAAGGAGTTTGGGAAAGAATAGAAACCATTAGGACTGCTTTTTAATACATTAATTTTACGACTGTTTCTTCTCCGATTCGATCGTTTTTTTGTAAAAATGTACTTTAGAAACACGACGATCGTTCCCTTTATTAATTTTGCCTTCTAGAAACGAAACGTGGACAAGAAAGCACACACTACTTTGGGGTTTTATTTTCCTGATAAACGCTCTTACATTATTCGATGCATTGACACTTTGGATCTATTCCTCTATTTTTATGCTAATTGTGATGGTTTCTTTAGCTTACACCATTTGGGTGATTTTTAATAAAGCAAAACGAATTGTGAGATAAAAACCCGATTTCATCAACAAATGACCCATGAATTAAAAGACGCCCTATCTTCAACGACTTTCTTTAAGTTAACTGATGTATTGATGAAACCCGAAATTATTAAATAATGCCGAACGATTAAACACCTATGCTTCGAATTATAAAGGGAAGAAAACACCCCGATTAAAAAAAACTCAGGTTGAAAAGGTTGTTGCAAAATGGCTTCCTTTGGAAAATAGCGCCAATAGAATTGGAGAAAAAGGAAATTGACATACCACGAAATTGTCGTTCAAACACGATTCGGAGTTTTGATCCTGATTTTTAAAGGACAAAACGGGTCATTAACAGCACAATTTGTGGCCAATCCATCATCCTTTACTAGGGGATTCCTTTTTTCCATAATTGGAAAATGTATTGTTCAATATGTTGGACAAATGCCATTAAATATTCACTCCATAAATCCTGAAATGAACTACGTGAGCTATTCAGATAAAAGGGTATTTATTTAGAAATTAGAGATCAGGGAATTGAATTTCTTGATAAAGACAAAAAAACAGATCTTTTTGGATAAATTTTTTATAGAGTAACAAAGAGCACTTGCCACGATGTGAAAGCTAACGGTCTGGGAATTGAACTATTCTAAAACCATGAGTTCACTCTGCAAAAAGGCTGGATTAGAATTAAAACAACATTCCCAAATGGATCCATTTTCAACCATCTTTCTTCCCTTTAAACCATAAAGAGGAACCAAACAATGAAAACGTAAACGCATCAATTAAATTATTTTGGGGAAGCGAAAACGCCCCCACCTTGGGGAATTTTTTGGGTTTTTAACGAAGAAGACAAAAATTGGGAAGAAGTGGGGGCCCTTTTTATGGGTAAGTTTTGTTGGGGGGGTGGTGGGAATTGGCGAGCCAGCCCCTAAAGACCGAAAATTCCCCCAGAAACTAAGAAACAAGGTTTTTTGACCTTTTGCTTTTTTACATTGCGAAATGGTAAAATGCTAACTAAAAATTTTTCTTGATGGATTTAGACAGTTTGGGGTAAAAATCATCAAAGAAAAGACCTCCTAATTTATTTTTTTTTATTTTTGTGCTGCCTCCGATTTCATGAAAAAGGAAAGAAACCGAAACATTTTTAAAGGCCTTAAACAACTTTTGGGTGCTGTGATTTATAATCAAAACCAAGAAAACTTTGATTTGTTGAGAAATTTTTAATTTTAGGATTTAAAATAACTTTAAAAACAAGACCCCAACAGCAGGCGGAAAAAAAAAGAATGTTGAGAAAGGGGGCCTAAGGGCAATACGAAGATTTGGGGGGAGTTTTGAACCGATTTTTCCAATAATCAATTAAAATCAATAAGTTTTAATTTAAAAAGGAAAAAAACGACAATAGTCCTCAACAAAAAAAAGAAAGAAAGACCCGATTTTTCTAAATGTTTTGTGTGGAAATAATGGGAAACCGACAATTAAAAATTGGAAATAGAAATCGGAGAAATGAAGCCATTTGGATGCACAGTTTTTGGGGCGGTAAACGAATTTAAATTTTCCCCGTGGGACCGAAGTTGGGTGACTGTAATTGTAAATTTTAAAGTTTGAAAGAAAAATACTTAAAGAGACCCGGATGAAAACTAAAGGATTCAAATTTAGAAACATCCAACAAATTGCGCAAGCGGTCCGGGTATGGTTTGGTTTTTTAACTTGTTGGCCGGAATTTTGGAGTTTCAAGGTTTTTAAACTTGGCCAGATGCAAAGGAAAAAAATTTTTCTTATCAAAACCCCCTTGCTTGAAATACCGTTTTTTTAAAGGAGCAAAAAAGAGCCAAAGAATTCGCTTTTGGAAATTCTTTGGGATTTTATCTTTCCAAACAGAAGAGCAAAGCACTTTTTTATCCCCCTCCTTAAAAAAGCAATTTTTTGGCCCAAACTATTCGGAGACCCCCAAATTTTGGGAAAGTTCCCCTCCACAATCATTAGTGGCGCAAAGAAAGAAAAAAAATTTTTTTGAAGAATGGTCCTTGAAATGTTCAATGTACAATTTGGGAAAACAAGTTTTTTTTTTTAAGTCTAACAGTTTTCGAATTTAATTTTCCCTGTTTTATCCAAATCCATTGGTACCAAAGAAGAACAAGAAAAAACAGTTTTTGGGGAAATCACTTTTCCCATTCCAATGGGGGGTCGAAATTTTTTTGCAAAAGAATTTCCCAAGAAAATGGAATCGATAATTCTGAAAATGACCAACCTTGGCCCTTAAAATTTTTTGTTTCCTCTTAATGGTAAGTGAAGCCACGAGGGCCCCCTTGAAAAAATTATTTATGGAATTTGAAAGAAAGCGCAAGAAATTTCAAAGCGGAAGTAAAGAAAGACATCAAAAATTATTTGCCAATTTCTGGGAAGCAGATTGCCCAAAAACGTTGGTTACCTGCCTTTTTTTCCAGAAAAACCAATTTTGTAAAGTTGAATTCAAAAAACAAGCCTAACTTTCTGGATTGGGTTCCTAATTCCGGAATCAACCAATCGGAAAAACTTAAACGACAAAGAAAAAGTAATCCTAAACCCTACCAGACAACACTTTTTTATTTTTGCGGATTTTTTTAATGCATTTTAACCGGCCTTGGGCTGAACAAAAAAATCTGAGAAAAGGTTTATTGATAAGCAAAAAAAAAAGCCGGAAACCTGGCTTTTTTTTTTTGATCCACTGAATCGAAATTAATTTTTATTTGAAAAATTGATTGAAACCTTCCGCCAATTGAAAGCGGCCCCTTTATTTTTTTAAAGGCCAAAATTTAAAAGAAGAAAACACCCTTTTTTTCCAGTTGAAGGGGGTTTTAAATGGGGAATCCCCGGAACAAAACATTTTTTTTTTTAAAACGGCCAAAAAAAATAGACCACATTCTATTCCGGTTTTTTCCAAAAAAATGGTAGGGTCAAAAAGCAAAGGCCTTTTGGGCCCCCCCGGTATTGTTGGGCCAAGAAATGAATCAACCCGATAACTACAAAGGATTTATTGGCAGTGGTAAAATTTGTTGGTGATCCGGAAAAAATCCCTGTTGAAAATTCCCCGGTTCTTTCAAAAGTCCCGTTAACAAGAAAAAAATGCCCGGTGGGAAAAGCAGTAAAATATTTCAATGGGTTTTTATTCCCCCATCAAACAACAAGGTCCCCCCCCAATCCCCTTTATATACCCCCTTTTTTTTTTTGAGCCCCGGATCCATTCCATACAATGCAAAAGGGCTTGAAAATTTAAAACCGAACAACGACAAGAAAGTGTTATTTCCCCCTTTCCTTTCTACAAAAGATTGTGGGTTTTTTCAATAATTTTTGGGACCATCCCCTTTTTTAAAATGCACTCCCCAAATCCACAATCCCAACGCAAGTTCCAGTAATATCATAAGTGAGAAAAAAAAAGCCAAAAAAAAGGGCCCAATCCCGATTTGAAAAACAAAAATTGTAAGTTTAAAAAAAATCTCATGAAGGAAGAAATCATTGGGAAAATACCTCCCCCCTTTTTTGAAAAAAGAAATCATTTTTGGCCCCCATTTAAAAAATCAGATTCAAGTTTTTTTTTGTTTTCTTTGCTGGTAGGTGGGCCCCTTTTTGGGGCCTTAAAAAACTTTTTCTTACAGTTTTTGGGATCGAAGAAAAGCAAAAGGAAAAGAACATTTTGGTAGATGAGGGCCCAATCAAGGAAAAAAAAAAGATATTTTTACAATTTGGAAAATATTTGTTTTTTTCCAACTTTTGGCTAAATATCAATCACATTCCCCTCTTGATTTTTTTTACCAAAACACCTACAACAGTAATATTTTTCTTGCAAATAAAAATACCTTTCCCCCCCTCCCCTTTTTATTTTTAAGCAAATTTTTGTGGGTAAGCAATCTACCATTCCCCGTTTTTTTTAAATGGGGAACCCCTTTTGATGGGGAATTGGGCCATTAATTGGGGAAAAGTAAAAAATTTAGAAACGCCGGAACGATTTTGGGGGGAAACCCCCTTTTTTTAAAAAAATTTTATTTTTAAAATTGTCCCCAAAGCCATGAAGGGATTTTTTTTTACTTCAGCGAAAAAACCGGTTGAAAACCTCTTTTTTCCTTCCATTCGATAAATTAAAAGACCCCAATTTTGGGGGAATGGGCCCAAAACGCCAACAAAAAGAAAAGGACGGGCCATTTTTTAAAAAAAATGCGTACCAACTTTTTTTTTTTTTAATAGAATTTAATCCCAACGCGGCAAAAAAAGAAACGGGTTTTTTTCCATTTCTTTTAAAACAACTTCCCACCCCGGGATTTCCTTTAGGGTGGCCCGGTGACCCGGAGGCTCGTTTTCATCATCATCGGTACATGAGTTTTAAAACTAATAATCCTCCCATTGGAAATGAAAAAATTGGTTCCAAACCAAATTTAACAAAAGAATATTGGACCTTCAGAAACCATTAAAAGATTAGAAAAAAAAAAAAAGACGCCGAATAAAGCAGCAAATTAAAAATTGGATTTAACTTTTGAAGCATGGTGGGGGGTTTCCCCCTCCATCGGGCCGGATGAATACCTATTTTTGGAAAATTGCCCAATTAGAACCTTCTTTTATTAACAAAATAACAAATTTTAAACTTTCCGCTGGAACCAGAAAAGAAATTAAAAAGAAAAGAGGGAAGTTATTGGCCCTCCCAAAAGACTTTTTCTTTTTTTTTTTGGGAAATTATGGCCCCCCCCCCCCCCCCCCTGCACGAATCATTTTAGAAGGAAGCTTTTAAAGAAACAGTGAAAAATAAACCAATGGGTTCCCCCTGAAAATGGAATGTTGGAAAATGGTTTTTCAGCAGAGAAATTAGCCTCAAAAATAAAATGGTAACTGAACTTTTTTTTTTTAATAAAAAATTAAACAGCGGAGGCAAGACATGTTTTCAAATTAAACGGGGGTTAAAAACCACTTTTAAATTTTTTTAAATACGTTTTTCCCCCGGCCTTTCGGCTATAAAATTCGGGTTTTGTTTTCTTTTGGAGCAAAGAAAAAAAAGGCCCTCAGAAAATCCCCTTTAAAAAAAAAACAATAAACTTTTTCCCCGCATTTTTTTAAGGAATTGGAACACAGTTTTAAAATAAAAAGTTGGGGCCGTTTCCTTTTTGAAATATAACAAATGGAAAAAATCAAATTACTACTTCAATCCTTAAAAAAGGGTCAAAAAAAGTTAAAAGACCCGCCGTATAGAAACGACTGGAGAATTCCCAAAACTTAAAGAGTAATTTTGATTAAAACAAAAACGGGGATTTTGTTTTTAGATGAAAAAAATAAGCCGTTGATCTTAAACAAACCATTTTTTTGGAAGGGAAATTAGAAAACCTTATTTTTTAAGCCAAAAACAATGCCCTCAAGCTTTTTTTTTTTCAAATTGGTTTTTTATTTCCCCCCTACTGGGTTAAATTTTTTTGTTTTCACAAAAACCAACCAACAACACAAAATTGGGCCTGAAATCAAGGGGTTTATCATTTTTCCGATGGCGGGGAAAATTTAAAACAAGGGATTTAATTTCCATAAGATAATGGCAAAAACAAAAATTTTCATTCCCCCGACCCGATTTTAAATTTTCTTTTGAATTTTTTGGGGAAAAATAAGAAAAATAAAGCCCCGTTTTTATTATTTTTTTTGAAGAAAAATGTTAAACAAGTTTTTGAAAAAACATTTTTTGAAAAAAACATAAAAGTCTGGATGCAAAAAATCACTTTTGTTTAAATTTTTTTTGCGCCGTCAATAAAAAGCCTCCAGTGGGGGGAAAAAAAATCTTGAAGGGCCCTTTTCCTAATTTAATGGGGAAAAAAAATTCCCGCAAAACTACTAAGTATAAAACCTAATTTTTTAATTTTAGTTTTTTTTTAACAATAAAGACGAAAAAGAATACAAACAAAAAGTTTTTTTTGCCCTGAAAAGCAAAAAAAAATTATGTTATGAAAAGCACCTAAATTTTCCATTCTTTATTTACTGCCTTCTTTATTTTTTTCCTTTTATCATTAAGCCCCCTCCCATTAGCCTCAAACAAAGATGTTGGGGTGCACAGAAACCAAAATTTGGGGCAAAGAGGCAAAATTGACCCCGAAAAAATCCAGGTTTTTAAAATTGGGAGGGTTTTTAAAAGGAAACCAACAGAAACCCAAAAGAAATTGGCGGGATGCCATTTATTGGAAGAAAATCCGGAAAGAGGCAGTAAATCACGATTCCCAGTTTTTGTTTTGGTACAATTCCTTTGGTTCGAAACAATTAGTCCAGAAAAAAAACAATAATCCAAAAAAACCACCAAATCAATTTTTCAAAACAAAAATAAATAGTTGTTAAATCAGAATTTAAAATAAAAGAACCGCCCTTGAATGGTGAATGCAAAAAACCGAACTTCCGACTACAATTTTTTCCCCTTAGAGTAAAATAAACTGAAAAAATTGAAGTTTTTTTTTGGCCTTTACCAAACTAGGAA
>Ga0163217_1006245_pt1 | contig 10281 bp, 15 predicted proteins | sample SynspAceP_FD_185933 | JGI IMG/M metagenome (GOLD analysis project Ga0163217, IMG submission 185933) | Saline lake microbial communities from Ace Lake in Antarctica - Synechococcus sp. Ace-P (PacBio error correction) | ecosystem: Environmental > Aquatic > Non-marine Saline and Alkaline > Saline ...
CCCGCATTAGGCCGCGCTGTGGGAGGGGGTCCAGCAGCGTGTCCTCGTTAACCCAGCCAGCCGCGCATGGTCGCCCGTAGACGCACCGTGGTTGATAGGTAGCCGATCATTGCAGGTTTGGGCGCGTCCTCGATGGCGTCGGCAATGGGCGACGAAGACGGATCGCCAGCCTCCTCCGGTGGATGGACAGCAGATATGGGTGGCAGTTTGCACAGGCTCGGTCGGATCATCGCCGGGCCAGATCAGTGCGTCCTGTTGTCCATCCGCGCGCAAAGCTTCGGCCTTTTTCCGCAGCTGCGCGTGGTGTCCAATAATGCGCCAATCCGGCAGCCGCTTGGCCAAGCGCGCGCAGCCGAGTAGCCGTGGCCGAAGGAGAGTGAAGTGTGTTTGCTCCATATGCGGAAGAATTGGAGCGGGTTTCGCTTGGGTGCGGCAACGAAGTTAATTTTGAACCCTGAAAGGCCCGAGGTTTAAGTGGCGTAAAGGATCGCCCTCGCCTGTCGAGGATCAGTTTCAGCTCGGCGAGGTGGCGATCTGAAGCGTGTTTGGTAGGCCTTCAAGTTGGCTTGCCGTTCCGCCTCGGCGATCTGCAGTCACTGAGGTAGTTCAGTGGGGCCCAAAAGTCCCCCCCCGGTTTGCAGCGCGCGGATGTAAGGTCTCGCTGCGCGCGTCGAAATATAGAGGGCGGTCGAAGGTATGGCCACGCTGTCGCCGTATGACGAGCAACCCGTGGCTGCCATGATCATCACCTTCTTGCGCGGTCCTTGAACATCGCGGCACAGCGGGGTGCCTTCATCTTCGAACGGCGAGACCGCCGTAATCTTGGTGAATGATACTGGCGCTTGTAGAAGGTCGCGGAGTTTTGGTCGAACGCGGGCAGCTCGGGCCGTCCTTTGAGGCAGGCAAGGATCGTGGCATAAATCGATTGGACGTGCATGCGCAGCGCGCATGGGCACGTTTGCGGTTGGAGCGATCGTGCAGCCCCCAAGCGTTGGGGTTCTGGTCGCATTTGGCCCCTCCAGCGTGCTGGGTCATTGGCGTCGAACCAGAATCATATCCGGACCCGCTTCACGCGCGCGAAATGCACCTTGTTGGGGTTCACGCAGAAATCCGCGTTGGCCATCGATCACTGATCGACAGGACTGAAATGGTTCGCCACCGCTTCGTGCATGTTCAAAACGGTAAGGTCCAGCGGAAGGCGGCGGCGAGATCGACGCGTTCGGCCCAGTGCCTCAGATTAGGGGCGCAGGTTTGTGACACTCATGACGGGTTAGTCCTTGTCTTTTGGGGCGCGAGGGCACCCATGAGTAGCCGTTCTCAGTTGCACAGGATATAAGCTTCGCGCAGGCCCGTGGGTTTTTGTCGGTGGGCGGTTTTTTGCAGGATCATGTCGTCGCGCAAGCTGTTGCTTTGGCAAGTGGGCTTGATCTGGATCGGCGTCGTAAAGGCGGATCTCGATGCCTGCGCCGCGCGGCGTGGTTTCCGAGGCCAGCAGGTTCAGCAACGGATTGGCGTGACATAGGTTCCGTCGCTGTTGGAGTTGGCAGCAACGGGTTCTCGCCAAGGCGCATGATCGCAAAATCGGCGGGGTGGCTGGTGGGGCGGAGAACCGAAACCTCGCGCAGAAACGCAAACACTCGGCGCTGAACATCGCGCACCAGCAGGTTTCAGGCCAATCCCCGTAGGCTGCGCCCCCGGAACCGTCTGCGTCGATCTTGTCGTAAATCCATGGGCTGACTGTGCATTCCTGGAGGGGGGCCGCAAGTCTGTTGGCGACATGAGGGCTTGCAGGAATAAAATTACAGATATGTTAATTTAACAGAACTCAGAAAGCTTTGAAATGCCCGATCTGTTCAACCTTTGCCGCCTTGGCGATCCGTCCGATTCGCGTTGCCGAGGTTTGTTGCGTGCTGGCCCAGCCCCTGTCGGGCGCGGCAAGATGTTGGCGCAGATTTCGGCGCCTGCAATCTCGCGCCATCTGAAAGGTGGCCTGCCGCGCGGGGTTGTGGTGACGCAGAGGTTGAAGCACCAATGCGCATCTACGCAATCGCCCCAGACGCGGTGGCGGCAGATCAAGCGCCTGGACGCTGGGATCACAAAGCGTTTCTGGGGCGGTACTTGATCGCTTGGCGCGCGGCCTTGGAGGAGGATGAGACATGAACAACCGTAACGCTAGAAGCGGGCACTCCCAGCGCCCCCCGGAGAAGGTTTCGCTTTCGTCAGCAAAAACCGAGGCACTTGCGTAAATGGTGGGGGCCCTGAAGGGGATGCATACGCCCGAGCATGACTTGGCGTTTTGCATCGAACCGCCGCTTGGTGGTCCGGGTGATGGGAACGGCGAGGGGCCAGCGATACAAGGTTTCGGGTCAGGTGACACATGTGGAGCGCCCAATTCGGTAGGATTCACATGGGCTTGGCACGACGAGACAGCGACGCGCGCGGCGTCGAAGCCATGTCACGATACGGCTTTGTACCTGCGCCAGAACTGGCGGACGGAATATGACGCTCAGCCATGTTGATCTGCCGCATATCCGGACAGCGCAGACCACAACGATGGTTGACCTCGTCGTTGAAAAAAAACTCGAAGCGATGTTCGAAGATTGACCACAGAGGGAGAGAGAGAAGCAAAATTTATGTTTTATGCTATACGGAGGCGGCGCCGCCTTCGACCCGGAAGAGGGCAAGAAGGCCATGGCCAGTGGAACGCGTGGTATGGCGATATGGGTGCCGCTGTCCGTCGATGGTGGCGGTCGGCAGGCATGTCGATGACGTTGTGAGTGCAGCTGGTGTTTTGTCGCGATGGCTGGTGCCAACCGGTTTCCGGCCTGACGATTGTTGAAGCGGCAGATCAAGCTGGCGGCCTGCTGCGAATGGCCAAGGGCTCCCGATGGTCGGGCGACGGCTCCGGCAGCGGTTGAAGTGGCCGAGATGATCGGAGCTGTAGCGCACACTTACTACGCAACGTCAAAGGGCGGGGGACTGCTGGGTCGCCGCTTTTTTCATGAGCACCCCTTTGCGCCCGACCCCGCAATTCGCACAATTGGAAACATGGAACACCCCACAGTAAATTTCCCGAATGGTCCGACGTTGCCGCTGATTTGAATCGCGGTGGCTGCTTGGGCGCGCGCCGCTGATCGTGTGATCGTCGGCGCAGCTTGTGATGTGCAAGTTCGCGCCGAAGTGCTTGGACGGCTGGCAGGTGGCGAATTGTGCGCGGGCCGCTTTGCCTATGTCGGCCCGGATGCTCGCATTGCATTGGGCGAGGGCCACTGAGGTCATTGCGCCAAAGGGTGCTACCTGATCCCCGGCCTTTGTCGATGGGGCATCATGCATATCGAGAGCGGTAATGTTGACGAGGGCGCGCCGAATTTGCCGCCGCTGTGATCCCTGGCAATGCACGACACACGATGTTCACCGATCCCAGCATGAAGATCGCCCAATGTCTCGGGCCTGCCGCGGCGTGCGCTTGATGCTGACCGAAGCGCTCAATGCAGCCCGTGAACATCTACCTCAGATGCCGGCTGTGCGCCTTCCCTGCCGCCGCGGACTTGAGACAACGGATGGGGAGATTACGCCCGAAGATGTGGTTGAAGCAATGGTTGGCCGGGCATCATTGGTCTTCGGGCGAGATGAATGACTTTCCGGGTGTTCGAACGCGACCCCAGATGCTGGCTGAGATTGCGGCGACCCAGCGCGCTGGCAAAACGGTTGGCGGGCAAACATGCTCGCCCTGAACCTCGGCGCGCCGTTTCATGCCTATGTCCGCGGGCGGTCCTGCCGATGAATCACGAGGGCACTTGCGAGGCCCGATGCGATTGCGCGCGGTCCGGCAAGGGAATGCGGTCGATGCTGCGCTCGGCTGCTGCTTTGCGTATGATGTGGCAACGCCAGATTAACGGCGATTCACGGAAAGGGTATCAGATCCGCGTAATTTATCCGTGTGCACCGATGATAGCCACTCGGGGACTTGGTGGCGATGACGGGATATGGAGCGGTGTTGTGCGCGCAACGCGATTGCTGTGGGTGTGATCCGCTGATTGGCGCTTCAAGATGGGGCGAGTATCATACCGCGACGCACTTTGGGCTTGAGCGCGAAATCGGCTCCACGCGCCGGGGCGTCGGGCGGATGTGATCCTGACGCTCCTCGCTGACTCGACTTGGCGATGAGCATGGTCATTTGCGCGCGGTGTGAACCGTGGCGCGCGCAAGGTGATTGAGGTTGCGTGTCCGCATCTGGGAATTGGCCGGATGACTGCGCGGCACGGTGAACCTCGGCAAAATCTGAACCTGCAATGATTTTGAGATTGCAGCGCAAAGGGGCGAACCGCGTTAAAGCAAGGTTTATCGGTTGGTCGAGACCAAGCACCACGCAAAGCGCTAACGGCCAGATTTGCCGTGCGCGAGGGCCTTGGTTGAGGGCGAGGATGGCGTGTGCAGATTGGCCCTGGTCGAGCGGCATCGCGGCACTGGCGCGGTGGTTAATGGGTTTCGTGTCTGGCTTTCGGCTACGCGGGGGAATATGGCGAACTTGGGCCTCCACGTCAAGCCCATGACAGCCACCATATGATTGTCGTCCGGACAGACGCTTGTTGGATGGCGGCGGCTGCGAAACCGGCTGGGCGAGGTTGTGGCGGCGTCCACCGGTCTGGAAAGGACGGGGCGAGGAACTGGCGCTGGGTCGGAGTTGCCGAATTGCGGGCCTGATGTCTGAACAGACCTGCGGTGGATGGCCGCGAAAGCCGATGAGATGGTGGCCGCATGGGCTGCCTGCGGTTTGCATCTTTGGACAACGCTTACTCAGCATTCGCTGCTCGCGCTCGTGGTAATCCCCGAGCTGCGCATAATCCGATCTGGGGCTGGTGGATGTCACAAGTTTTGCCCTGAACCGACGCTTTTTTTGAGAAAGACTGACCGACCGTAGATTTCACACCGATTTCTGCCCCTGAGTTTGGGCGAGCCGGCACGTTTACCGACGCCTAGGCCGCCGTGGTGGAACTTGGTGCGCCCTGTATGAGGCGGAGCACCAGCTATCTGCGGGACCGGCTTTGCTGAGGTTGTCGGCGTGGCGCGCCCTGATTGGCCGCTACCGGCCGGCCTTTTATCCCGAAAATCCGCCTGACCACGACGAGCTTCGCGCAGATCGATACCGTTTGAGTTTTTCGCGCATGTCCGCCGAGCCGGGGGTGTATCCACCAACGTCACGCCGCCCTGATCTGTTCGAAAACTATCTGAACGCAGCAGATCGGCCTGATTACGAAAAGAAATCTACGGCACGTTCGTTGAGATCGCCTGTCGGACAACCCGAATCCCGCTGCACCTTTGCGATGAACGCGGAGGAGGGTGGTTCTGTGCCGCATGACGGCGCGCTGACCTTCCCGTTGCGCCGATGTGTTCGACGTGCCGATCTGGCGACGACGAATGACGACATCGTCATGGTTTACGGCTTTCAAGCCACACGAAGATGGATCAAGGACCGCTGGCACGTTTACCGCACAACGTGATCGCTATCGCTGGCGCGATTGCAGCATTATACCGCCAACCGCCGCCGAGCATTTCCACGAACCACATTCTGTTCACCAACTACCAGTTTCTATATGGGAGAGAGTTTGTGGCCTTCGCTCGGGCCGCTTTGGCTGATCCAAAATATGCGGCTATGACAGCCTTGTTGCCCGGCAATATCGTCATCACCGATCCTGAGCGGATATTCCGCTGCTTGCCAAGCAACCGCAAATGCCGACCTATCCAACCTGCCCGCGGCTGGGCAGGCGGGATTTAACCCTTGTTAATATTGGGTTGGTCGCGTCGAACGCGGAGACAGCGAACGGACCTATATGCTGTGCTGCGCCACTCATGCGGTGGGTTGATGGTCGGTCATTGGCGGGCCTGCGAACAGCCAAAGCCTGGCGATTATGTGCTGGCCCAGCCGCGTATCTGCGCGAGGACAAAGTGCTGGATGATGATCTGCCCGTAATGGGTGCCGATCCCCGCCTTTGGCCGAGATCCAGGTCGCACTTGAAAGAAGGCTGTTGGCCGAGGTGTCCGAGTTGGAAGGAATTCGATCGAAAACGGATCAGCGCACGGGGACCGTGGCGACGCTGACAATCGCAACTGGGCAGGCTGCGCGATCAAGTGTCCGGTGCGCGCGGCTGAGCCAATCGCGGGCCAGTCCGCGCTCGATATGGAATCTGCGACGATTGCCGGCCAATGGTTTCCGCTTTCCGGGTGGCCATACGGCACACTTCTATGCGTCTCCGACAAGCCGCTGCATGGCGAGTTGAAGCTGCCGGTATGGCGTCGGATTTCTACAAAACCCAATCGCGCGCTCTGCTGATCGGGATTAAAGCAATGGAGAACGATTCCGCGAAATGGCCTTGAGCGCATCCATTCAACGTAAGTATGCGCAGCTTTCGAAGAGACCGCATTCCTATGAGCTCGAATAAACTAACGATTTGCTCAAGTTTTTTTTTGACTTTTTAGCGCTAGACGGAAGGGGGAATTCCCCTGTTATCTGTCGCACCACAGTTGAACGCGCAAAAGAAAGCGCCAAGAAGGACAGGGAGTTTCCAGATGGCTCAGATAGCCCACTTACAAAGAACGCAATTGATTCGCTGCTGTTGCAGGCAGGGCGAACATGATCGTAATACCGCAAGTGCGCACTCGATGCATTAAACGCTGTGATCACCTCGGAAAGTGGGTCCGGTGGTGGTGCTGTGACCTTGCCCCGGTAAATCGGTAAAGTCTACTGCCGGGCGGCCTGGAAGCGCATGGTCGCAACCCGGCCACTGGCGAGCAGATCAAGAAAGATGCGACAAGGTTGTGAAGATGACGCGTTTGCAAAAAAGCGGCTGAAAAGACAAGCGTGAACAGTAAGGCCTTCGGGTTTGAAAGCTGATTGAATAAGGGGCCGCCACGTGGCGGCCCTTTTGCTTGGGGGACGGATGGATCCGCGCGCGATTGTCATCGGGGCTTCTATTTGCCCTGATGTGGTCTTCAGGCTTTACCTCGGCGCGCATCATCGTGGCCGACGCCCCGCCAATGCTGACGCTGGCCTTTGCGGTTTCTTTAATCTCAGGCGGCCTAGCCGGTTGGGATGGCCGCGTGGATTGGGGCAAAGCTTTGCGCTTGACCGCGCCCACTGGCGCGGGACACGTTTGTCTTGGGTTGTGCAAACGCCGCTTTAATCTGGGGCTTGTTCTTCATTGCGATGCAGCGATGTGAGGCATCTTTGGCCGCCGATCATCGCTTCGACCATGCCCTGAATGGTGCGGTTTGCCAGCTGGGGCATTTCTGCGCGAAAAGCTGCCTGCCTTGGCAGTGGCCGGAATGGAATCGAAGGCTTTGCGGGCGCGGGCCTTGATTTTATGGGCAGCGTGAATGCGGCGTTGATCTGTTCGGCGTCGGCATCTGCGTGATTGGTGTTTGTTGGCACTTGCCGTGGGCAAACGCTTAGCGTGCGCGGCGCCTCCCGGGCGGCAATCCTGGTTGATGGTCGTGGGCTATCAGATGTGGGTTTGGCGGGGCAGCTTTGCTGTCGCCGGTCTGGTGTTTGAAACCGTGGGCGTGCGCTATTCTTGGAACGCTTGCTGCGGCCTTTGCTACACTACGATTGTTGGGCCGGGGTTTGCTTGCGACATGGTATATGGTTCGCCTTGGTCGAGCGATTGGGGCGAGCGCGGGCTGCGAACCTTCCATTTCTCAATCCAAATTCTTCGGGGTGGCGATTGCGGCGGCTTTGCTGGGCGGAGGCTTTGGATACTCGATCTGCTTGGCGTGACCATCAATCACGCTTCAGGATCCCTTGCCGTGCAGCTGTTCCCCCTCTCGGGCGCGCACAAAATCTGTTACAGGCGCTTGACGCCTTGCGTGGGTGACACCGACGTGAGGTGACAGATGCCCCTCGTTGGGCTTATGGAGGTCCATTGATTTTAATTCTTGATACGGCGCCGGGCTTTTTGACCCCTGAATCAACCCTGCGTTTTTGCCGTTCTGCGATTGTATGGCGAGCGCTGTCAGTTCTCATCGGCTTGGAACCTGTTGCCTTGGCGGGCGGGATGAAGCCTCGCATTCGTCGCCCTCGGGAATCGGGATTGCCAAGCGTTGGCGTTCGTTTGCTTGGATCAGGAGATGATCAAGTCAGGCGGCTGCCATTGTTAATGATCCTGTTTGGCCTGGTGATGTGGTGCCGCGCCTGAACGCAGGCTTCGCCACTGCAACTGCGGATTTGCCAGCCGCGCGGATGGTGACTGACAAGGTGACCAGACAAGGTCTGCAAGGGCAAAGTTTCTTGGGCGGGTATGTTGCTGGGTGCTGTCTGGTCGCCGTGCATGGACCGCACCCGCTTGCGGCGCGGATTTGGCGCTGGCTTGGCAAGGCGAGAGCCCTGCTGTGGGCCGCAGCGATATGCTGAGTTTTGCGCTGGGGTTGTCCACGAATTAATTCTGGCGCTGGCTACGGGCGCGCGCGCTGGCAATCATGAAGCCGTCAGGCTGCGATGGCGGGTGCCTTGCGCCAAAGGCGCGGCCCATTATGGGAGTGCTCTTTGTAGCGTCGGCATCGGCCGCTGTTGCTCGTGGTGCATCACAATGGCCGAGGCGTGGGCGGTGCAAAACCTTCCCGCTTGGCTGATCGATTTTTCTGTTTCTCTCTGACCGCCTGACAAGGACTTCCCTCAATGGATCGTCGTCACTTCCTTTGCCCTGTCTCCGCCGCATCGGCTGCGTTTTGCCTGCCTGCCTCTGCCGCACAAATGGTGGATTACACCCCGGTTTTGGTTGGAGTACGCCCGAGCTTGCTGCGGGAAAAACCGTGTTTCGTAGACTTAGCAGCAACTTGTGTTCGACCCCTGTGCCGCCCCAGAGCGCGTTATCCGAGAAACTGCAGACCGAAAAACCCGGACTTTTGCCCAATATCGCCTCATTCGCGTCCGATTGGGAACGGACCACGCCGCGCCGAGATCACTCAGCGTCTGGGCGACCGCGTCGGCCAAACAACTTGTGTGCTGAAGGTGATGCCCGAGTTGGGTTCGCATTGTTGCCTGGCCGGTCGCGTGCAGATCAAGCAGTTGATGGATACCGCTTTAGGTGCCCGCGACCGCAATAGCCGTCTAGGGCGTGTCGGTCGAGATCACGCGCACCGATCCGATCGATACGCGCTTTCGCCGGGGACGTCGGCCCCCAAAAAGGAAAAAAAAAAATTGCGTGCCTGTGGCCCGCTGACAGGACCGAGGTCGATATGCGACCTGCGCCCGGGATTTTCGGACGACCATACGGCATGGTGGGTAGGCTGTTGACATCTGGCGGCTAGGATTGTGTGCTGAGATCTCCCTGTCATCCTCACCTGGAATCATCCGCGTATTGGGCAAAGCCGCGCGGCGACAACGTCGTCCGAGGACATTGTCGTCCCAGGTTGAAGGTATTAGGTCACGCTGGGCCCCAACCAATCGCCGCCGACATTGTTGAAATGTTGCCGCCTAAAGGCTGGTGAGCTGTCGAACGGTTTGGGGCCATCCACGAAGCATGTTGAGCACTTCGCGGGCTTCAAACTTGCCGATGGTTTTGAAATTTCCCATTTCGCGACAATGGCGTATACTTTCGGTGCGGGTCCAGCTCGACTAAAACTGCGCGTCCTCAGAGATAAAGAGACCGCCCTGATCGAGCAGGAAGTAAGAACCAAAAATCGCCGGACCCGCCGTCGATTTCCGGGCAATCATAGGCGCGTGCCGACCAAACGTTCCAGCCCGCAAGACCATTTGCGAATTGTCAAACGACATACGGATGCCGAACCCATCGTAAAGAAATCTCGTAAGCCACTCAATGTTGCCGACATCGGCGGACAGATCACCAACTTACGAGACACGCCGCCGGACACACGACACCGTAAGGTGGCGAATGCCAAGGCCTGCGATTGCAGCGGTCCTGACGGTCCAGATCAACGTGACGGACGGATTCGTCTGCCGCAAATTTCTTGATACACATGGAACTTTTTCCTAAACACTACTCAGTCATTGGTGGACGGTGACGCGCACGATTGTCGGACGGCCGCAGCTTTCGTCATCGACGCCTGGTTGAAGCGTCGATCCAAACCGCCAGCTTAGGATACTGGGTGCCCGGGTCGAAATCACTTCGATGCGCACGGAGACGGTTTCGTCATGGGTCGAGATATCGCCGCGCTCCCAGTAGGCCGTATTCGGCACCGCTGGGCGTTGTGGTAGGTCACCTTGATATTGGGGTCATCGTGCTGACCGCGCGCTGCAAATCGGCGTGGCCAGCAGGGTAGAGATTC
>Ga0163217_1019827_pt1 | contig 10281 bp, 8 predicted proteins | sample SynspAceP_FD_185933 | JGI IMG/M metagenome (GOLD analysis project Ga0163217, IMG submission 185933) | Saline lake microbial communities from Ace Lake in Antarctica - Synechococcus sp. Ace-P (PacBio error correction) | ecosystem: Environmental > Aquatic > Non-marine Saline and Alkaline > Saline ...
AGTGTACGGTGTGGCCCTCAATAAAAAAACACTTAGGGCTCGAATGGCCATCTAAAATATATGCGATTAACTGTCAACGAACCACCTCCAAAAAACCTTCGAAGTATACAAAGTAACATGCTCAGATTGACAGGGCATAGGATAAAAGCTCGTGCACTCGCGTACAGATATGGTGACGCAAACTGTTGTAACTACGGCCTTCAATATCAGCTAAAACAGGCTTCCTCGATAAACCGCTAGATTGCAATTGAAAATTGCTCGAATATGCTGGCATATATCGAAAAGGATTTGCCTTAATATGAACTAACTCAACCAGCCCGGAGCTTTTTAGCGATTAGGAGTACTTAGCCGTTGTTAATTAGTGAGAGAGCCCAAGCACCGCCATGTCCACACGTGCGCCGACCTGGCAGTATGGACATCACTTGGCTAGCTCCATACATAAGTGGAATGTAGTAGACGACAGACCAATCCGGCCGCCAAAGTGACTGCAGCTGTTATGTCAGGCCATGAATAAGGATGTCGTCCCAGCTGTTGCCACCAGTGACACCAGCAGAATACTCTAAAGTTGTACAAGGGCAAGCTGTTGCGCGCGAGACTCATATTAATAGTTATTGTAGCACTACTAAGCGCGAAGCATACCACTGCAGCGCGTCACCAGGACGAGAGAGTGGTCGGCCACGTCATTGCCGAACCTAGCGAGTGGATATCTCTAGTTGGGAGTAGTACAGCGACAAGAGTATACCACTGGTAGAGAGCTGGTCTGCGCCAGAATATAATATTGCAGTAGATCAGTTTGAAGGCTCCTATAACCAACCGCCGCTGCTTGCGGCTACAATCATTCAGTTACGATAGCAATTTGCTGAAATATTTAATGCGGCAACGGCAGATAACAGAATAACCCTCTAAATCAGGACCAAAGCCAATAGACTTGCCTGAAGAACCTGTTGAGTCTAATTAACAATATACTAGCTAAAAAATAATGTGATAATTTACTGTAGCATAGACTTTTCCTTCTTTTTAAAGATATAAACGCGATGAGCTATCTTTCCTTTGATATTGTTAGCCAAACCTCATCTTTGAAGGTCGGCTGCCATGTATTTAATAGTGGTTCTCCAAAAGGAAAAAGTTAGCCCAAAACCTTAGTATCACTCACACAACTTATGAAAAAAAGCTAAATCGATTAAGGCGCAAATTAAAGTATAGCCATGAGTAATATAGTAATTTTTTTTAAAAAAATTTACGTAAATTAATATGTAAGTTATAGGCTTTGTAATACATGATTTACTGGCTAATAAAAGCAGGAATTACATATATAAAAAGTTGTTTTGGATTTTAAAACTTTCTCATAAATTAATACTATAAGTTCCTGGATGGTATAAAGGCCTAAAGAGAATAATGTATTTCAACTAGTTACCTCTACTCTTCATCCATAGTTAATTACAAGCAATACAAAATAGGAGGCTCTCGAACTATTTCAGATCGAACTATATGTGTAAGAAAAGTTTAATAAAAAAAACTAAAAACTAGCCCTTCAGTCCTAATTTTTTAGCCGGAAAAAAAAATGTAGAAAATTTAAAAATGGTAAGTTAAAAAACAAACAAAAATACCGTAGCGAGTTTCTCTACCCCCCAACACCGACGGTATGGATATGGAAGTCAGATATTGGAGTGCGAGCAAACGTAATTGACAAAGGAGTGTATGAAAAGTAGAACTCCTATTGCTAGCGAAACAAAAAAACCGCTAACTTCAACTTAATTGAAATCAGTGATACCAGTGAGCATTTGTTCACTGTAATCACTGCCCTATCAATTCTCTAATACTTTGATAATTCCATAATTGTGCCTGGTAAATTAGCTCTGGCATTATTGTTTTTAATGGAGAACCATCGAGTAAATTCATATTTCGGAGCATTCCCATGCCAATCTCTCACTTTTTATAGATGTGCCTATTCCAGGAGCCCCGGCACAGTACAAAACGTGGCCCCTGGTATCCTCGTTGCGTATGCCGTTGCCCGTTTTGAATTTAGACCACAATTAATTTTATACTTGTTAGAAGATGGTGACGACAGTTAGCCTAATTGATACCGTATTTGAACCAGTCGTCGTTTTTGAGAATTATGGGAAATACCGTTGCTGGTTACATTAAAAAAGCCCATTAGCAAAATTTTGTCACGCATATGCATCCTGTATCATAGTAGGAATGGCTTGAATACTTAGTGAAAAATTCAGAGTGCGCATTGTATATGAGCCATTCTGAGTACTTTGTTGCTAGAGCGGTTATCAGCCGGCAGCAGAGGCGCTTAGACATGGCAAGATGATGAGTACTTACTGTACGCTGCGGTTATGTCGGAGGAATATGTAGCAAAAGCAAAAAATAAATCTGCAAAGGAAACAAAGGTGTTGGTCAAGGTTATTCGCCCTATCACACTGCAATTTGATGTGTTTTAAAAGAAGCTGATTCAATCCGCATTGGTGATGATCAATGGCAAGGTTATATTGGGGCGGCGGCCATTCTCCCTGAACATGTTTGTTTGTATGGAGGTGAACAGACGGAGGTGTACTCATTTTCTGGTGATCATGTGCTAACCCCGGCATTTCACCTATATAGGCGTTTACAGTACTGGAGCCTAATGCTAATTCATTAGATATGTATTTAAGCACGTTGCCGCAATTTTTACCTTGGCCTCTATGTACTTAGTAATTGCGTCTCACAAACAACCTTTCATGGTTTGCATACGCGCGGTAAAATGAAACTGATTCAGCATCAATCCATGTTCATCTAGATAATTTGCCGTGAATTTTTTGTCAGCAAAAAGCAAGAAACCATCAAGATTGTTTACCTGTATTTGTTTAACGTGAGCTCAACCAGCAGCAATATGTTTTTTTGCGGTTGCCGTAAGCGTTTTTCACATCTTAAATTATTTGATATTTTGCAGGTAAGTTGGAGTCGAGAATAAATAACAAGGCCAATTTCATATTTAGGCACTAGCCTAAGTTGTAGCCAATACCACCAAAGCTTAGGCTAAATCTACTCGGTGGCGGCTCTAGTTTGCAAGTTCGCTCGCCTGATTAAAACGGCTTGGGGTTGCGATTATTAATGCCCAAGCCTTTCCTAAATTTGCGTGACATGAGCTTTCACGGTGCCTTGCAGCAATATCCAAATTGTACCAATTTGTTTATTCAGTAAACCATCGCGGCATATAACATAACACTTTTGTATTGCGCTGGAGTCAAACTAGCAACATTTTCTGCTAGCCAGAGAAGTGGTTTTCGTCACGTTGCTCAATTTGGTTGCCTAACAAAAACCCTTTTTTTCCCCCAGGGGGCCCCCAACCCACGCAAAAACCAAAATCACCATCTAAACATTGCGGTTACCGCATCACTGTATTTTTTGCACTTGCCGTTTCGGGATAAACCCATCGGCAACCAACACCGAACCACTTTGGAGATTAAAGACGCATCTTTCTGTTCCAGAAAACAACCGCAAGGAAATATCAGGGAAGGTTTTTTTGGATATTAACAAGCCCAAATAAAAATCGCTACTCACTGGCATATGTAAATCAAGGTAATAGTAAAATCATATCGTGTTCTTGCAATGCACTTGTTAAAACCGTTTCATTTTTAAACTGCCCGATTTCAAAGTATACTTAAGATCACTAATTCCCGAGAGCGGGTAATGCCCCTTTCAGGGCATCACGGTGGTAGAGGGTGGTCCGTCCGCAATAAGCAGGTTACCCATGCCAATTTCCCTTTATTTATTCCAATCGCTCCTGTATTAGTGGTATCAACACTGAGGGAGGTTCTGCCAAATGTTGAGTATCTCACCCAAGTTTTTTCATGCTCATCCCTTGCTGCAATTTTACGCAGTATTCTACGCATGATTTTGCCTGAAACGAGTTTTCAGGTACGTCTTTAGTTCCCACTGGGGATTATGTCAGGGGTAGCAATTGGAACTTACTCGTACGGAACCCATTTTGCCGTATTTCAGCGTAAGTTCATCGGTCACTTCAACACCTTCATCTGGGGTGTTATATAAACATAAATGCCATTGTCTTTTTAGTGCGGATGTGGATAACTCCACAAACAAGCAGCTTCTTGAAGGACGTGTGGATGGTGCCACGAGCGCCATTCGATTTCTGCTGTACCAAAGTCGTGTGACCGCGATACATTGAGCACATCATCTAACTCGCCCCGTAATCCAGAAGTAATCATCTTCAATCACGACGACAACCGTCACCGGTAAATAAACCATTCGGGTAGGCGCTAAAATAAGTTTCATTAAAAGCGCCTTATGATCGCATACAAAGTTCTCCAGCTTGGGCTTGGCCAGCCTGGTCTTTAATCACGAGGTTTCACCTTCAGCACACCTCTATACTCATTCCCCACAGCAATCAAATAAAGTCAGGCACAATACCAAACATCGGACGCGTTGCTGAACCCGGGTTTTAAGGCGGGACGGTTTGGCAGGGGCCATAATCTCATGCCTCCGGTTTCTGTTGCGCCAACCAAGTATCAAATAATCGGACATCCTTCTTTGGTCCATAGTGCGGTAATACCATTTCCCAGGCTTGTGGATTATAGGTTCTCCTACCGGAACCAAGATGGCGTAAATGACGATAAATCACAACCCTTCGACAGGTTTGTCACCATGCGCCATTAAAGCACGTATTGCTGGTTGGCGCTGTGATACAGTGGAGTTGCTTTATATTTTTCAACAATTTGGGCAATCGACGTCGCCGGATAAGTTAGGTACACCTTCAAAGAATATTTGGTGAAGGCACCATTAGATAATGGACCGTAAACGATAATAACTATGGCCTGTAAATCCCAACCCACCATCGGGCTGAGCACCAAAAGACCATCAAATCTTCACGGTAATCAAACGCAATATTTAAATGTCTATGGTCCGTATATGTAAATAACCGCCGGTTGTGTGAACCACGCCTTTTGGTTGGCCCAGTAGAGGTCCCGATGTAAAATACAGAATGAAAAAGTGAGGAATCTTCAGCATTCATTACTTCCCGGTTCGCATTGGAGCAGAGCAATCATCAATAAGATCATCCACCAAACAATCAACATCCATTTTTTTCCTACATCGGGCCGCCAGTTAACTGGGATGCACAACGACTGCGGTAATTGAAAGGACAGGGCGCCATTGAAATAGTGGCTTTGTCAACCATTCGCTTCAACGGCACTGAACGTCCACCTCTGCGCCTTCATCACAGGTAATCACACTTTAGCCTTGGCTATCGTTATTCGATCAGCATCGCATTGGGTGAAAAAGACCGCCAAAAATAACGAATGGATTGCGCCAATGCGTGCAGCAAGCAGCATAGCATAAGCAGCTTGTGGACCATTGCATTTAAGCGCAAACGGTCCCTTTTTTGACACTCTTATAGTTTCTTTAACCCCCATTGGCCATTTACAACTTCATAATTGAGTCTTGATAAGAGACCTAATTTGGCTATCAATTGGGGTTTGGTCCCACCTTCCAAAATAAGCGGGTCTTTTTGCACGTGTCGCTAAAATGGCGGTCGATCAGTTGTAGCTTACATTGCAATTCAACCATCTCAACCAGCTTGAATTGACAACTCTTCGGTCGCCACGTTGTTATTTTTAATAATGGTAGGAGTTTTGGTACCAATCAATTTTGAGTCATCTGTTCAGCCCAAAAAAAAAAATGCCCCAAATCCAAGGAATACCCCGGTTTTTTTTTGAAAAACAGACTGCTCGTACATAGCGTGCCGTATTGCTCCTGGCGTAAGGCAGCGTATCTTTCTTATATGTTCAGGTACTGGATAAAGTTTTTTTTGGCCGACATTATGGTGTTCTCCGTATTTAACGTCTAAAAAACAGATATTAGTTATGTCTTTTACCATAAACTTATAATGGGCAAACCATATACTAACTTGGTATGACCGAAAGCCAACTTGTTCAATCACGCTACGACTTTAAGTCTGACTAAGACCAATGCGCTTAATTGTGCATTTGCTTGATTTAACGTAAGTTTAACATGAGTTAAACACAATTTACACACTATTAAACGTTTAAAGAAAGATGGATACGAATATGAAAAATTCAATATTAAAAGTCTGCAAATAGCGGTTTTCTTTGGCTCTAGGAATAACCGCAGTATCCAATGAATACCCAAGCCGGACATTGGCTTGGCAGGGTAACCAGATGTGAAATTCAGTGGCTATGAATAAAAGTAGATGCCAATGTTTAGCAAATTACTCCGATGGTTCATTAGGGACCCAGAGTATTGGCCCGAGGAGCTTTACTCTCCCTGGTTTAACGCCGGTTGGTGGTAATGAGAACGAAAGTACACAGTTTCGATGCAACACATTAAACAAACTCCGTTTGTTCGTTCACTACAGACAAACTAAACAGAAGAAGGCGAACAGTATTAAACTGGAGTATTTGGAATTAGATTTTCTAGTTACTGCCAGGCGGTAATGAGCGCGTGAGTAATTCATACGTATACCCACGTGTTGCGTCATGCTTTTTTGTTAGCCTATAAAGGTTTTGGACGGTGGGTCAACATGGAAACCCTTCCAAGACGTAAAACGTTGCCTGAATCATTGATTGTTGGCACAACTGATGGTGTCGCCGTTTTGCCCGGTCAGGCTCTTGTGAAATATAAAACAGGATCTTGGGATTTGCGCTCACGAAGAACTCAGAAAACGGACGGAATCACGCTTTTTGTGGTGGGGCTTAGAATTGTGGTGATGATGGCGCTATTCCCTGATGCTGTTGTTCGTTATACCATACAGCCCGATTGGGGGGCATTTCTCAGTTGGCAGGTATAGTCCGTCAATTAAGCTATGAACAAACATCGTTTCAGGTTGATGACTCAGTCCTCTCAACCGGGTATTAGCCTTAATTCAAAAATCAAAGTTGTGAAAAAGACGATATTCGCTTGTCTCTTACAACAGGTTCAAGTTTTGGGCCGATATGTTGCCTAATACAGTCAATGGTGCAGTAATAGATGCAAAATGGCAAACTTAAGAGACGCATTGACTCAAACAGCCTACTCAATTGCTTATCGCCATGTTTTGGAACAGTAAATGCGCTCAAACTTTAGCTATTCATCCTTAATAAGTTGATAACAATGTTGCGTTAACAGGCAGCATCGGCGACGAAAGCACCAATAGCATCAGTGTAATTTGTTATATCACCCTACCCAAAAAAATTTACAGTAGGTGGCGAAATCAACAAGCAAGAAATTGAAACTGGCGCCGACGGAGTGACATGACACGAGTTCAATTTCTCATGAGTATGCCATTCTAGATTTGCTTCAATTTAAGAGCTGTACTTAGGCTAATTATGCTATGCGCTGTTATAAAAATCAAAAAAGTCCTATGTCCCAAAAGCCGTAGACTTTTTTTTTGCCTTTATGGGGCCGCCAATAAACTCACCGAGATATAAAAAGTGACTTAGAGGTAACGAAGAAGAAAACACATCAATATAGGCATTCCATATATTTGTGCTCTGCTAACTTTCGTGATAATTGATAAGACAAATTCGCGGCCATTCGCGCAATAAAGCAATGCCATAAATCCGCACTACCGACAACCCATTGTAAGCTAAATGACAAAAGGCTATCTGCAATGCAAGTTGAGCCATTCGGGGCCAACTATCGGCCAGAGCGGCCGATTAATGCAGTGATACAAGTGGCCAATATTTGCTCCCAAAGTAAATGGTAAATTGATACTCGCCCGTGACAATACCGTTGCCGACAAGTGGGCACCAAAAGTGATGTAGTTGTGGATGAAGGACTGTACCAAAATAGTCATGGATTGCTCCCGACGAAAATACCGGCAACAGGGCCTTTTCCAAGTGTACTTTTTAGAATTTCTTGTGCTCGCCAATCAATCAACGATTATCATTATTTTGCCCATCGCATGTGATAGAGAAAATAATGAGAGCAAGACCACACAATTTTTTATCAACCGCTATAATGTCATTAGTATTAACTTAGTAGCGCTTTTGACCAAAGTCAATTACTGGTGCGGTACTGGCTTTGATGTGAATTGAAACCACTCATCCTGGGAAGTTACGCCCTGACGCAACTAAACTTACCAATTTGCGGCACTGATGTGTTGAAAAATACCGAACATTATTTCAAGAGGAAGGAAAATCAGGTACCGCAAAGAAATTTGAAAAAGTCCATGAATGGTGGCCGTCATTAAAGGGCTCGTTGAATTCAGGCTTTATTGCTAATATACCTATGCTAACAATGTATTCGTGATGCTGGTTCCATATTGTTTTGCTCCCCAATCATCATAGGAATAGCAATGCTTATGGGGTAAGCCCCCTGCGAACCAATGGCAACAATAATAATGACACCGTGCTAGAGGATTGAATAAGCGCAGTTACACACCAATGCCAAATAAATGAGTCCCATTATTGGAGGTTGGCAGCTAATGTCCAAAATAGTCCTTTCGCTTTTGCTCCTGAGTTTGCTTCTTTAAGCCAACTTACCTATGAGCCCAACAGCCAACAGCATTAAATAAACTAAGCATAAACCAATAAACACGCAGCGCAGCGCTTGTAGGCAAAGTTGGTAAACCATTTGATATTGGCCAGGTTAATGATCAATTTCTTTTGGCATTGTAAATGCTTTCACACATTGAAGGGGCCTTCCTAATGAACGCCAACTATATGAACGCGCAGTATAAGGCTTTGTAAAATGACACTTATTTTACAATTGAATCGTTTTTAAATATTGTGCTATATGAAAGGTTTATTCGTGCGCCTATTATTTGGCGTTGTGTTTGCCCTGCAACGCCCAACACAGTTTATTATAATTGACTGACAAAAACATACCTTTAGATCAAATCCATGCATAACTTAGACTAAAGGCTATAGTAACATTAGTAAAAACAAAAAAAGAATCAAGCTTATGCGAGGCCCTAAGTGCATTAGATATCATTATTACTCAATCGCGAATTACAGGACTGATTCCCTTGTATTGTTCTTATAATCGGTATGAGTAAAAAGTCGACTATTGCGACAAAAAACGCCTAAATTTGAAAGAACTTCAAAGCGGGTAATTTCAGCGAATTGGTGAGGCTGCGGATGAAAACCAAAGTGCCTATACTTCGAAATCCAAAGATGTTGCCTGAGCCATCAGAAAAAGAATTTTACTAATTTTGTGCTGTTGAAGATGTTATTAATTGAATAAACAACGTCAACTTTAGATTCAGCAAGTAAGCTTAAAAAACCACATCCTTTACTGATTGTCACTCACCCGCAATATTAAGATCATAAAGAGTTATTGGATATTAAATTAAAAAATTGATCCTGAGTTAGTCGTAAAAGTTTGATCAAAAGTAGCCATTCGATCTATGTTGCTTTGCATAAATCAATTACCAACAATTAACCATGCCGATTGTGTATTTAGGCTACTTCAAGCAAAAAATATTGCATCTGCAATTTGCATTAGAACGCAAGCGCAGATTTGTCAAATGATGAAGCAAATACCATGCGTATTCACAAAATTTGGAAAGCGATGTTTTTCTGGCGAGTTTCAATCGGATTATTAATTGCCAAGGATCTGAACTGGATAATTCAGCCGAACTACGACGGTTCGTGCTTACTAGATTACTTAGGTGATCTTTCATTGCTTAGTGCAAACCAACATTGCAAAATATTATTTAAATCATTCTACGCACTTTAAGCGTGTTAAAGCATTCAAACAAGAAGTTGGGAACTAATTCGGCGATAATGGCAAAGCCTTCGCAAGAAAATGCTCAACTGCCTGAACAAATTAATAGAGAGTAAGTATTGGGCAAGTATGCTTTCCAATGGTAAAAGAACAAGTTTAGGAGAGTCAGCTTTATCTAGGGAGCAACAAACTGTTGTGGCTTTTAGTTTATTACGTGAGATGGATTACGGGAACAGAATCATATTTGACGTTCTTTGGACAATATTAATTTGAAGAATTAGCTTTGCCAGAAACCACTTGCGAATAGTTTTTTTTTAGCTCAACAGGTCTCAATAGAACACTACGGTTAAGGAAAATTATAGTACCTTGAGAAAACCCGCCGCTTTAAAGCAAGAGGTCGGGCACTCATAAAAAACTAGGGCTCGATGGATATTGTTTCGAACCCTGAACGCACTAAAAACATAACCTAAATATAAAAGATTACGATTACCGACGCTTAGAATGGTGAACGCAAACTGTTTGTAATACCGGCCTTCAAATTATCACTAAAACCAGGCTTCCGATAATGAACAAATCCGAAAGCATTAATATTTATTTCTCTTTAATTGGCGC
>Ga0163217_1034925_pt1 | contig 10281 bp, 18 predicted proteins | sample SynspAceP_FD_185933 | JGI IMG/M metagenome (GOLD analysis project Ga0163217, IMG submission 185933) | Saline lake microbial communities from Ace Lake in Antarctica - Synechococcus sp. Ace-P (PacBio error correction) | ecosystem: Environmental > Aquatic > Non-marine Saline and Alkaline > Saline ...
ACCCCCATAAGGGAAAAGGGAAAGAGAAATTTTTGGGCCCAATGGGGCAAAACCACCGCCGGCAGAAACCCCCGTGGGAGCAAACCTTGGCCTGCATTGGTAAATCTTGGGTCGTTGCAATGTCCGCGCGAAATAGGCGATATGTCCCCCAAGCGCCACGAACAGCGGGTATCCATAGATAGATCGTACGAGTGGTTAAAATCACAGATCGAAAAGAAGTTTCGAGAACAACATCCGACGTGGTCGCGCGATGCAACGTTCTGGCAATCCAAGGTGCCCCGGTGCGGAACGCGAAGATAAAGAAGGTGCGAATCGTGGCCCACACTGGCCAGGAGCAACGCAAATCGGCACCCCCTAAGCGCCAAGCCAGATCAACACTGCGGCAAGCAATCAAGGCCAATGGTTTGACGCGTCCATTACAGCACCTTCTTTTTCAAGCAAGGAGTTTCCGATTGTGTTGTTTTTCCTTCGTCCCGAGACCGTAACCGCGGACAGGATCGGTGCGACATCGCGATTTCGGCCAGTTCGCCCAGACCGCAGGCCAGCAAGCGCGATGCCGATCACAACAAACAACGCGGGGCCAATTTGGGGCAGGTTCAGGTCGCCCGTAGAAAAACTGCCCTTTTTCCCAAACGCTCAGAATTCGCGGCCGCCGCCATAGAATTCAGACCGCCCAAGGCAATCATCCCAATCAACACCGATCCCAGCACGGATCAACCAAGACGTAGCTTGGGGCCCGAAACCGGGTCGGACACAAAGCCACGCTGACGTGCGGGCGTTGGCAGTTTTCTTGCTGCAAGGGGCAGGAGGATGGCCGCGACCAAATCACTCCCGCCCCAAAAGGTAACGCTGTCGGTACGCTAGATGCGAAGACGGCGGCGCGCGACACGTTGGACGTGATCAGATCCCCAGCAGGATGACCCGCAGCCGCGCCCAACCCAACCAGATTTCTCAAAGTGGTACCAAACATGGTCCTGCTCCTCCCAAGCTAAATGCTTGTTGTTATACAGCTGCCCAAGGTAACCGTTCTCGTCGCGCTCGTTCGTGTTTTCCACGATCAACGCCTTGTTAAAGTCTTTCCCAGCAGCTGTTCGCCGGGAAGGCCGGTTGCGGTTGGCTGTCTCGATCCACTCTCGCAGATACTTTTCCCGCCGCCGGCGGACCAGTTTGGGCCGGCGCTCCTTCTGCGGGCAGTTCAAGAACCTCGACCTTCGTCTTTCATCGCTGCGATGCGTCATCATTGCGATCGTGATTCAATGCCGACCGAATTCATCGGACAGGTCGGCACCAGTGACAACAGTAAACTGCTGCTGATCTCGAACAGACATCGAACATGTTCTTTGTTCATGAAAATGTCCGACACCACCAACTTGGCCCCAGTTCAGCAGGGTGGTAGTTTGTCATAATTCGGCCTGCCTTCAGCGCTGCGACGGCGTAGGCAAATAGCCCTGGCTACAATCGATCAGCCCGTGTCCAGCCCTTGGTACGCGTCGAATAGATGGACATGTTGACCATGTTCGCGCTCGTCGCAAAGACTTTACGTAGGCCCAGTACACGTACTTTTTTTGCCCGCGATATCGGCGTCGATCACGGAATCCGCGTGCCTTTACAACCGATGTTCACCTGGCTGGGTCATGTCCCGATGTAAACAAGGTTCTTGTCTGCCAGATTGTCCGCAATCGCCGGGTTTGAACGCATTAGCTCGTCCGTGGCGCGCATACCGACCCAAGCGTCGGGGTTGCTTGACAGGCAGGTCGGCGATGCATAGGCCGCATTTCTTGCGGGTATAGACGACACGATCACGATCCCATGTTCCCGCCACACGTCACCGATGGATTGAAACCGCCTGCGGTTTTTCGCTTTGAAACAGCGTGCACCGCCCCACTTGGATTGTCCAACACGCAGATCGTTTTCCGACGCTTCGGCCACTTGTCCGCAAACCAACTGCAGCGCGTTGGCGCGGGCACCAGCGATTCGGGCCGCTTCGCCGTGGATCAGGACGGTTTCGGCACCGGCGACAGAGGCTGCAACCGCTCAGTGCGCTGCGAGGATAGTTTTTCCAAAAGGAACATGTTAATTCCCTCCCAAGAATTGGTTTTTCACCATGGAAACATCGTTCACTAGTCTCGGCGCGCACACTAGGGAGGGGACTTGAACACGCAAGCGAAAACCTAAAACGCACCGAAATACCGGGCCTACAATAATTTTACAAATCAATTACATTACTTAAGCCAGATCAAGGACTTGGTCACGGCGGTACATAAAGCAGGTCCCGGCGACCGCTTCGGACGGCAAGCATTTCGGTCAAATGCGAAATACATCCTAATCGCTCGACACCATCAACCACGCCTCCAACATGCCAACAAAGGCTCGATCAGAGGCGAAAGGCACCACGCGCAAAAAGCAATCGTTTTCTTCGCGAGTTAAATGAACCGCGAGGTCCGCGTGAAAAGTCAGCGCGGCTTTGGCCCGAAACCGGTTTAAACGCGGCGGCAAGGTTTGCATGCACATCGCCCAAGAATCAGCTCGATGGTCCTCGGGTACTTCGGGGTAGACGCCACGGCCGTTCGAACACGAATATATCGCGCTCGGCAGGGTTTTTCGCGGATGTGTGAAACGTCCGTCCGTTGCCAACCCAATTCAAACCACTGGCCCTGTCAAATGTCTGCGTCAATGCGGCGGCATATCGATCACGCGCGCTGTGACACCATACGGTCGATAAAAAATTTCCAGGCGGCTCATACGGTTCTTCCTTCGGGTTGGGTCGTAACTGATGCAACATGGGGACGCGCCGCCAATTGTGTAATACCGCTGACGCTTGTTTTCACGCTGCCCCCTAGACGGCTTAGGCGTTTATCGGCCTTCACTCGATTGGGTAAATTTTCGCCTTTGACGCGCTTGGGATGACCATGCCCCCCTTCTTGAGTAAATGATTCTGGTCCGATCGCTTCCGTGCGGCCGTTAGTCCGTGGATGGCGTCAGCTTTGGCGCTGAATGCAGGCGAAAACCCTTTGCGCTTGCGGCGAAAAGCGGTCTGGGCAAACGCTGTCGTGCGTCTGTGCTGCGTTCGGCTGCCGGATGCAGCGCAGATGCGCGGTGGATCGATCCGCTTTAAGGAGCGGAAGGCCCGTCGACTTTTTGGCGCTACGCTCGAAAGAAAAAGATGCGCGGCCATTCGAGGTGACACGATTTCGATGATCTTTCAGGAACCGATGCGTCCTTGTCGGCCTTGCAACCGCATTGCGACCAAGTCGCCCGAGGTGCCATGCGTCGGCACCGCAAATGGGGCGCGGCGCCGCCCAAACCGCGCGGTTTTGCAGCAGTTCGAAAAGTCGCTTTGCCGATCCGCTGCGGCGTGGCGGCAAGCTATACCTCGAGATGTCGGGCGGGATGCGCCAACGTGGCAATGATCGCCAATGGCAATGGGTCGCCAAAAAACCGAGCTGCTGATCCGCGATGAGGCCGACGACGGCGCTGGACGTGACGACGCAAGCGCAGGTGCTGCGGGCGATCGGTCGCTTCAGGGCTGAAACCGCAATGGCGTGCATCCTTTGTGAACCCACGATCTGGGCCGTTCAGTGCTAATATGGCGCAAAAGTCGTCGTGATGCACAAGGGGCGCGTTGATGCGAACGGGGCATGCACAGGAATGGTGCTGGGCAGCCCCCCCCCCCTATCCGCCAAGCTTTTCGCCGCCGCCGATGATCCCGGCCGTTTGCGGCCCCCGCGCCTACGATTCTCGGCCGCCCCTGACGACGTGATCCTTCGAACTGCGCAATGTAATCCAAGACCTACACCATGCGGGCGGGCGCTGGCCAAACCCGTAACCGTATCGCCGCCAGAACCTCGACCTGCAACTGCCCGCCGCCGACCTGGCGATTGTCGCGAAGCGGATCGGTAAAACCATGCGGCCCGCATCGCGATGGGGCCGAACGCCCATGCCTTGCGGCGAGGTGCTTTTCGCCCTGACCCGCTGGCGCGTCGTGCCGTTCATGACCTGTCCCCCCCGCCGAGCGAAAGCATTTCAACGCAGCGAATGGTGTTTCCAGGAACCCTATCATCGTCAGCCCGCGCATGCGCGTACAACAAGCCCTGGACCGAAACCGTGGAGGTGCACAACTCGGCACAGCACCGCGACCGCCGCGAAGCGCCTGAAATGCTGCGTGGGTCGGCCTGATACCCGATATGCTCGGGTCGCCGTTTCCCCAGCTTTTCAGGCGGGCAGCGCCAACGTCCTTGTCGATCGCCCGCCGCGCTGACGCCGATCCGAAGCTGCTGATTTTCGAATGACCCACCTCAGGCGCTTGGAATGTGTCGGTTTTCAGGACATATCTGACCCTCTCGAAGACATCCGTGACGTGCACTGACTATTGTTTCATCAGCCGATCCTGGCCGTCGTGCCCGTATTTGCGGATGAGTCGCGGTGATGCGCGCGCGTTATTGTCGAACAGGCCTCGGCCGATACGTTGTTCTACACCCAACACCCCTTACCCGCGCCTTGATTGCGCCAGGCCTGAACTCCCGATATCACGCCCCATCGACTTGATCTGTCGCAAGGCGCAGATCGCAACACGCTTTGGCAGAGCAGTTCGCTTTGACGGCGCCCTGCCCTGCGCGAGCTTGAGCCCGGCCATAAGTACGTTCCAATGCGTAAGCTACTTACTCGCCATCGCCGCTCTCTCGCACTTGCGCCCATGCCGCCCCACAGCGACGGCCCGTGCTGCAAGGAAAGCAAGTTTTTTGGGCACAAGAGGTTCAACTCCGCAACCTGCCCCACGTCGCTGACCGCATTCCATCAGAGCCGCTGGTCGTCCGATCTCGAAGCCAAGGGCCGCAAGCTTTGGTCGTCAGGGCGGTACACTCCGGACGCTGATCTCGCGGGACCAAAGGACGTGCGCAAGATGGCCGTCTACGGTATGCGCGGTTTGGTCGGGTACCAGTCCCGATTACACGCTCGCCCGATCTTCTTGCCGCTGTTTGATGTGGAAATGAGGCCGCAAGTTCAGCTCCGTCGCGCCCGGCCACCCGCTGGGTCCCGACGGCGGTGCCTTTACCTCGGATGAATTTCAAATACTGGTGGAAGAACGTCGCCAACGATCCGATATTACCCCACGGGCCGCTGATTTTATGATCGTGGAACAACCGGCTGGGCAAGGTCAACCTTCCCGACCGCAAACGGTCGTGTTTGAATGGCAGATCCAATCCGAATTTCCTGGCCGCTGCTGGCACAGCCAGCCCGCGTTCATCTACCGGCCCGCCCACATCTGTCACAGTTCAACGTGAAGTTTCGCGACCTGACGGCGCTGATCGAAAGGTCAATTCCCGCCCGCGTCAAAAAGCTGGCCGGCTGCAACAACAAACGCGACAACATGTACAAGTTTCGACAATCCCGCGCAGCCAATCGCTGCAGCCGTGGTCAACACGTCGGACGACGGACACTTCGCGCCAAACTGTTCGTGCGAAACCCCTATTTCCACGCATCGACCAGCCGCGGCGTGCAACTGCCTATATCGACGTGGTGCAGATGACCGTCGTCGGCGTGGCTGATCGCGCCAAGGCAAACGCGGCGAGTCGACCTAACCAGGCACGCGCTTCGATTTTCCCGATGGTGGCGATCCCTCAAAAGGGAGAGGTCGACGGCGGCAAAATACCGCACTTGCGTTGGGCCAATGGTGCCGCCAGCAGATCGCGATTTTACCCGCCACGCTGAACTTCGCCGACCCTGTCCTGCGCGAGTGATGCCGCGACGTTCGCTTTTCGCCCGCGCACTGAGCCTTGCCTCGATCCGGCGGATGATCAAGACCGCGCCCCTGTTTTGGTCTCGCCCAGCGAAGGCGGCATGTCCCCCCTGTCCCAAAGTGCGCTTTATGACGGAAGACAACACCCATTTCATGGTCAGCGACTGACCTTGCCCATGCCAATGCGCTGCCTTGACGATATGGGTTCTGCAGAACGAACCCCCGCCGGCCTGCGCGAACTGCCCCGACGGCCGCCGAGAGTTCGTGGATTCGAGACCGCCAGCGAACGCAGCGAGGAAGAAAACGCGCTGGCGATCATCACGGACACTGGCGAGATCTGGGCATCCGTCTGATCATGCGCGCCGCTGGACCCGCGACATCCTGCGCAACCGGATCTATGCGGGGCGGACGATGGCCTCGGTCTGGTATGGTTGGGGACAACGGCCTTTCCGGGGCGTCGACGCGCCATCCTTCTTGCCGCCCACAAGATCAGAATTCTTTGCTTGGCCGATGTGGGGGCAGTATATCAAACGGTTGGCAAGCCGGATCGCCCCTGACATGCAGCGCGCCAAACGTCTGATGTTTGCTGGCGAATGATTGGAACACACGACGATCCGCAGGTCCGCGAAGACATCTGGAAACGGATGCTGGCATCCATGCGAACAGCAGTTCCGGTACTCGGTATCCTCTCCGAAGCGCGCAGCCCGTCGTTGTATCGATGATCTGATGAACGTGCCGGAAAAGGCATTTGGCCCTTTGATCCCGGCGCGCATTTCGCATCCATCGTAATCGATGATTTCTACTTCAAGACCCCAATGTGAGGTAAAGCCGATGATTTCCTCAGATACGCCGTCTGGCGTTCATCAGCGATGCTGCTGACCCTTTTGAGTGGTGCCTCACTGGCTGGTTTTGTCCATTATCAATCTGCCCCCGGCCGATTACTGTCGACCAGATCGTGAGCTGCGGTGCCAACAGGTCAGGCCGAAGGCGTCGGCCAAGGCCGAGTTTCCTGCGCCCCGAATACGCGTGGATCAACCGGATGTCTGGAAAACAATACCTGATCTGGGTCGGCAATGGTGCCGGGGCCGCAGGGTTTTGCGGGCTGATCCAGGGCAATTTCGGCTGGTCGTTCGAATTCGAACCGCCCCGTTGGCGAAATTGTAAGGGGACGCCCTTTTGGATGACGTACTGGGTCAATCTGGCCGGCCGTATTGTTCGTCTATCTCATCGCATTACTCGTTGACCGGGGGTGCTCGCCGCGGCCTAAAATCCGATGACGTGGGTCGATTATAACGCCGGTTTTTCTGGGACTACCTCGGCTCGCGACCGCCGAACTTCTGCTGGCGCGATTTGTTCTATTACGGGCTAAATACTTTACCTGCCGATTGGCCCGGGCCTGATGGCCCCACGGGCTTGAGCCAGCCGATGTCATGGAAAAAGTACGCTTCTTGCTGCTTGCACCTGATCGTACCAACCTATGAGTAAATGTGATCGCATTTACGTGCGAGCGGGTAGAGCGCGGCAGCCGAGCGATGAGGCAGCGCTGCGGCGATATGCTGGACAGCTGATAAACCCTATGTCGAAACCCAAGCGGCAAAGGCGAGCGCGCAGCGCTGCTGTCAAATACCCGCTACGTGTGGGCGTTCAACCCGTTTGTCTTTGCCGATACCTTCGGCAATCTGCTGCCTCGCGATCGATTTCGGGTGGTAACTGGTAAATCGGTTGTGCCTGGGCCTGCAAAAACAATCGGCCCCTATCTGCTGGTTGCGCCTGAAGTCCCAAGACCAATTCCCCCGCGCCTTCATCCGATGTTCGTGGCCCTCGCTGCGCCGGGAGTGCACGCTGATCTGCACATGCACGCTCGTCTGACCTGCTGCTGAGGTTCCTTTGATTGCTTAGGTAAGGTAGAGGGAGTACTTTGATCGCGCGAGCGCGTAATCGTTGGCACGCACACAATGAGCATTCAGCCGATATTACTCGTTTTGTTGACACGACCCCTTTGGATTGAGGATGCGACCTATCTGCGCCCGAACGGGCCGAGATGGACGCCTCTGTTGCGCGCTTCATTGAGCGCAGTTCCGGGACCCGACAATTAGTCAGATATATAGTCTTGTAGAGAGCGTGCGGTATGACGTCAGCTAAGTGTGTCGGGCCTGTGTTGAGAGCGTGATTCTGCTATGGTATCTGATATTGCGGTGCGGGTTACAATCGCGCCCATATATTCATCCTCAAACGAAGCAGCAATGCCGCCTACAGTCTAATTTGACGTCCGGCCGAGGCAAAGGCAGGTGCACCATTTTGGGCACGAGAAAGAATGTTGCCTTCGTCGGCCTCCTAATGTCTACAGAACGACGGAAAGAACAGGCGGATTGGTCAATTTTCGCTGGGTTCTACGACACCGATACCAAGCAAGCCGCGGCAAAAATTGAGTATTTTTGTATAGGGTGAAAACCTACCACCTCTTTAGCCCCTCATCCCCAACCGATAACCCATCTGTGTCTGCGCCACACCGGATGGGGCCGACAGTGTTTCTTCCCTGGGGCTCGGGACCGGCTGGGACCGCGAATGTGTCTTCCAGAGACCGCATCTATTATGGCGCGCAGCTGTCATTTGAGGTGGGGCTGGAATCGGCATCAGGTCAAGCTTTGTGCTGGGCAATCTTTTTTGGTCACTGGGCGGGCTATTCGGTGGCAAGACGGACTGGCTGGTCCACCGGCGAATTGAAATCCTGCGTCCTGCCCGAGTTGCCGCTCCTGGTTGGCGCTGTCCCGCGGGCGTGCCGTCGAACTGGGGGCCGGTGTCGGTTTCTTTATCATCTCCGATCATCCTCGAATTCCTGGCTGGCCCAGGGCTGTGGCGCGGCGCGTACGCTCAAATTCCTGAGCCTGCTGCGAAGAGGAATACGTCCAAGGCAGCCGAGATGCATGGGGTGCCTCGCCGCCGGGTGATCCGCAAACACCTTGCTGCCGAATTTCATGTCGCCATCTGATCGCAGCGCGACCGCTATCATCCTGCGATGATCCTTGGTGAAACCGCGTTGATTTTCTGACTGGGCCTGCGCGCCGCCTGCGTGAGCTTGGGGCCGTCCATGCTGATGAATGCGCAAAACCTCGCGAGCATCGAAATCTACTGGTGGACCCCATCCCAATGCTGCCAATCATGTGGTGGTTCTGGCGTTCAAAACTTTCCTAGGCGCGGCCTGCGGCCAGCCTTGACCGTATAACTCCTGATCCGGCGGCTACCTTCCAGATGGCCTAAATCCCAGGGGTGCCGGGGGGCTGCCCCGCTGCGCTGGTTAATACCATTCGCCCATTCTGACTTCGATCCCTTCGCCGACCATTGTGCGGGCAAAAAGGCGCGGGGTCTTTGTGCCATCATCGGCGCACCGCGGTAGTGATAGGGTAGAGCCGAACGCGGGTTTGAAGGTCACACCGCTGCGGCAGCCGAGGTCGCTTCCATGGTTGAACGGCAGTTCATACAAACAAACGCCAGATCGATATTTTCCAGAGCGCCACATGTCGGCCGTCGCTTCGGTATCGCCAGAGATATAAACGCGAAGTCGGCGAGGTTTCACGATATAGGCCTGTCGCGCCTTCGCGGGTGGAACGCTTGCGTTCTTCGGTGTGTATAGGCGGGGATCGCTTCGATCGATACTTCCGTTGAAACATCGCCTTCTCGCCGTTGGCCACGCGTTCGCCTTGGCCTTTATAGCGCGGCGGGCAAGCATGTCGAATAACGGCGGGATTGGTGGACGATTGCGTGTTGTTCAACCACACGATACGGCCAGCGTTTCGGCATTATAGTGAATCGCCGTGCTCGTGGTGATCAAATCAGATCGGGCGTGGCAAATCACTGTAGTTCGCAACGTCGCCCACGGATCGCAGTAGATCACGCCGGCTGTGTTCCTCCATCACAAAGGACCGTGGTTTCGACGGGTGAACTTTGACCTCGCCACCGCTGACGGGGAACATGTTGCCGCCGTGGCTGCGCTTGTTGCGGAATAGGGCCAGTAGCGTCACGACACCGGCTGTAGCAGCTGTGGTCGTCAGGAATTGGCGTCTGGACTGTTTCATCGGAACTCCTCCTGTTGCAGATGCTTAGATGCTAGCGCCAGCGGAGCCGTTTCAATGTTCACAACCTGCGTCAAACGCTTTAACGGTCGTCCTCGCTCCTGCGCGGGAGGCCTGCGTCCTGCCTCTTCTTCCATCGCTGCCCTGTGGCCGCGGCGGTCACCGCATTGCGTTCCTCAATCGCTAAGGTCCTGCACCTTTTCCATCCGCAGACGCACCGTGACTTCGCGGTGCCGCAAAACGGATGCCTCTCGCGTCCGAACAGGGCGCGAATTTCCTCGTAGACCTTCTTGCGCACCGAACCCATCTGAATTCCCCCGTTTTCGGTCATAAAACCTTGACACCGGATAAATCTCGCAGAGTCCTGCATTTCGATAAGACGCCCTGCGATTTGAGCGGCTGGATTAAAGTTATCGCCGATCACCGGATCATCAGCAGTTCGATCGAGCTTTTATTGATCAGCTTGCGAACCCG
>Ga0163217_1042011_pt1 | contig 10281 bp, 13 predicted proteins | sample SynspAceP_FD_185933 | JGI IMG/M metagenome (GOLD analysis project Ga0163217, IMG submission 185933) | Saline lake microbial communities from Ace Lake in Antarctica - Synechococcus sp. Ace-P (PacBio error correction) | ecosystem: Environmental > Aquatic > Non-marine Saline and Alkaline > Saline ...
CAGGAAAGAGAGGAATCACCCCTCCTTTTGCGATCAGATCCCCGGTTTAAATTTTTAAAGCGAAATCAGAAATGTTTCCACTCAACAAAGGAGGCCGTTAAAAAATCGTTTTTTCCAGAGGAGGAACGGTAAACGGGGGAAAGGTCCGTTTGAGTGCCCTTCGGGGCTTTTTGCCGACAAACAATAGAATAGCCCCGGCACGCCGGGGAGTACCGGAAGGCAAACACAGCCAAAAAGGGTTCAGATTTTGCAGCTTGTTAAAAGCGCAACTGGATGCCATGAACAAACTGACCGCGCCAAAAGGCACACAACCGCTTATGCACCACTTGGCGACCTGTCATCATTGTCCCTGGTCGCTCATCGTGGGTGAATTGGGCGTGGCTTTCAGCGGCATCCTCGTTCCTGCTGCGTGGCAGAAGGTGGTAAGCTGAACCAGGCGTAGAAAAACGCACCCGCAACTGCCCTGGGCCGGGAATGAATCAAGATCACCAGCCAAAGCAGACAGGTACGTAAGCACGCAGTTTTTCCATCGAACATCCTGAATTGGAAGTTAGTAGGAACAAGATTTAACCCTGACGGCAACAATAATCCAGTAGCCCGGCCGTCTCACTTGATCAACTCTTAGAGAGTCACTTGCTTGGCCGGATTAACCCTGCCATCGCTTAACGGCCGCGAAGAAAATGGCACCCCTCTTCCAGGTCGCTAATTGACCCCGAACCTCAACGGCGCCGGGTGGGTCGGTTTTTCGATGCCGGGCTAGCGGGTCGCCTTATGTAGCGCCCTTGACAACCGATTTTTGGCGCACCCGCCGCAAGTTCAAATGTTTGGGAAATGTTTTAAACGAAGCATTTTGGCTTTCCTGGTTGGTTTACCGCGTCAGGCCAATATGAGGTTTTTGACAGCGTGGCAAGGTCAAACGCTTTTTATAGGCCTTTTCCCGCCCGCTTTCCAAAAATTGTTGAAATACACACCCTGGCATTTGAGAAGGAATGACCATCTTGAAGAATGGATTCTTTCTGCTGATAAGACCGATACCGAAAACAGTGATACCCGTTTCACGCTGAAACTCTCACAGAAAGAGTCCCTTTGCAGCGCGTGGCGTGACGACGCTGGTAATGCTACCGCCAAAAGAGGCGTTTTATTGTGTAGGCCTGTAAGCCCGCTTGTCCGAGGTAGAACCTGGCTCCGCCAGATCCATAAGGATTGGGCAATCCGGGCGGTCGTTGCCGTGGCAGTTGATCGGCCCAGGTGCTCGAGGCGTTTTTGTACCATTTCCTTGCAGTTCGGCGATCTTCGCTTTCAGTCCCGGCAGCCATGGGAGAGGCGCCAATCGCCCTGACGTCGGCACTCGCGCGTCACTGGTCACGCCCACAAGACGAGTAGTGCCGATCTTGTTCAACAAAAAAAGCCTAAGATCGCGTGCGCGGCGGATGAAGCGAAGGCTGGTGCACTTCCGGCAACTGTAAATGTCGATAGCCCTGCATCAGAACGATAGCTTCCGGGATCAGCCGATCTTTCGTAGTAGCGAATCCAATCTCGGCCGAGACGCCGGAAGAGGCTTGGGCCGCTTGAACCGATATTCATCATTTTCCTCTAGAGAATTAATCAATTTGCCGCCTTGAAAACCGGAGGTAATTGCGTATCCGATAAGAGTTTCATTCGCAAAGCGTCGCTCAGCGAGAAGGCCATCGGGCTTGGATCAATGCCCTCATCCAAGGCCCTGACTTGGGTATGGGATTACGCCTTCCGACGTCGTCGCTGCGAAGCTTCGACCGATATGGGAAGCACTGAAGCGCTTGACCGGAGTGCGGTTGCTCGAGCACAAAGATAACTGGGAGCGCCATCGCCGCCGCTGCAAAGATCGCGAAGCAAAGGTGCCCGTTCAACGGTAAGAGCGCGCCGGCCGCCACCCGGGATAAGCAGAAGCGTTGTAGGCGAAAGGCCCAGAAACAGGTTCTGCTGAATGTTGCGAATCGTGGCCTGACTAAGCGCGTCGCATTCGTCACAGCCACGCAAGTCGCCCGACATTAGCACACAACGTCCAGCCCGCCATCGATTGCTACAATCGGTTCCCGTGGCCGATAGCGAGTCCACAACATCCGCTTCGGCGAGTGCCGCGGCGTCGTTGATAACGTCCTCCGCACAAAGGCCACCTGCGCGCCATTGAATCGGAACCGCTCTCAACGCCCGCGGACCTTAACCGTCGGGCAGGACGCTCGGCCGCGACCTCATCGAGCCGGTTGCTTGGCGAATCGCCGAGGCGGGTCGCCGGCCATTGTCCCGCGTGATCATCGCGACTTTGAAGTCCGAAGCGCGTGCCAGCGCCTTGATTGCTTCGGGCCGTCGTCTCTTGAATCGGATCTCGACTGCAATCAACCGCTGCAAGCAGCCGTCGATCGCGGCATACAGTGGGCTCTTGCTGCTCGCCGAGACCCTGGGCGTAGACAGGAAGCTCGACACATCAAGACCGAGCTGCGTCATGAAATCGATTCCGCGCCGACGGCGACGGTAATGACCTGCGCCTTGCCGACACGCCGAAGCTGGTGTGGCATCGAAGCTCTCGATAGGTGCCAAGCTGCAATCAATTGCTGGCGGGCGGTGACGAATCCGCATGCGCAAATCGGGTGCTCGAGTGGGTCTCGACGGGCCCCGCAACAAGAGCGAGCACTTCGTTTGTATTCGAAGCCCTCGGCGGGTACGAGATGTCAGCTCGGGGCGTCCTTTTTGTCAACGTGCCGGTCTTGTGAGCGCGATAACGCTCACATCCCCGTGCGCAGCGCCAGGCTGCAAAGCTTCACCTTGCGAAAGAGTACTGCCGACTCGGCCGCGCGGCCCGTACCGACCATAATCGAGGGTCGGCGTGGCCAGCCATGGCGCATGGGCAGGCTAAATAAGAAACCGCAACCGCGTTGAACGAAGCGCAAAAGTCAGCGCCGGGATCGGGCCCGAAAAACAGCCAGACAGAAGGTCAGCGTGGCGCTGCATCACCGCTGGGACGAACCACATTGTTACTTTTGTCGACCACGCCTGAAATCGGGAAGCTTCGAACCCTGGAGCTTGCTCGACCAGGCGAATGATCCTGGGCGAGCACCGTATTCGCGCCAACCTGTGACAAAAACACGAAAAACTGAAAGCGCCGTCTTGTTATCGTGGCCCGGCCGACGAACCCCGCGCCCATTCCTTTCGACACGCGGCACCGGGCTCGCCCGTGATCAAGCTCCTCGTCAACCATAAGAGGCACCTTCGCGACTTCTCCGTCCGGACCGAATCTTCTCCCCAGACGGACGGAGACACGATGTCGCCGGTCGTCACCCTGTCGAGATCAATTTTCGACCGTTTCGCCGTTTGCGCTTCGACGCGCGCGGTCCTTGCCTGAAGTCCGACGAAGAACCTTGATCGCCTGCGAGGTTCGCTCCCCTTGGCGCGCGCCTCCAGCAAGCGTCCCCGAGCAGAATCAAGGTGACGAATGACCCGCGGCAGCCTCGAAATAGACATTGGCGTGCCCTGTGGGCAGCACGTCAAGGCAGAAGGTCTGCGACGATCGAAATAGCCATAAGCTGCCGCGTGGCCCACCGCGACCAGCGAAGTTCATGTCGGGTGCACCGCGCAGCAACGCCGTTACCCCCGGTGTGGAAGAAGCGCAAAGACCCGGAAAACCCCCCCCCGGAAAAAAAAAATAAAAGGACCAGGGGGGTGGCGAGCGCGAACTGCACCATACCAATTGATCGCTGCCCCAGGACCCCCATCACCCCAATGATGCATGGCAGGAAATAAGGTGCGAGCCCATCTCGAGAAATGAAGACGGGCAAGGTTGAGGATGGCTGCAGTGATGAAAGAGCCGTCGCAGTGCCCGTGCTCGCTCTCCCGACGGCTCGCTGTCCCTGATCGCGAGCACTGGCCGTTTTTTCGGCGGACAACGGCGGGCCTTGTAACCGCCTGTTCCGACTGCTACTTCGAGGTCGCCGTGATAGCGACCCCGCGCCACGTGGCGTACCCAGCGCGCGCTCGGTTTGCCAGGTTTGAAGTGCTTCAAATAAACCCCCAGGATTTTTGCGAGTGCCTTTTTCTACCCGGCCCACACAAGACGCGCAGGTCCATGTCCTTATTGCCAGCTCGGTGGTCTCCTTCGCGAACGGTGGGTAGCCGGCGCTCTCGATGGCGCGGACAGCTGCCCTGCCGGATCGGCCAAGCCGCTGAAAGTGATGTCCAGCGCGCCTCGGTGCAAGATTGGGACCGCGGCCGTCTGTAACGCCCGGGTACGGTTTAAGCGCTCGTTCCCTACCGGCCACACACGAAGGCAACAGGTCATGCCATCGACCGCAGAACTCAGACGGGCGTCACTGACCACTGTTGGTTGCGTGGTGTGCTGGGAAACGGAGGGCATTTTCATTACTCCTTGAGTATTGTCAAGTAACAAGCCTAAAGGTTCCCCAGCATTTGGAATGGGGGGGGGGTCAAGTCATATGTATGATTTATTTCGCAGGCGTCATTTCACTCGCGATTTGCCACTGAGCCTAATTCGAATGAGCCCAGAGCTCCTAGCAGCCGCCCGCCCTTTGTATATGCCTCATAACTGCAAGCTCTTGTCGGCGCGCGAACTGCCAGCTCGCCCCGGCCCGCAGTCGGAAGCCAGCCGGTTGTGTTTGCATCTTGAGAATGGAGTAAGCCAAGAAAACACCACAACTGGAGAAAGTCTAGCGCTGAAAAACCCGGCCAGCTTTTGTTGAGGGGAGGTTTGGTACATTCGAAAGCTGATGCCTTCGAGTAAAAACCCTCCCTTGGGCCAGCTGTTTCCTTGACCGTCCATCGCTTGGCAACGATGGCTTGACGCTTGCCATTGCTTCGCCGTCTAGGCTGGGGGGCAACGGCAACGGGCAACGTCGGCAACGGAGCTGTTGAGCCTGGAGCAAACCCAACAAGCGCTGGAACAAACCTATGATGAAAAACCTGCGGCGAAACTCGGGGTTTACCTACTGTAAGCGCGTGGTGACCGCGAGAAGAAATGTGGGGCCAGTAGGAACTTGAACCTACGACCAAGGCGATTATGAGTCGCCTCTCTGACCAACTGAGCTATGGGCCCACCTATAGTAACGAAACGCCGCGAATTATAGTAATTGAGGCGACCCTGACCATAGTTATGCCACCTGGAAATAAAAACGCCCCGGCATTGCCGGGCGTTTCGTTTATCTGCAACCGCTTACTCGTCGAGGAAAGCTGCGCCAGGTGATCGCTGCGCGTCGGGTGGCGTAGCTTGCGCAGCGCCTTGGGCTTCGATCTGACGAATCCGCTCACGGGTTACGTCGACTGCTTGGCCGACTTCTTTCGACAGCGTGTGGTCGGTATTCATATCGATACCGAAACGCATACGCAGGACTTTGGCTTCCGAACGGTGAGGCCGGAGAAGCAACTTCGCGAGTAGCTTCCTTGAGGCTTTCCACGGTGGCCGAATCAATCGGCCGATTCCCTGGTCGAGTCCTCGATGAAGTCCGCCCAGGTGCGAGTCTTGTCATCACCGATCGGGGTTTCCAATGGAGATCCGGCTCTTTGGCGATCTTCAATACCTTTGCCGGATCTTGTCCTCGGGCATTTCCATGCGCTCGCTCCAGTTCTTCGCGGTGTCGGCTTTCGCGACCCATTTCCTGCAGCAATTCTGCCGCCGAGATACGGTTTGGAGCTTTGGTTGATTGTCCTCGAATCATGTGCATCCGAATACTGATGTGGCGCGCCTGATCCGCGATCGAAACGGGTAATCGCCCTGAACGAATCCACCAAGGTGGCGTAGTCGAGACTTTGTAGCCGGCGACGTATTCGAACTTGTCGAACAAGCCTTCAATCAGGCGCGTTTGCCTTCCTGAATCAGGTCGAGGAACTGAAGCCAGGTTGGTGTACTTTCTGGGCCAATCGAGATCAACCAGACGCAGGTTTGGCTTCTAACCCATTTCCTTCTTTGGCACGACGGGCAAACGGCTTTCACCAATCGACATGCGACCGGTTTGAATGTCCTTGACTTCCGGAATGGTCAGCTCGGCTTCCCTGGGGCCAGCCCAGCAAGCTTCTTCTTGCGCACGGAATGAATAATCCGCCTTGCGTTTCTTCCAGGCCTTTCAGCGTAGCGCGGGGCTTGTCGGCAAGCAGGCTATCTCTAACCCATTCGTATTGACTTCGTTGCCGGGGAAGCCACGCAGGGAAGTCAGCGCGGGCATCGAAAACGTCACGCACGCACAGCTGCATGAATGGCGCGTTCCTGGGCCGCGGATCTGGTCCTTGGGCACCTCGTACACGCTGCACCATGGCTTCATCTGCTTTGGAATCAGCTTGATGGGCATGAACAGCAATGCCAGCTCTTCCAGCTCGGTCGTGGCTTGCTTGCTGCCGCGACCGATGCTTTTTTTTCAGCGCTTTCTTGTCTTGGCACTGGTCGGAAAGATGGCGGTAAAGCCGCAGGCGAGCGACTTTCCGGATCAGTCCGCCGTCGCCTTCTTCTTCGGCGTCGTCGTCGCTGTCAGTCCTCTTCGTCTTTCTCGTCCTGTCGTCGTTCTTGCTTCGGCGGGGGGGCTTCCTCTACGCTGGAAGCGCCACCCGGACAGGCCGTCATCCATCAGGGTCGATGTAAACCGCTGAAGATGTCGGACAGACGGACCACTTTTCTTCGACGAATGCGGATGGTAGTCAGCAAGAATGCCATCGACCGTGCCAGGGAACCATCGAGATGGCCGCCATGACTTTCACGGAATGCCTTCTTCAATGCGCTTGGCAATTTCGATTTCGCCCTTCGCGGGTCAGCAAGTTCGACCGTACCCATGTTCACGGCAATGTACATGCGTACGGGGGTCGGTGTGCGAACCGATATCGCTTTCAACGGCGCAAGCGCGGCTGCGGCTTCCTTCAGCAAGCGCTTCGTCGGCAATCGTTGTCCTGCCAGGAGCAGGGCATCGGCATGGGCGCCGTCCTCGAAGACGGGTGTCCCCATGTCGTTGAATCATGCGGATGATGTCCTTCAAACCTGCCTCCGGATCGGAAATGTCTTTTCCGGGAGATGGTCTTGCTTCCGCATACGTCAGATAGCCTTGCTCGCGACCGCGGGCAATAAGCTTCTTTCAAGACGGGATTTGCTGTTGCGCTTTCCGTGGACATAACAACCCTTGGATGCCTGTATACAAAAAGTAAGCTGCGATTAATACCCTGATAATTTCAGGCCCGTAAAGCCAGTTGGGTAGTCCTGTAGCTGTCTGATTTATTGAATCTGAAGCGTGCGCTGGGCGCCGTTGCAGGAGCTCGCGCAAGTTGTTGCTTTCCTCTGTGTCAGCGGCCGTAATGCGCTGATTTGTCGAGAGCTTGCTCGATACGATCGTTCGGTTTGGGCGTGCTACAAGACTGTTAATGGTGTCGAAAAACTGTTGTTCAAGTTTGCATCGGGAAATATTCAGCAACCTTTCCTTTTCCAGCCAGTTGGCTGAGCTGCTCCGCCATCTCGGTGCCAATGCAGCGCGCTCAGCAGTTGCACGGTACTTGAGTGTAGGTGGTTTTCTGCAGCGCTTCAATCAGGCCGAGCCAAACAATTGCCCTGCTCGCCTTCCTCGGCAGCAAAACTGGTTGGCTTCGGTCACCAGGCCGGCCAGTTTGCGGATGGTGCAGCAAAGTGCGCGCGACGTTCAGTAGTGGGTTTCAACCGCCGCTCGCTCCGTTTACGCGGCGTTGCTGGCTGCGCTGGGGTGCGCGCGGGGCTAAAATCCCTGGCTGCCGCCCAGCCCTCGGCTCCACGTCCTGATATCAGCGTAATTTCGTCCTGCCGAGGCGGCGGTGTGGGGCGGCGGCGGCCATGGCTGTCCGAGGTCCATGCTGTCAAGCTTTTCCAGCGACTGACGCAATAACCGTTTTGAGTCATGCTGCCGGGGATTTTTCAATTCAGCGGCAGCGCCAGGTGGCCAGATGGCTTTGCCTTCCAGCGTGGTTTCGGGGTTGGCTTCCCTCGGACAGGTGCGAAAACAGGTTAATCGGTCAGTGCCTGGGCTTGCTGGGCCAGCCGGGCACGGAACGCGTCCTGGCCCTTCGCTGCCGATCAGGGTGTCTGGGATCTGACCTTCGGGCAGGAACATGAAGCGCACATGGCGCCGTCTTCCGAGTCGGGCAGGCGGCTTCAGCGCCCGCCACGCGCGCTTGCGCCCGGCCTTGTCGCCATCAAAGCAGAACACCACGGTGTTGACGCGCGAAACAGGCGCTTGGAGATGTTTCCTCGCTGGTAAGCGGTGCCCTAGTGTGGCCACCGCGTTGGTCACGAAGAACCCGTGCTGGGCAAGGGCGATAACGTCCCTAATAGCCTTCGACGACCAGCCACATCGTCAGCTGACGGTTTTTGCTGGCAGCGCCTCGAACGGCCGTAGAGCGCTGCGCGGCCCTTGTGTAGCCGGGGTTTTCCGGGAGTTCAGGTACTTGGGCTTGTCGTCACCCAGGACTCGGCCGGCCAAGCCGAGCGTTCGGCCGCGGCTGTCGCGGATCGGAAGATGGAATGCCGGTTCCCGAAAAGCCGGGTCGTAGCGTTTTCCGCTGTCCGGTTCTCGACCACCAGACCGGCCTCGATCCACCGCCTTGACCTCGGTAACTTGTTTGCTCCAGGTGGGCCCATCAAGTTGTTCCCAGCCGGGCGGAGCGAAGGCCGATGTCGTGCCGCTTGGCGATCTGGCCGGTTAGGGCCAGCGTTGCTTCAGGTAGTCAACTGCCCGCCGTTTCCTGCGCATGTGGCGCGTTTTGCTGGCGATAGTGGCGGCGGCCTGTTCGAGCAAAGGCATAAAGCGGGCTGTCCTGGCGGGGCGCCACGGGCTCTGCGCTGCGAGCCTGGCGCGCTGTCTTCACGGGTTAGCATCACGCCGGCCTGACGCCGCCCAGACTTCCACTGCCTGGGGGAAGTCCAAAGCGCTCGAAGTCCATCAACGAAGTCTCAGCGCGTTACCGCCGCGCCACAAGCAAAAGCAATAATAGAACTGTTTGTCCGGGCCTGACGCTGAAAGAGGGTGATTTTTTTCGTTATGGAATGGGCACAGGGCCGAAGAAATATTTTCCGGTTTTTCTTCAGTTTTTCAGGCGTGAGCCGACCACCTCAACGATATCGTACGGCCGAGGAGGTCGTCATAAAAGCCTTGGGGGATCAAGCTGCCATCGGAACTGGCCTTGCGAAATGTCGATAATGGCCCGCAGGAAAATTGCCGCGGCAAGCGGTTTTCATGCGTGTCCATTCCGGGTTTGCCTGGCTATTGCAGCCTGGACCCTGTCAGAATGTGCGAAACACTATAAGCAGCCAATGGCCGTCAGCCAAGCACAAAAAATCGCCCAGTTTCCGTAATTGGAAGGCCGTGAAATGCGTATTACTTGAGCGTCTATCTGTGGTGGATCCAGCCTTGCGGTGGCAAGACCGGCGAGTCCCGCTCGAACTCGGCAAACAGACAAACCTAAAGCACAGACGCAACTTAGTACAGGCGTACGGTGACGACGCTTGTTTCGCGCGTGGCAGATTTCGATTATGCGCGTGACGCTTGACTGCAGCAGCAAGTCATGTGCGGCTTGTGCGCTTGCGCTCGTAAGTGGCTTTCGTAAACAGCTGTCGCGGCAGAGCGACCTAACTTACAGTCCAGCACACCGCAAGCTTTTTTCGCAGGAGCAGCTTGAAGCGGCGGCAGTGCGACGTCGAAGGGTTATCGTTCTCTTAAGTATGAGCGGGCGTTTGCAGGCATTTACGTACCTTATTGGCAAATTACAATTTGTCGTGGTGTGGTCATGAACGCCACTCGGTACGGTTCTGTGTGGAGGCCGATGTCTCAGGTCGCGGCGGTAAGGGCGATTGCATTTCTAAAGGGAGCGGATGTTACCGCCCTTCATTCGGTAAATGCAGAAACAAGATTCCATGAAAACAGCAGCTAAATCCCTGCATTAAACTTAAAGGCGCTGGACCCGAAAGTCTGGTACTGTGAAACGACAGGAGGGGCGAATTATCATGCAGCCGCACGTTTCCTGATGGTCCCATCGGCAAACGACCTTAATTATGCGATCCGTTCTAGGTATGAACCTCCTGTGAATCATGAAACCGGCATATGCGTCATCATGTAATGAGACAAGCGAGCGCGGCCTGGTCCTGGCAGATGCGTTATCAGCCAGAATTGACTTGCAGTCTGGTGGTGACGGCGGGGAGCTCGTGCCTGAAGCTCGGCCTCGGCAGCCACGTCCAAAGGCTGGTTGCCCGTTGATGCGCGAAAAGTCTTCCGCCCAGTGCGGTGTTGCGAAGGCGACGTG
>Ga0163217_1071348_pt1 | contig 10281 bp, 6 predicted proteins | sample SynspAceP_FD_185933 | JGI IMG/M metagenome (GOLD analysis project Ga0163217, IMG submission 185933) | Saline lake microbial communities from Ace Lake in Antarctica - Synechococcus sp. Ace-P (PacBio error correction) | ecosystem: Environmental > Aquatic > Non-marine Saline and Alkaline > Saline ...
AGAGGAGAGGATAGGTGGTCGCATAATGCGCATCTATACGCTTGTGCGGTAGCCATACTATATTTTATTGGGCAAAATAACCGGTTTTTTTATAAATACCATAGGAGAACTCCATATAGCAGGATAATCAAAGCAAAAGCAATCCCAAAGTCCCCCCCCCTTTTTTTAAATTAATTTTAGGGGTAGTGTTTTTTGTTCCTTTATTCTTCATAAAACCAATATATCTTCCCATTAAATTTTTTAATATCCCCACACCTCCAAGTAGTTAATAGTACATAAATAGGGGTTTGCCCATATCTGAAATTCAATTTGGGGCCCTTAATCTATTTATATGTGAATTTAACGGTTATGTTTCTACCCTTTCCCAAAAATTTAATAGCCCCATAAGTCATATTTAGGAGTTCTTGTTCTCGTATAAATTTCTTTCCTGGATTGGAAATTGCCATTATACAACTAAATAGTATTCAAATTCCTTGGGCGGATAAATCTATTTTTTGATCCTTGACCCACCACTCTTCCTCTTTTCTATATCTATCTGTAAATCACCCCTTCGAACTTAATGAAGAATGTATCACCTTTTTTTTTAGGTGGCTATTGATTTCACTCTCTCATTACAAGCCTTTTAACGCGGGCCAATAGCTCCCTAATACTAAAAAGGTTTTGGTGATATAGTCATCCGCACCAATTTCCAGACCTAAATACCGCTATCTATTTCCTCTGATTTTGCAAGTTAGCATAATCAGAGGAGTGTTTTTCTCGGCCCGCCAAATTTTTACAATAAACCTTCGACCTCGTCCATTGTTGGTAAGCCTTAAATCAATAAAATAAGGTCATAATCGTTCTTTAAGGCCATACCTAAATCCCTCTTAATACCTAACTTTCGTGGTAAGCTATAAATTGAATGTCAGGTGTTATGTCCAGAAGCTTTAAATAAGTTCGCGGATCGCTTCTATTATAAGTATCTGTTTCATAATTTCTTAATGGCCATGAAATTAAAAAGTATCACATAACAAATCACATTATGGTTATATTTTTGGAGGCATGCTGAAACACTATATCACTAACATAGGGCCATTTTTTTCCAATTAATACAAGAAAGTGAAAGTGTAAGGTTTCAACCAAAACCTTCATAATATACAAAAAAGGTTACTTCTTTTTGTGATATTCTTTGTTATGCTATGAGCCTTTTGTTTGTATAGTAATCCTAAAAAACATTTTACAATGAAAAATTCAGCAAGTTAATTTATTTTATGTACTATTTTGGGTTTCCTTCACCTTATATTTCCTGCGATAAGTTCCAAGGGGTGACATGGGTTCAGGCGACCCTCCAAAAAACTACTTTCAATATTACAATATCAAGATATTGGTAAATTACTTGAACGCCGATGTGTTTAATACACCTGCTGGTGCATCCGAACCTGGGCCTATCAACTGAAGCATCTGGTTATTAGAATACAATTGATTTTAAAAGCTGTTTCGGGAGCAAAGACTAAGTTTTCGCCTACAATGTCCCGGTGGTTTCCAATGAATTGGTTTTTTGGCACCTATGGGAGCAGGAATTGATTTAATTTGACAATGGCGTGCCAGCTAACTGGGAATATAACCGAGCAGATTCCATCTTTTGGGACGCCAGGGGGTGGAAGAGGAAACATGGCCACCCGTACCTCTGAGCCTGGGGGAGCAGAGCCGGAGGATCCGACGATGACAATACGGTAAGAATTAGTGGAGGAAGATGTAATCGTCCTATATTGCGGTAAGAAGCTTTTCTTACGCCGAATCTACTGGAACTTTACCCTTATTATAAAATATCCGAGGAGGCCGGGGCTTGACACAAAATCCTAATAATTATTACTCCCGGAATCTTAGTGCTTCATGCCGCAAGATAATCCGTTATTCGAACAAGGCAAACGCGGATAGGGGAACTGGGGTCTGAGATAAAATTGCCGTACGGGGAAATCCAATGAACATCTACGCATTGGCTAACGGAGATGGGCAGTACTGGAGCACCTTTGCGCCTGTTCATCATCTTAATACTGTTTATCACCAGGATTGGTTTAATGCATTTGATTGAAATCAATATTGATCCCGTTTTTATGGAAAGTGAATCTGCTTTCCAGGCAACGGCTTTAGAAATATTGCAAGAAGATGGCAATACTGGTATTATGTATGAATCATCGGGTAATGATTTTAAAAACTGCCCGTAGCGAAAGTAAACGAAACAATGCCCATTGGACCTGGCGCCAGCCTAACTTTACTCTAGAAGTACGAGAAGGTTATAAATTAAGGCTATAGTACGCATGTTCTATTTTTAGCAACGAGCTGGTTGCCTAAGCACACCAAAATGAGGGATTTCCGCACTATTCCACACAACGGTAATCCATATAGTGGAAAAAATAGAACAGAAAAAACCTATCTTTTTTTGAATGCCGGGAACGGAAAATGGAACGGCAACCCATGTGGGTTTCGGCCCAGAATAAAGCGCCTTTTCAAAAACCTGCACCTAATATGGGAGTCAGTGAATGAAAACCAACTTGATTAGACGCGTTATGGAAAATTAATGATATTCAATTTGGAAAAGGACCTATAAATTCATCCGACGGGGTTAAGTGGCAACAATGGATCCTAGGGGAGGTTATTAATTTGGTAGAAGTGATTATAGCACCAAACTAACTTTCATAAGTCTTTTAGTTAAAAGGCCATGGAAGTAAAATCCATGGCCTTTTTAAATTTTTCATATATTATTAATCATATTACTCCCATGCAATCATGTGATTATTTAGGTAGTCAAAATCATATTTTACCCACCTTTGCTTTCTATTTACAAAGGACCAACCAGTGAGCAGAATCAAAAATGATTGCAAGGCTAATCAAGATACCCATAGGCCCTCAAAGGAACTGAATAACGTGGGTCTTGAAATTCATTTTGGGAACCAAGTATTAAAATGTCTCGGAAATTTCATACAAAAAAACGCAAGTAAAATACCATACATCACGTATCAATATTCCTTCATAATCAATATCTGGGATCTCATTTTCAAGTTATTTTAAACCACAAAACAATATAAATATAAAAAATGGATTATGGTCAAAAATGGAAAGATGTAATTCTTCAACTCTACTTGAAAAAATAAATGTATTGGGCCATACATACTATAAAAGGCTAAGACATAGCAACAAGCTATAGTAATAGTTGTTAGAATAATTAAATTTTGGGTACCACGGATTTTTATTGAATTTCCCATAAATAACGTTTTAAAGACTCTAGGGACAATTTTTCAAACATAATTACGATAAATTTCTTACTTCCAAAGCAAAATTTCGTTGAATCGATAAAAATTTAAGATAAGAAAAAATAGCGATAGGATGGAAAGTGCTAAAAAAAGCCTTCGATGAAATTAATAACCACCATACTTAATGCACAAGTCTACATTGTAACCCAAAAACCTTCACCATTAAGGAGAAGTATAGTGCGAACAAATGGAATATATAATTAAAATATCTATGCCTTTAAAAATCAGGTACCCAATTTTTTTTTAATAGCCCAAAATTTGCCAAAAATGACCAGTGAAGATCCAAAAATAATGATCAAAATGTAAAAATATGGCTGAAAGGCCCCATGACCCCTCAGGTATTGCTAAGGAAAAAATGATATAACTGCTGGAAGAAGAATGCCAAACAGGGAAAGAACAAATATAGCTCGCCGATTTTTTTTTGCAGTAAGCAAAGCTATAACATAACCATAGCCCGCTCCATACCGGCGATTGCAAATGCTGCAGTTACCCAAGTGGGCCTCGATTCCATATAAAATTTTGTTTGCGGCTGCAGGTAGTGGCAAAAATCATCCCGCGCCTCAATAAAAAGCTTCCGATAGATAGGCATAAACACCCATTTAAATTCCATAAAAGGGCAAATTAAAGCTAAATATCCAAACCAACATTGGTGTTTTACCGTAGATTTATCATTCATTTTAATGTTGGTTTATGTTTATTATTGGAAACAAACAAAATACAAAAAAATTAATCTCAAAAAGGCTATGCGTTTGGATTTATAATGCAATACGTCTAAATTGACTTCATCATAAATTAAAAACCGGATGCAAACACCTCGTTATTACATATTTTAATTCATGTCCATTTTTGGGGTTCCCGCTACAGTGGATGGCAAAAGCCAACCTAATCAAAAAACGGTAGAGGGTATGCTGGTAAAGACCTTAAAATTTGTTTTACCAAACGCTAATTTAAATCCTGGGTGCCGGAAGAACAGATGCCAAGGTTTTCTGCTTAAACACAGCCCTTTGAATTATTTTTAAAAAGGAACCTCTAAGGACCTTGATGGATTTTTGCTTGAATTCAATATAAACCTTCTCCGGATATTCGTGTAATAAGCATAGACAAGGTAAATGAAAAAGCTCAATATTATTACAGAAAGTAAGCAAAAAGAATATGTGTATCTATTCTCTTTTTGGACAAAAAAAATCAATCCTTTTGTGCCCCGTTTTTTGGCAAACATCATAGACCATCTCGGTGGAACTAATGATGAACTGTGGCCGCAACAATTTTATTGGACACATGAATTTCTCATCCTATACCGCGCCGACTTCAGCCCAAACTAAGGTGCAAAGGACTATAGATTCATGCGAGATTAAAAGAAACGAATCTTGACAAGCGCCAATTTTTTTTCCGGAAATGAGCTATGCCCTTCATCTTTCGGGCAAGGCTTCATGAGATAATCAGATTAGGAATGATTATGGGAAGCTTTGATCAGTTTTGGAAAGGGGGAACTTACGGCAAGGGGATATAGAAGCGTCCCTGCAAAAAAGAAAACACCACAATTCTGGACCTATGTAGCCCCCAGGGTCAGACTATTACCTTGAACAACGCTGGAATTTAAACTAGCAACTACAAAAGAAAAATTCTAAGGGTTAATTGGCCAAATTAGAACTATTAAATAAGTAAAATTTAATTAATTCGCAGGCTGGATTTTCAATAAATTAGAGGAAAGAACAAACTGCCAACCGAGAAATTAAAAAAAAAGATTCCATCCTAATGTCCCAAAAAAAAAACCGACAGTTTTAAAAAAGCATTCCATGAAGACATATTAAGAACAGTAAGTCTCCTGGGACAGTTTACTTTTTTGGGTAGTAGGGGAGGCGTTAAGAGTGTTGTTAACATAATGGAGATACAATAAGGGAGGTTAATTAGGGAAGGCTCCGTAGATGTCTATGGCGCCAATCCCACTTTCCCAAGAAAATTATTGGAGCACCAAGCATCACCTTTCCACCTCTTGGATCAATGTTATTGGTATAAAGCGACGAGAATTTCAATTGAAAAATTTGGGAAAATGCTTCTTTTGCTTAACCCATTAACTACCGAAAGAATGTAGTAAATACGCATCAACGTCCCAAAAATAGATGAAAACGACCTTATAAATTTTTGGGGCTTAAATGCTTCGTGGATGGAAACAATGAGTTGGTAATCAGAACATGTGGCTTATTGTTTCTTAATGGGAGAATACGGTTCTTATTTTCCCAAGAAATGCAGATGACGTATTTGGACAGTGTAAAGGGAAAGAGCAAGGCAAAAAACGGGACGAATTAGAAACTAAAAGTGCCGGATTACCTATTTTTTGCCGGCTCTTGGATGCCATTATAGATAATTATTTTGTGGTACTGGAGAATGTAAATCAAAAAATAGACTTTCCTTGAAAGAAGAAAGTCTATGACAACGCCCAGCCCTAATGACAGCCCATGCCATTCAGGACCTAAAGAAGGAGAATACTGTAGAATTAGAAGGTATATTTTATCCCGTAAAGAGCTGATTATGCAAACTCATTGATACAGAACATGGTCCTGATTAAGCAATGATCACCAAAATATTTCTCAGGGATACTTGGATCACTGCCACCCAAATTTAATGAAAGGCCTCACATTTTTTAAGGGAAAATGTCTATGAGTTCTAATGGAAATGGTACATGAGCAATATGAGCAATAAAATGAACGAGGTGGATGAAGGTGCTTACCATAATGGCCCTCTAATTTTTATTTCCTTAACCTTTTTATTGTGGGGGTATACGGAATGAATTTTGGAAATATATTCCCGAATTGAAAGAATCCGGAATGGATACTTCTATGTTTGGGGTCTAATGATAGCCATCATTTATTGGTCTAAACTTCTTTTACTTTTTAAAAAAGAAAAAGATGGCTTTAGCAAACGGCCCACCCCCTTTTTTAAATCAATCACTTCTATTTAATCGAATAAATCTGAAGACAGATACCGTCGCAGGTGCGATACATAGAAAACAATGACCGCTTCTTTTTTGGCTTTGGGCAAGTTTCACGGCAGCTGAGGCAAAGCTCCACCCGCTGCTCATCCCTGCAAAAAATACTTTCTTCCTTCGCCAATCGCTTCGCCATATCCCTGGCTTCCTGTTTCAGTACCTCCATAACGGAGTTTCTACTTTCTTGGGATTTAAAAAATTTTAGGGAGGTATTCTACCGGCCAATTTACGTATTCCCGGAATCCTTGGCTTCATCGGGCTGGCTGCACCCAAACAAATTTGAATTAATTGCTGCCTTTTTCGCTTAATAGGTAGAAGTACCCATTATAGTTTTCCAGTGGTACCGCCATGGAAGATACAAAATGGGTTATTTCCCCTTGGTATCCCCTCCAAATTTCAGGGCCGGTACTTTTGTAATGCGCTTTTCCAATTATCATCAATTGAAAACTTGATGACCCAATTACATACCTTCTCCTTTACCTTTAAGTTCCGCAAAGTCCCTTGCGCCTTCAAATACTACTTCGGCGGGGGGCAAAGGGTTACTTTAGCTGCCATACGCCCTCATGGTCTGGCCAACCCTTTCCTTAGTGGAATTTTCAGGGTCATCACCAATTCTATATCCATCCGTAAATTCCGGCAATCATAGCCAAGCAATTCGTATTACCACTTGTGTTTGCTTCTCAATCAATTTGGAATTGACATCAAAAATCGCCTCTTTCCAAAGCCGCCCTTATCATATTAAGGCGCAAGCACGATCTTTACGGCTCCCTCCGGGATTATTGCCTTCTAGCTTAAAAAAAGTTTAAACATTGGGATTTGGTTAATTACAACTTTTGAATAGTACCAAGGAGTATTCCCTAAAATATCCCAAAATACTATGAGACATGCGGTAAGGTTTTTATTTTAATTATTGGAGAATGATACACCGTAGCAATTGGGCGGGTACAGATTCAAGTTATCCAGGCAATTACCTCCAATAACGGGAATTTTTTCGCCCCAATCACAGGTTTCTCCTCCAAGAAATAGTGGCATTGGCATAGATTTGGTAACATTGTTTTTCCAATAGTTTGGATGTTCTCTTGGTTTTTTGCAATTTTTTTTGGCAACGTATAAGGCTTCCTAAGGTTACCCCTTGGTAGATTTTTTACATTATCTTTAATTATCCGCTTGGTTTCACCAAATGACCACTTCCTGTGGCATGAATCATAAAAAAGATTTTCCTATTAATGCTCCCGGATTTTATATCCACTCCGGTTTTTGCCTATGTGCAGGTACTCTGTCATTAAAATCTTGGTAACCCAAAGGAAAACCGTCTATATAGCAGTTCATGTGCAACCTGTAAATAGCTATGGCATAAAAAACCAAGGATAGGCCAGTATATACTTCTTTCAATGGAAAGAGAACTGGGTCGCATTTTAACAATTTGCCTCGGCATCCAAATTTAATTTATTCTAGAATCTCAGGTTAAACGGACGCACATAAAATTTTCCCAAACCCTTTTGCAAGTTTGTCCACCTGCCAACAAGCTAAATTCACCAAGGCGTCAAATTCCTTTTCCAGTAGATCTAGAATTTTCGTCGCACGGAGTATCTATATGCAAACAAGGTGTAAACAATCGGTTGGTAAATAATTCTGTTCTTTCCTTAAGTTTCAAACCTAAGGTTAGGGCTGATTTTTATGGCTCCCTTAATATTTTTTAATAATAGATGCCCTTTATCCTTTGCATTTTTAATTGTAAGTTCAAAAATTAACCATTATTTCAAAAATCACCTTGTGCTAATTTGGTTAACTTAGCACAAAGATAATGTCTTATGATCGTTATACAACAGGAAAGCTAATTCCTAAAGATGGTTTTTCAATTTTTGGAAAGTCTAAAGATAAACAATTCCAGAAGAATGGTTTACGGAGCACAAAAGTGAAATATAAGGAGCTCGAACCGGGGTAAAAAGTTGTTAATACCGGCTTTGATGAACAAATTAAAAGCTCATGATGATATTGAAAAATTAAAAAATGTTCCATATATAGGGGATGGTTTTCTTTTTCCAGGATAAAAACCGCCCTATAAGCCCCATTTTGCAAGGATCCTTTTTCTAAAGGGCAAGGCCTTAGGGTTACGAGTGGAGGCTATTAATTTTGCGAATAAAACCTGGTGAAACATTTAAATAGCGCGGGGATTTTGGGAACGCCAATAAGGAGGACCTGTTTCAGAATACGGAAGGAATTTGAAACGGATGGGCAACAGAGATCCGATCAATTATTAAATGAAGAAAAGTTTTCTCAAGACATGGGGGTGAAATGCAGGGCGAATGAATTAAAAAACGGCCCCTTCGGGCTTCAATTAAAGAGCACGCCAACATTGGAATTTGATCGAAAAGAAACAGTTCATTTTCGTGAAAAATTTTTTCGGATTAAGGAAGTATTGGCTCGCGGACTTTTCTGGCCCAAGGCCCGCGTTATCCCTTGCCAAGCTATACCGCCCATATTTTGATCTCATGAGCGAAATACTAACCACACTGAATCTTAATGGAGAATCCCTCGTAGATTAAAGAAAATTAAGCCCGGTTGTAAGACCAGTAATCTCGAGAACTGAACCCTGATCTTTTTAGTCGCTCTATGACCATTTGCATTCATGCCGTTTATTTAAAGAAGATGCAGGTTTGAATGTATAATACACTACTCCTCGGTGTAAACTTGCCCTATAATAATTCCTTTAAGGAATTTCTAACTTAATATCTTTTTGAACTGGCATTTCTATAAAGAACAGCCGTTTTTGCAAAAGCCTAATTCATAAAAACTATTTTATGTTTGGCGATATAATTTTGAAATACCAGGAGCAAGTGTTCATTTTGCCCATTTTAATCACCGGGACGTAAGGATCTATTTTGAAACGCTTTTCATCAGCAACTGCATATTTTCTGTTATTTTGGCCGAAGGGAAAATATAGGGACCGAATTTCCAAAAGACTATGGGTTCTATCGCTTCATATCATTGGTGTTTTTATAAAAGGTAAAGGTAATCCTCTTTTTTTTGTATTGTTTGTAAACTTATTTAGTTTTTAACGAGTTTTATGAACTTATGGTTTAACCCCAAATTATAAAAACTATTATAAATAGTAACCATAAACTATTATAAATAACCCTACACCAAAAAAAATAGAGTCCGTGACTTCATTGTGCTCCTCCTTTGGTAGTAAAATACTTATATCTAATTGAAATTTTTCATTATTATCACCCTATTATATTTTTTCCATTTTGACAAAGAAAATGGGGCGTACATTTAGATATACCTAAATCGGCGTACATTTCTTCTTTCCGAAGGTATTAGGGTAAAATTTCTTTAACTAATTTTTGCCAGTAAAATTACTGTGATAGAGATTTGCATACACTAGAAAATGGGTAAAGCCAGAGATTTAATGCCAATGGAACCTTGTTTTGGGTGGTGTTTACTGCTTGGATAGATGAGGAAGCCCGCTGCTATATAGTATTAATACAACTGGAAAATAAGCGGGTAGGTTTACCAAAATACATGTCGAAATAAACCTTTTATGTCCCGGCAATTAAAAGGACATTGTAGAAATAGGAAATAGGCTGTAGTGAAAAATTTGAAAAACCTCTTTTGACGGCTCACTGTGAAGTTTCGAACAAAATGGACTAGGGAAAACCATTGTTACCGGGTAGACAATATTTATAATGGTAAATCTTGGTGCTGACGGGTAAGCCCAGCCTCATGGAAAAACCAAAAATAGAATTTGTTTTAAAAGGATAGGTTTAGCGCAAGAAGTTTAGCTCTGGCCCAAAGCCCTTTGGGCTACTTTTCTGTACCCTGATCTAATACCCGTGTAAATTACCGGGCCCCAAAGTGGTGATTTGCTCTTCGGAATACCCCCTTCTCACCAGTTTTCCAAGAGTACATTGGGGGTTTCGGATGGCATCTGAACCAACCGTCATACCGCCACCCATCCATCGAAATTCGAACTAAATTCTACATGATCAATACCTAATTAAA
>Ga0163217_1111415_pt1 | contig 10281 bp, 5 predicted proteins | sample SynspAceP_FD_185933 | JGI IMG/M metagenome (GOLD analysis project Ga0163217, IMG submission 185933) | Saline lake microbial communities from Ace Lake in Antarctica - Synechococcus sp. Ace-P (PacBio error correction) | ecosystem: Environmental > Aquatic > Non-marine Saline and Alkaline > Saline ...
CCAAAAAAAGGAAAAAAAAGAAAAAAGGGAGGGGAAAAATTTTGGGGGGGCCCTTACCCCAACTACTTTTGGTATCTCCCTTGGGCCCTGGCAAAAGGGTTTTTTTTTCCCAATGCGCCCTAGCATGGCCTCGCTTTTTATGGTGATTTTAAGAAAAACTGCCCCCCCCTGAGTCGGCCAGGTCCCGATTTCCCCGCCCTTTCCCCCCTCGCTGGGTGCCTTGCAAAAAACTATTTAAAAATATTTGTGGCGTCCTGTCGATCGATCTTTTTGTAGTCAATAATGCGCGCCGGCTGGTCCGCGGGTAAAATACTGAATTTACTGGTGCACGCAACAATGGCTGGACACAATTAAATTCGTTGAAGGAGGGTTTAATCTGTGGAGTTCCATTGATTCTTGGTCTCGTCGGGTTTTTTGCCCTGTGCGTTGCTCTTTTGTTACTGGTGGGTTTTTGCGCCGGTGCCTAATGGCGTTCAGTTTGCGGCGCGGTGTGGTCCATCGGTCAATTTTAATATTTTTGTTTTTTTTTTGCTATGCGACACGGTGGTTTTTGAACCAATTGGCCCAGTGCACGTGGCACCGTACTTTGTCCAATGGTGTCCATCCAATAACCTTTTGATTTAGTCCATTTTTATGACTTAAGTTATATGATCCCCGATTTATTATTGCGTGCCTGCTAGGTCCAATCGCCTACCATTACTCGGGTATCCACCACTGATATTTAATCATGCCGCGCGAGTTTTGGCCTGAACCCGGTTTCCTGGCGGCGTGGGCTATGGCCTCTGTAATTTTGGTTGTGGGGCTTTTCGCTATTACGCTCAAATATCCGCTTGTTGCAAATCGGCAATGGGAAAATCTGTGTGCCAGAACAAATGTTGCGTATGGTTTACGACAAGCGTCTGGCGACTCTCGACTGTAGCCCGTAGGTGGTACTGTTGGGTTCGCGATCCCGCCAAGTGTAATTATTTATTGTGTACGTATTTTTGCCGAAATGTCAGTGAGTCGTCTCTTTTTGGCTGGGTAACTTGCCTGGCCTGTTATTCTTTAGTTGGGTTTCTAGTGGCTTATCTACTTTGTGGGTAAACGTCGACCCTGAGTGCTTGCCCAGTGGATTGATTCAGTGCTGGCTATAGGGAGAATCGCCGCAAAGCGGCTAATAAGATTTGCGCCGGCACTATTGTTATGTCAACTATTATTATGGCGGAATTTAATGGTGGTTGTTCACCGCCACCGGAAGCAGCCGCGATTCAGTGCAAATTTTCCGTAGTTCTGATAGTGCACAAGTGCAAAAAGCCGGCTTAATTGGCAGTCAGTTTTGTCCTTATATATAAAGGAAACCTGTACTCCTAGACCACTTCTATCTTTTTTTTTTAATCGCGGCTCCGTGCGCTAAAGATTTTTTGTTGGTTTTGTGCCTAACTGGTATGGCACCAACGCAAACTTGGTTGATTGTTGAATCTGTAGAATTTTGTATCTCTGTGGTTTATTGTTGGTCCATGATCCGCAGGTATATACTTTTTTACTAGGTATCGGTTTTTTAATCGCTGGGTATTATGGTGCCTGACCCTGCCGTTCTTAATCCCATGGTGTGGAGGGTTAGTGCGATGACTTAATAATTGGTTTGGCCGTGGTAGTAATCAAAATTTGCTTGAAATAATTTGATCACAAAACGCCGGTAGGATTAATATGGTGTTTTGTGTATCGCCAGCGTGATTAAACCTATCGGTGTGCGGTATATGAGTATTTTATGGGAGTTTGCCACGTTTTTTCGTGTAATGGAGTATTTTTGGTCACTGAATATTGCGACTTATTGCCTTTCCAATACTGTCTTATTGTTGGCCCTAACGCAAATGTGTAAGAGCTTATTTCCGGTTGTGCCAAAATGTTCCGCCACCGCGAATAAAAGTCTGAATACTCGATATTGGGAATAACAGTATTCAAAAGCGATTAAGGTGCTTCTATAGTGCGTTACCATACTCTTTAACTCACTGCGGCGTCCACTTTCGCTACTGGTAAAAACTCCTTGTAATCGAAACGCGGGGCCCAGCCTGCCGTTGAATACCGATAAGATTTGTCCTGAGTAAGTTTTAAACCGGTAACTGCGATGGGCCAATTCGTATCCCGTTCCCCCAATCGCCCCAAAATAGCAATAACCATTATTTCTTTATAGCTGTTCCCAGAGAGAGCCGAGCGCGAGGCTTTAAATCGCCTCGAACTTGTGAGCCGTGAAATTCTCTTTAAAAATGGCGCATAAAAAAGTTCACGTTCTTTCTTTCGGAGCGAGGCTAATGAGAGAGAGAGCTCGCCCAGCTCGACCGGTGTGTTGCCAATGGAAATTTGTATATCGCAATTCCTCTCTTAAGAGGTAACAATGTCCTTTTGGGGCAACAATAGATCAACATAAATCTGTTCTAATGCGAGGGTCTCTGTCTGCCAGACGAATCGATGTCCCCGTTTCAGTTGAAAAGCTCTTCATTAACGGGTTAGCCACTGTGGCGATGCAAGGTTTTTACGAAACGAAAGGCATCAACCCAGGAGGCCATACGTCCGGGCTCCCAGTTGATATTGTTTTCTAGAGCGCTGCGAATAGGTAATGGAGCCCAAACTTGTTAAGTGTGAGGGTTGAGAGAGCGAGGAGAGATGCTATTTAGGCGCGAGATCCGGGTGCGTTGAGCAATTTCTTGATGCCGAAGAAACGCGCGAGTCTCCCGGATTTGAATCCCGCAGAATATATGTAGTCCTCTGGCGAGTGGGCTGTCGAGCGAAACTTACGATCGAGCTAACCCTTTGTGATCTCTTGGCCATATCATCAGTGGATGTCAGTTTGGACCTACTTCAATTGTTTATCACATAGGTGCAGTAGCGAGATTTACTTCTCTATATAGTGGTAATTTAGTTTCTCGATGATCCCATGATTTTCTATAAAAAATAAACTTATGCCTGGTTTAATGGATAAAAATTTTACGAGAAATCATGAAGAGGGGGTGGGGGCGGCTAGGGGAGCAAGCCCAATCAGCTACCCAACATAATTGGCTTAATTTGGCTATCGGCTGCTCTTGCACTATATAAAGTAGCAATAAAAAGGTCTTGGTGTGATTTAAATAGCTGGCTGAATTATTTTCAGGCCTCAAAGTCTCGGCTCGCAGTCCAACTCCTCACAACCTAAGCTATTGCTGAGCTATATTAACAAAACGCAACTGCCGAACACGCTCAGCTCAGTGATTAAAGCCTTAGCCCATACAATCACCCCATTGAACTTTAAGAGTCAAAAAAGGCCCTACCCTGGCTTTGGATAGATTGGGTGATTTTTTTTTCCAAGCTAACTCAACTTAAATTCATTTTTGGGGCGAAGGTATAGCGTCATCCTGCGTTCATTTTGTAAAATCGCGATAACAAGTGGTGATACCAACCTCGGTTGCGAACCAAAGACTTTTTGCAGCTCAATGATAAATTTCAGTTTCTTGCAATGTCAAGGAATATTGATGTTTTTTTGAGTATGACTCACCACTTCCCGGTAAAAAATTATCCCCATGAAATAATACTGAGGGGCCTGTTGGCAAAATTGTCCTAATGATAATGTTTGCTCTAAGCGCGAGCGATTTGGAGTTTGGCCATTGCCTGGCCTAGCTATTATCTTCATGAATAAGTTCCAGTGTAATCGCAGTTGCGAATTTCTAAATCTCCCTCTTACAAGGCCAGATCAAGTTTCGCACCTTGAGTAACCCATTTTTTCATAGCGCTGCGGTCCCTTGGTCCGACTAAGTGTATTTTTATTTTTGGATTGTTTTTGCTTAAATGCGGTCAAGACTTGGGAGGTAGTAATAAGAGCCCATCAAGCGGAAACGCCAAAACTGGATAGTGCCTCCTTTTCTAAATTTTTAAGTCCTTCTCATTCTAATTCGACTTGCTTAAATTGCTTTAATAACTGGTTGCTAGTTTATGCAGGACTCACCCTCACGTCTAATCAAAGAATTTTTTTCTGTGCGTTAATTAACTTTAGTCCAACTCCCTTGTGCTAATCTATGCTTTTGAATAGCAATGTAAGGCGGTTGTGCTAGTATCCTATTCTTATGAGCTGCCGAGTAAAGTTCCCAACATTGGCCCAATTGACAAAAAATATTCTAGAACGCTTTAAATTAGATTGACTAAACATGATAATAAAAAACTAAATGAGAAAATTTATAAAAACTATATGTTATATATATTTATCTAATGAGGTATTAGAGTAGAGCTAATAAAATTAGATTCATTACCCTATAAACCGCATATAAACGGAAGTCACTTTATGAGGTCAAAAACATACTGCCATTCAATTGGCAAAGATCCCATTGTTTCTGGTATGTCCAAACTGGAGTGAAGAAGAGCGCAATGATACGTGATACTGCGCATTGATTATTTGCCAACCAAAACTGATGCCTAGTGTACTTTGAAGTGCAACAGGCAGCGAGCGCTTTGACGGGACATAATTGGAATGAATTGGGTCAGTTAGGGCGCTGGGCGCTACTTCCTGTTCAATATGGTGGCAGCGTGTTTAATTATGGAGTTATGGCTTGGTTGCTCGTGAGGTAGAGCGGGTAAGACAGTGGTTAATCGCAGCGCCATGAGTGTGGCAAATCTTCACTGTTATGCATCCCTATATACCACTTTATGGCATCTGGAACGAACAACGCATGAAGTATGAACCCAAAACATGCTTCTGGTGAATGGGTTGGGCTGTTTTGGTTTGATGAGCCTAACCTCAGGTAGCTGATCAGCAATCGATGACGCACTTCACTGCCAAAAAAGTGGATGGGGGTTATTTGTTTAAGCCGCATAAAATGTGTGAGATCACTAACTTCACCCATATAGCCTGATGTTTTTGTTGTTTGGAGCCAAGCTCGAACGGTGTAATTCGCGGCTTTGTGCTTGAAAAAGGTATGCAAGTTTATCTGCACCCAAATAAGAAGGTAAATTTTCTTTGCGAGCCTCTATTTACGGCCGAAAATTGTGAATGGATAACGTTCTGGTGCCCAAAGGAAGGAAATATCTTTCCTGATTATTAAAGGTTTAGCCGGACCTTTTTGGTTGTTTAAATAAAGCCCGTTTATGGAATGTGCGTGGGGCTCAATAGGCGCAGCTGAAGTTTTGCTTTAATGCGCTAGAACGTATACTTAGATCGCGGGAAAATTTGGTCGCCCTTCTGGTCTGCCAATTCAAATTAATTCAAAAGAAACTTGCTGATTATGGAATCTGAGATACACTTTGGTTTAGCAGGTCTGTTTGCAAATGGCCGTTTTGAATGGATCATGAATCAATGCCCAGTTTGAATTGATTTTCGTTAACTAAACGAAAATAATTGTGGTAGTCCTTAGATATTTGCCCGTGTATCGCGGATATATGCATGTGGTACGTATCAGTGGATGAATATGGCGTTTATTTCGTCATGTAATGGGAATCTTGAAGCCGTCAATACCTACGAGGGACACATGAGTGTTTCTGCCCTTATATTTAGGTCGTGCCATCACGAATAATTCAGGCTTTCTTCTCTATACAACCAGCCAGTGCTAAATCTGAGCATTATTGATTGAAAGTAAACATTGGCGGGGCCTTAAGCCTCGCCAATGTTTTAGCTTCTATTTGACTGAGTGATAACCTTCAAAAAAGCGACGTGCATTTTGTCCCAAGGTTTTGGTGCGGTATCCATCTCTTCCTTGAACATCAATGTTGGCCAATTTCAGTTTCTAGCCAGCATGCGCCTTTTTTAAAAGAAATCGTCAGTGCATCCAGTGCCCGCTTCCCTGTGGATAAATCACTTTTAGCCCGTATCCAAGCCCCCAATTGGGCAATAACAAAATTTGTGGTGATATACTTTTTAATCGCGTTAATAGCCCGTTTCAGAATGAGTGCGATACGTCAGGAGTAAGGCGTAATCTGGTAGTGTATATTGAGATTAAAAGCCCTTGCCCTCATCTTCTCCCACTTCAATCGGCAAAAACCCGCTAAAGAAGGGATAGTTACTTACTGGCGTTACCAATGTATGAACACGGTGAAATAACATCTTTTCTGTTTAAGAAAAATTATCCTGGGTACAATTGCCGTGGTGAAGAGTTCGATGTCAAATGACAGCAAACTTTGCCATATTGCTGAAATAGTTGGCTTGCCAATTGCCGAAAATTGAAGTAACAAAAACCACCTAAAAGCATGCTTCAGTCGTGGATTGTCCTGGTGGGTGCGCACGCAGAGAGTAAGCCATAAGGATTTTGTCCAGCACACTGCGTTGCTGCGGTAAAGGGCAGTCCCCAACGAGCAAGAGCGTGCTGCTAAAATACGCATTTTCTATTTAATGGGGTAAAGGTATCAATACAGTAATAACCAGCCTGCATGCCAGATTCTTTTGGGTGGACCGAGTGCGGTTGCGGAATCGGGAAAAATCTGCGGATACACCTGGCTTATTTTTCAGGTAAAGGATAAACAGATTTTTTTAGGTAATTTTAAATTAATTCTTACTGTGAGACCGCAGTAATGTGGCTTTCGCTGGTGCGGCCTGATAGGGTCAAGTCCGTAAACACAAGTGGTTTTTTTATGCTACAGTCATTCTGCGGAAATTTTTGGAAATTCTTTTTACGGGTGGCCTCAACGTACCTCTATCGCGTACCTCGAGTGAATTCTTCCATGTTTATCTGCGCATCACCGATGGCGTAAGTCGGTAAATTCCCAAGCAATCGGGGCTTGCGGTTTTGACTTGATGTTTTGTAAATATCGCGGTGGGCGCATTCAATGGGATCGTCTTGATACCCCCAAAGTAACGGTTTGGATTTATTTGCTGGCGGGCAAATCTAATGATATTTGATAAACTCACGAAAAGCACTAAAGAAATATTTTTTTGCCACGTCTTGCGGCGTCGATACGCCGAATCCAGTGGATCCATAACTATAAACGCACCATATCATCACCGATATTGGGGCAGGAATTCATAACCTGTAATTGATTCAGTGGGCGTGCCCAAACTGCTCATAAAACTTTTCAGCGCTGTTGATTTCATTTTTAAGGTTGCATCATCTCGACTGCCCAGGCTCGTCAGGTAAACTTCAACATAAAGCATGACAGCCTAAAAGGCTCTTGCACTCAATCGGCGCACTCGTTCATCATTAGCAAAGCCACCCAATAACTCATCCGCCAAGGACCGATTAGGGCTGTACTGATAATATTTCAATATGTGCCCAGTTTTAAGGGAGGAAACATCAATACACTACAAATGCCACTGACCTGACCAATCCGAAGCCCTCAACTACAAATAGCAGGGGAAAAAATTCATCGTCAATGGCTGTTTTAAACGCTCAGAAACTACGGGATATTTCGCTCACAGATGCTAAGTGGAAATTGCTTTTGGGGCAATATCTCTCAACTTGTGCATGTACTAAGTCGTTTGCCAGATTCGAACATGCCCTTAATACGCGGATGCGTACATCTTGTTCTCCATTTAATCAGTAAAGAGACTTATGTAGAGTCCACAAGGATTTTGCTATATCCTAGTGTTTAAATTTATAAGCAGGTAACAGAGGTATATTTTAAGGCTTAGCTTTTGTGTAAATCGTTCTGCACTGCGGGCTTTAAAGAGCACGTATTTTAGGTATTATTAATTTTGCCTAAGTCTGTCAATTTCGTTGCTAGTTCGGCCCGTCGACAAAGAAAAATCCCGCTTAATTCACTCAATATCGTTTAAAATCCTGAAAAAGCCACATATTGACGTCATAAGGTGTAAATGTTCATTAAACCGTTCCTTCAATACTTTAGAGAGAGAACTTCTTAAAACTGAAGTGTAAGTTGGTTTTTACATTTTTTTACAATTCGCGGCTTTGGTTTTAGGCTATCTGGCGGTAAAAATTGGCAGCAATTGTATTGACCTACGGAACCTCTAACTCGGAGGCTATTTATTTTGGACGGGCAACCAAAGCACCACTTAATTAGCTTGACCGCTGGCTCAAGTATTCAGCAAATAAGATCCGCTCGTCAGTATTTAGTCTAATTATGACGGTGAATGTACCTAGACCTTGCAGTATTCATGCTATTGAATCAAAGTGACGCAAATCACAGGTGCCTCTTCAGCAAAATGGATAAGGCGAAAGAGGGCTATTTACGACGCTATTACCGCCCTAAAGAACAACAGCATATACAGCTGACAAGAATAGATGACCTCGATGCCAAGTTTCATAATAGAGCCTGCATTGCATACGCGTGCTATTGACATTTTATTAGAAGATATGACCGTGCAAGTTTTACCCTTGCTTCGATTAGTCGGAAACCGGCAAAATTTGCTTTGTGAAGAAGGTTTTAAGCGTATTCTACAAAACCCCTGAACAAGGTCCGATTGATTTACTCACCCAAAAAATTTCTTAGGCGCTAATTTGATTGCGGGTCAACACGAGGCCTTTGTTGGCAGATAAGCCCAAGCAGCTGGAGTTTTTTCGATTAAGGTGCTGAAAAACAACTGCAGCTAGTTTGTGGATACGGCTGTGATTGGGCGGCCAGTTAAATTCCATGGTTCTAGAGGTGACGAAGGCAACAACAGCCATCGGAGATTTAAACGCTCAAGCTGCACAAAAAAGCGGGGTTTTGCGCAGGTGGACATTGTCTTCGAAAGCCGATCGCCGCCGCCTAATAAAATTGAACGCCAAGCCTCAAAAGCACACCATGTATTGGTTATCGTATTGCGGGAGGCCTACTGATATCTGCTGTATTCGTATTGTTCTCCAGAATAAACTAAGCAATATTGACCGCAACATGATGTGCTGTCGGTCACGGGGCCTCGTCCTGGGTGGCATGACATGTGGATATAAAACCTCTCGTTAAATCAATCGGCGCGACTATGGTCAGGATTTTGTTTTGACCTATAATGGCTTACCTGTGCTCCTCCTTCTTTTCAGTATATGTGTGCGTAGATGGATATTCCGCGACTTAATCGCTTTTTCTCTGAAGAATAGCCCTAGAATTCCTGCATAAACAAAGTCATCTAAACCGACCAAAGTTGTTACGAAGCGCCTGTTAATTGTGGCAGGAGGCAAAAACTATCGGCCCGCTTAGTTTTTACTCATTCTCGACTTGCCAAAAGAGTTGTTATCCTCTAAAAGATAAATTGTCTTGCCATTGCATTAATAGTTGAGACGCCCGAATATGGACGTGAATATTTAGATACGATGATTTGGCATCGCTCTAGGTGCAATTCGTGCTAACAAAATAAAACCGTTTAGTCACGGTGTTTAGCAAACAGTGCTGACCACCTGGAAATGCTTTTATTACTGGTGGGTATGAATTTATCCCTATTGTTAAAAAGGAACCTGCATAGAGATTATGTTAGCCAACACACACCATTAAATTTAATTCGGTGTGTGGATAAGGTTTGGCTAACAAGCGGCGAAACAAATTAAAATTTAACTGCGGTTGTTTAATTCCAAATATAATAGTCTTATGCTTTAAGTGAACTTAGCTACATAATAGGGAGATTCCTGGCGAAAAGTAACCTGCAATTGGCGGCGTGGTTTTTAACAGTGTAAAGGTGATAGTAAGGCTCTTGCAAGCTTGGTAACAGCAACATTAGGCTTTTTTCCATTAGAAAATTTTGGGGCCTATATTAAAAGTGGCCTGAATGACCAAGCTGAGATAAAGGGCTAAAACCGTCGCGTGGCATCTTGCGGATAAAGACCGTCAATTGTCTTAGTCGAAGTGATTCCTCTTTTATGAATCAACATCGTAGTTGATGATCGAATGAACTTTGCTACCCAAACTGCAAGCCTGCTAGCATCCTCATTGTCGCGGGACCTGAATCTCATGAAAGGTAAAATTTGGCCTGATCATTGGAACCCAGAAATGGCAAGCAAAGTTGAACTTTGGCAGCCGATGCTGTGGGATATAAAAATAATAACCGCTTAACCCCTGCCAAAAAAAAAGCGGCATAAACCCAATTAAGTGTCAAGTGCCGTACCTGATCTAAAGACTATAGGTTGGTTTTTCTGCTCTGTCTTACTAACTCATTTGCCCAGTAAACTGCGGGCCCGCCCGCAACTAAAGACAGCCCATTGGCCGTATCGGTAAGTTTTAACTAAAGTTATCAATAAACGAATGTGCTAACTCTTCAGCGTTTTTGTTGCCACTCGTCTCATCTGTATAGCTACACGAGGTCAGTCACAGTCTGCGGCAACGTGCTCAAGTGAGTGAATAGACAGATTAAAATATGGGTAGTTATGGCAAGGTGCCCTCATCTAAATTGCCAACTAGAATAGGCATTGATGATAGCCCTTGTTGCCC
>Ga0163217_1004771_pt1 | contig 10280 bp, 19 predicted proteins | sample SynspAceP_FD_185933 | JGI IMG/M metagenome (GOLD analysis project Ga0163217, IMG submission 185933) | Saline lake microbial communities from Ace Lake in Antarctica - Synechococcus sp. Ace-P (PacBio error correction) | ecosystem: Environmental > Aquatic > Non-marine Saline and Alkaline > Saline ...
GGCCCTGCAGCGACACCTTTAGGGCCCGATCTTCGGCTTTCACTCATCAGCTTGCCAGGCATTTTCCAGACGGCATTGGCCAAAATCCGCCTTTCAGGCGCAATCGCCGAGCGCTTGAGAGATCTTCGGAAAACACCGAGTCGAAATGCCTTCTCAGATGGTCCTCACGCGAATGCAAAATCGGTCCGTTTCGATCTGGCTCCGAACGAGGCTGACCAGCTCCGACTAGACAGTACATGCAGGGCTTCGCGCAGTTCCTCAAAAGCGTGGTGGCCGAGAATTGAGACTGCGCCGGCGCCGAGAAGAAATTGAAGCAGCAAGCCAGAACTCCTTGAGTGGTCGTCGAAACGACCGGCAATGGCGCCACGACCTGGTTGAGGGATCCCGGCTGGAAATGTTCGGTGAGCCGTTTCGACCTTGCCGTCGAGCAGGCGGGTTTCGAGCCGGACAGCAGTTTTTCGGCTGCCTTCTCGGTCGAGGATGAAATCTCGCAGAGGTCATGCGCTGAGCTGCGAACTTTGCATTGCCAAGCATGCTTGCGGTTGGCGATGACGGTCGAAAATTTCCTCGATTGCTATGGCGCAAAGAACGTTTCGAGAAGGTCAGCCAACATTGCCCAACTGAGGCTTTTGATTGACGGTTTCGATGGCTGAACAGCGTCCCTCGCTGGTGCGGTATGGTAATAGCCGTTGAATCAGGCGCGTTTTCGCGCGCCAAGAGCGATCCTGTCGAGGTTTAGCGTGACTTACGGTCAGGCGATTGGCGAGTCCCCGCATCACTGGCGACGGTAACGGCCAACCAAGCAGGACGGGGCCTGCTCATCATGACGCGGGACAGCTCGGCGGAGCCGGCTTTGCCCAGCATGGAAGTTGAGTTCGCGCGTCCCGCTCCTCGAAGGGTCGAGTGAACCGAAAGTGGCGCGGGGACAAATATACACATTGCCTGTTCACCGCTTACAACCATCCGCTGGATAATCGAGACGGCCTTCACTGGTCGAGCAGCCTCTCCGAGCGCACCAGTGGACGGGTACGAGGTTTGCGACGGAAAGCCGCCGAGCCGGGTCGTCGATGGCATTGGTCTTTTCGTCGAGGCTGGAAACAGCTCGCTTGTCCTGGCCGTCGAGAGTGAAGACAAATTCGCGTGGTCTTGCCGCCGAGTGTGGAGACAAAGCTCGCATGGTATGACCATCAAAAGTTGTGGGACGAAGTATTCGCTGGCAGTCACCGTCCCAAGCGCTCGGATTGCACCGGTTTCCGTATTACCAGGCGGGAATGGCAAGCGCTGTTGCCCTGTGCGGCAAAAGGGGCTTACAGTCGCACTCGAGTGTTAACACGGAAATAGCATCGGCCTGCTTGCCCAACGGTTTCGCCAACGCAGCTCGACCAAGATCGCTGATACCCGGCTGGTCTCAGTTGCCAGAGCTCCGCCGCGGGCCGGCGAGAAATTGCACGGTTGGCGACGTTTTCTGCATGGGCAGCCACAGGTTGGCTGTGCGTTACGTCGACATGGATTGTGCGAAAGACGTTCGACGAAATTGCGTGCCTGCTCGTCCATGCAGTACCGGCATAAAACCGGTGGCTGACCCGTTTGAAGGTTTCGCCGGCCTTGATGCTTTGGAGTCGCAGACATCGTGGGCGCTTGGGTAAAGCGGTCCTCAACGCAGCTTAGCTGCGAGGCTGTTGCTATGCCCTGCGCATAGGTCTTGGAAAACACTAAGATCGAAGCCTATCCCGAAGCATAGTTTGTATTCATCGTCGTCAGGCGTTCGTCAATATGATCGTGCCCTTCAGGAGGTCGCTCGAACCACGATGGGAGACGGCGGCAATTGGGGCCAGTTTCGCGAGAAAACGCTTAGACCTTATTCAACATCAAGTGTGGCAACCAGACGTTCGGTATGCTTACAAGCAAGGCCTGACCTGAACAGAACTGGTACGTTCGCCAGCAGGCCATCCATACGCGTCGGCGGCCCTGGCTGACCGCGGTTTCCGAAATGCGCCGGCACGGTCGCAAGCTTGAGGTCCAGTGCTTCAGCGCTTTGGGCAATCGAGCCGAAGAGGGCGGCGGAGCGTTCATTGAGGCTGAAAATCGATAGACGCTTCGGCGCCCGCAGATCCAGATGAGGACTTTTTACAAGGGCATCGGTCACGGCTTGCCAGTGTGGTGTCCATCTTGTTCGATGACGTTGACGGTCCGATGTTTTCCACACGCTCGGCCTACGCCGGAAATGTGGAGGTTTTTCGATTTCGCTCGGCTCCGGCTTGCCAGTGCCATTATTACCAGGGCATAGGTGCGGTCGCCAACCGTTGAATTTTCACAATTCCGCTCAGGTGATGTCGGCTGCGGACACTGACCAGGCGTTCTGATCCGCTTTGAAAGTGCCTGTTCGAATGGCCCGTCGCTCTGCAACGATTGCGTCCATGACGCGTTCTGCAAACGCTGTGATGCTCCGTGGCTTCCAGACGTTCTGTGGCTGTGTTGAAGAGGCGTCAAATGCGTTTGGCTCAGACCAGCAGCAGTGGCATTCAACACGCTCGGCTGCCTCCTGATGCGGAGGTCTCGTGCGTCGGCACACGAGCTTGCCAAGCGCCAATTCCAGAGCCTGAGTGCGGTTGAAACCGTTGCGTCCATCCGCTCGGTAAAGCTCGACGCGTGGTCTTCCACACGCTGGGCAGTCGCCACGGAAGCGGAAGCCTCAATGCGGTCAGCGACATCGGCGGTCGAAGGTCTCGATGCGCTCTGACGCCAGAGCCCAAAGTGGCTTCCCAGCGCCTGACTGCGGTCGGACAAGGGGTGGCGATTCGATGCGGTCGACGGACTGGCGAGAGAAATGCCGTCCATGGCAGCTTGTGCCGCCGTTAGAGCGTCCCTTGATCTTGGCCAGGCTTTCGGAAAGGACTTGTGTCCAGGATTTCCTTTGCACGGCTGGTCGAAGCCGAGGTGAACTCACCGACGCGTTTCGTCGAAGGCGGAGGTGATGCGTCCGACGGTGGATATCGAGTTTTTCCTCGAAGAAGCCGGAACGAAGGTGAGATCCATGATCGCGTCGTCGGGCGCTTGACATTGAGCGCCTGGCTGAAAAGCTCGAGCCTATTTTTCGTCGAGTGAGGAATTGAGCGACGCGAGCGTTTCCTCGAGACCCGACGAAATGGCCCTGCTGACCGACAAAACAGGCTGTCGGGAAATCTCGCGAGTGCGGGCGATGAGTGTTTTTTTTCGTTGAGCTGACGGGCGCGTTCGCGAGCGCTGCATTGAGCTTCTCGGTTGTTGGCGTCCAGCGTCGATGCGCGGGTTTCGACTCCGACAACAGCGCCTTGCCGCGAGATTGAGCTGGACATTTGAGCTTTCCAGCCACAGGAAAAGGGATGTGGGGTGTCGAACTCGTCGGTCAAAATTCGCCGCCGGAGGTCTTTCAGTGAAGCGACAAGGAGCTTTAGGTGCGGCACATCGAGCAGGCTCTCACAGCTCGCGGCTGGTTTGCGTGGTGGCGTTCCCCTGCAATGCGGAGCGCGGAATTTCCATGACCTGGGCGAAGGACCTCGCCGGAGGTCGACGACCGGGTGGCGGATTTCACTCGCTGGCCGTTGTCAGTTCTTTCCTTGAGCTGCACTCATGGGCGCCGGCGGATGGAGAGGCGCGGAATGCGCTCGGCGATGGCTGACAAATCGGAATCAGTTCGCGCCAGAGTTTACATGGCACGAGGACTGCCGGACGCCGCATTCTCGTTGTCAGTGATATATGCTTGCGTTCGAGTGCGTTGAACTTCGAGAATGGACCAGGTTATAAAATAGTCTCGAGTTCCGGGACGCACGGGCAATGGTGCGCTCTGCATCGTTCAATTGGCCCAGAAATCTTCAACGGCGGACTGCTGGCCCGACGGTCAGGATGGCGGTCCTCCGGCAACGTTTTTCCGGATTCAGACACAGCCGCAACAGCGACTTCGCCATGGAACGCCGCCGGGAGACGCATTTCCCGGGCCCCGCGGCCATATGATGCGATAATGCGAAGAAACCAGAAAACTCGGGATGGACAATCGCCACGAATAAAGCCAATGCCGCCGGCATCGCCAGCAGGATCAACCGACAGAAGCGATCCTGCCAGATCGCCGGCGCGTAGAAGAAGATGGCCAGTCCCAGGCCGCCAACGGCCACAGAGCGAGAGAAGACGGCTGCATTGCGGATGGAGCTACGGCTCGGAACGGCTTTTCGAGCGTGCGCAGCAGCCGGCCGTAGTTCTTGGCCGGCTGTCGTCATTGGCGGCGCCACATAGGGCCGCGGGCGTGAACGGTGGTGTTGGATGTTTTCCCACGGGCGCCGTGCTTTTTCCGGCCAGGGGCTGCATGTTTATTGGCAACGATAGCCAGCGGTCCGGGGCGTCGTGCCTTGCGTCTTTTGAGTTCGCGGGCGGCGCTGCAAACCTTCCTCTTCCAGTTTATCGTCAACGAAAACATCGTCCGAAGCACACACACGGGAGACCGTACGTCCCCGCTCAGATCAATTTTCAAAAGCGTCTTCAAGCGCCTCCGAAGTTTGGCTACTCATTGTCTTGTCCGCTGGTGGTCTTTACTCATGCCACTCAGCCTCATTAACACCAAACAGGGGTTCATTCATGTTCACCGTCATTTTCCCACTCCCGGAGACACTTATAAAAGGCTCGCTCGGACGCGCGACGAGATCCGGAAAACGGCTTTTCACCGAGCCCCATAAACCTCCAATTTATAGTGACACAACACAGTGCTAATTCACAAAGAAACCGGTGGGATTGGCGCCTGCATCCACATGGTTTTTTTAACGATCGTACTGTCTCAAAAAGATGCACAAACGTCCAATGAAACGCCACATTTACGGGTCGTTAAACAATTTCGCCAGGTTTATCCACCCGCGCCGCACTGGTGTGTTACCCGATCTAAGAGACTGCCTGTAGCAATTAAAGTCCCCAACTATTGTTCAAAGTAAAGGAAACGCCATGGCGAGATGGCTATCAGCGTTCGAAAGGTTTCAGGAGTCCAGCCTCCAGCCGCGTCATCGGAGTTCGGACGGGCCCAAATATAGATCTGGTGCATCTGGCGCGGTCAGACCCGGCGGCGACAAATCGCTTGAAACAGAGGTTTTTGGGCTGTTTGCGCGTCAGGCGCGAACAGGCAGTGCACGCAGAATTGGTGAATTGAATAAAAGATGACGCGCTTCCGGAACTGGCACACAAGAATTGCAGCGCCGCAAAAGGGGTAGGGGACAATGGGCCGATGTTGACCGTTGATGCCTCCATGACTTGAGGCCGAGCCGGGCAATTCCGCAGCTTTGTCGCGGCGTTCACCAAGGCAGTTGTTGAAGCTGGATACGTTCATATGATCCGGGATTTGATGCGCTAAAGTTTGCGTGAAATTCGTGCGGAAATCGTCATTTTTGGGAAAACCATAGCCGCGAATTCCTGGGTCGCAGTGTGGTTGTTCATTTACTTGCCTCACAAGTCCAGCGGTATGAAGCCTCATATCCCCAGGAGACTATGCCAGAAGGTCGTAATAGACAAAAATCTCCCATCGTCGCTTTTTGACGGTACGAAGGCGTTTTTGATGTTGAACGAAGACCGAGAGGTTCGACGTGGATGGAAAAATGCGATTCGCATATTGCGGTTACCGGGCAATCGAAGCCGAATTGTTGCGGGCCTGCGCCTGCGCACCTGGCCACGATATTTATGTCGATGACAAATGGGCTGAAATTGTTGGTGCGCCGGAGGCAGGAATTGGAAGAAAGGACAATGCTCGATTATATCTGCATTCGGACCGTGACGTCCGACATCGGGCAGTCGTGTAGAATCGGTTCGTGACGAACTTGACCGGTCTGAGTGTGCATGTGCCCAGCGCAGGCCTGAAACTTTCCCTCTTATTCCGGATACCATTCCATGTTCCTACCCGGATTGAAAGCACAGATTTTGTCGCCGTGGATTATTGTGCTGGGCGGTTTGGCGACTGTTCGCCGTGTTCGAAGCTTGGCCTTTACGATCTGAAATGCCCACTGATCGAACATTCTGGACCGTCCGGCGGCCATGCGCCGCAGCTCATTAATTCGGAAAAACCGATCTACGACATTTCGGCCTGGCGGAAGATTTCCGGGCAGGCGTTGAACCCACCGGTATGATGGAGCAGATCTCGCGTTTTCACCGAATTTTCCATTCCACAGGATGGTGACCGGCTTTCCCGCAGTTGGACAAATGGCCGGTTTGAGGTCGAGAACCGACCGAGGGTGGAGCTAGTTCCATGCTCATAGCCGTCGATTGTGCGCAGCGGGTGGTGGATCGTTATTCAACCGAGCGTCCGCCGAGTATCACCGTATCAGAGGCCAATATGAGGGCCTTCGCAAGCGTGTTCTATTCCGTGCCGACGCTCTATATGGAGAAATCGCAGACAAGGATCGCTGATTGTCCGGCGGCGGAGCGATTCGGACATCGACTGGAACGCTCAATCTGCAGCCGTGCGAAAATCTGTGACGATTTACTGGTGCATCCGACCGTAACGCGGATTCCGCGCTGCACCTGACAGCGTCAACAAGATGTTTTTGCCAATGCCGCGACGAGGCAAAAATCAAAACTTTCGAAGGTCGACAGGTTACGGTCTGAAGGGCGCTGACGGGCAGCTTACTGCGGTGCAACGCCTGAAAAGAACCCCGGATGGCGAGATCGACATTGCCTGCATCCGCCTGCTGCTTTTTTCGGTCTGACGATGAAGCCGGTCCGATCGCCGACTGGGGGCACTCAATCAGCATGAAAACCTGATCGCGGATTGATAACCGAAAAATTCGAGACCAGGAATTCCGCGGTGTTCAGCTATCGGCGACATCAAACTGGTACCGGGGCAAGCTCAAATGAATCCTGTCAGGCTTTCAATGAAGACCTTGGCGCTGAAATGACCCAGGCAGTCAGCGGCTGGTCGCATCCCGGCGAGAAGATGGGTGATTCCAGTACCACTATTCGGTCCCGACCAGTCTGCAGAGAGACTCGGCGTCCAGTAAGCTCGGCCGTCACGCGGCATTGCGTCCAGATCACGAAATAAAAAAAGCTACGCATTTCCCTTTGAAGGGAAGCGAGGATAAATAAGGCGCAACTCGGATATAAAAACCTGACGAGGGAGGATCGTAGGCGGCTTCCTAGCGCCGGGGAAACGCGAATCAATTGCATAATACTGTCCCTTAAAGTTTGAATCTTATATGATGAAATTTCTCCCCTCATGGAATATTGCCAGTAATACCACGGTGGAAACTTTGTCATTTGCGTAATGCAATACAGTCTAAATTGGGGGAGGTAGACTGTCCCAAATAGTGGAATTTTTCAGCGAAACCTTCCTGCAGTCCCAAACAAATGTAAATTGGTCAGAGGAAATTGCTTTGTTCTCGATTGCGGAAACTTTCAAATTCTTATTCATGAAGTTCGCACTTTGATTGGCGCCAGAGTTCCCGGTGTGGTGCTCTGTGTGGCGCGCGCGTATAGTTGGTCCCATTTGCCGAGGGAATTGATAGCGATAACATAGCATCAATTCAAAGTGTTACCAGTGCCGCGCAGAGTTTTGCCGTGGAAGCTTTCGTGTTTCGGGAACGAATCCAGCTGGTTGTTGTGCTTGTTCACCTGAAGCGGAGCATATCTAGAGCATACCGGCGTCGAAGACTTGCAGCCTCGACCGGTCGAAGCGTTACCCCTGGTCCGCGGCATGTATTGTCGATGATGTATCTTGGTTTGCATCCGACGCGCTCTTCCATCTTTTTGCAGCTCCGATCGGATAGAGCGCTATATTCGAGAGGCTTTCTCCAGTTTGCGGCATAATGGTCGTTGGCGATTTTCGGCGTTGGCGTTCTATTATCATTGGCGCTTGAAATGTCGGAAGGACAGCGGTGTCCCAGATCAAATCACCGTTTCCCGGTTCGCCGATTCCTGTCGTTGCAGAGCGGACAGGGTCAAATGGGTTTTCCGAGCGTGATGGATTTGCAATTTTTCGATCACCCCGGCATTTGCGCGCGGAAGCTTCGATAGATACCACCGATCCTCACAAGCTTGATCTTGGTGGCGCCGGGATAGAACGGACGCCGGTCTCGTCGCTCAAGTTCATTATGGCGCATCGTTTTGACAATTCCCGTTCCAGATCCTACGCCGGTCAGGCATTGATGTTGAAATAAGGATAGGTTTTTCTTGAATCACGGAGCTGAAACGACCGTAACAAGCAGATGCGCACAGTAACGTCAAAGGGCCGTGACGAGCGGGCGTAAGGCGGCAGCATATGGAAGACTCCCGTCAGAAAAAACACTGCGGCGGAACTTGCGTCATGGAGCTGGCTATGCCAACAGGAAACGGGTGCCATATTGCACAAGTTCACGGGATAAAACGTCATGCAAATTTGCCGACCCGAACAGCGATATTCCCTTCACACATCCAAAAACCTTGCGGGCTTGGCCGTGAGCAGGACAATCGAACCGGACACCGCTTTCGCGGGCTGAATGGCTATATCTCAAATGTGACGCCGGACGATCCTTTTCTGATCGGCGGGCTGGCATGCCGATGCAAACAGCCTGCTGTGGATGCAGCACTTGCGATGGTCGGAGGAGGGGGCGGACAAAATCATTGATATTGGTGGTAGATCCGACAAACCGAGCCTCGGGGACAGAATCTTCGTTTCACACGATGCGCACTTGACGAGGACGACAGGATCATAGCCGGTGATACGAGGCCATTGCGCGGACGAGGGGTGGTGCTGATCTCGGTTGATACGTGGCAGCGCGGAAAGCAGCGCGGCTGGCGCTTAGGCCCGCCGGGCGCACCTGATTCAACGATGTCTGGGGGTTGCAGCGTGAGCCGGGATGGGCGCGGGTTGCAGCCGATGAACGGTGCGGCGGTTGCGATGGCATGCACACCGGTCGGGGACCAAAAGCGAGCGCTTGCTGACCTTGTTTGAGGACCAGTTTCAGACTGGTTTTTCCGCATCAGCTCGGCATTGCCCCGGCGTTTCAGAAGCATTCACCGACGACCAGATCATGACTTGATACACGAGGCTTTGCTTTGGCCAAGGATGGCCAACGTGACAATCTCGTAACTCATGGGCACGGTTTGCAGAGTTGCAACACGGGACTCGGGCTGCATTGCACTGGCCGAACCATCGACGCAAAACGACTTTATCGGCAAGATTGGACACCGGACGCGAGGCGTCTGATCGCGATGTCGGAACACGAGTGGCGAACCAGACGTTGCGCTGCAGGCTCGCCGGGTGCGGCGATGTTTTCGGGTGCACAATGTGGCTTTTTCTCAACAAGGAACGGGCCATTGCGGGTCGCTGACGAAGATGGTTCAAAGCAGCCGCAAAAAGGAAGCCCGGTCATGGCTGAACAAGCCTATAACAATACCGCACTCGCCAACCTGCGCGTTTTTTACCGCATTCGCCATGGCGTTCATGAGAGGAAGAGTTTTCTGGGGGCAAGCGGCTATTATTTTGTAGATGCGAACCGAGGTTGATCCGGGCGACGCGCTGGAAACGACAGCAATTGAGGGTACGGTTCATTATGGCATTGCGTTTCAGGTCATCGAGGAGAATCGTCACACCGGCAGCAGGCGTTTAAATCTGATCGAAGCTTCTGGCGCCTGGATATCGCCAAAGGACAGCTGACCGCACCGTTTTTTTAGCAGATCAGGCTGGCACGCATTACATGCGCAAGCCCGTGCCAGCGGTTTTTCCGGGCATTCTCCGTCATGTTATGAAGTGATGGTTCGAAACATCGGTGCCTAGAGATCCAAGAACGGTCATGTGCCGCAAATCGAGCTTAGGCGGCAATTCGCAATCCAGCGCGTACCATGGCACCGAGGCGCCATTAGAAAGCTGCTTGATGCAGACGCAACGATATTTGCCATTACGCACAGTCCCTCAGCGGGCTCTACACGGAAAACGCCGCCACTTGGGGCAAGAACCGATCAAGTGTAATGTGGTTTCACAATGCCTGGCGCCGCTGGTGGAAACGACAACTCGAAATCTCGGCACGAAACTGCTTCAAAGATGTGCTGGACATTGATTGCAGCTACGAACACAGCGTGCGACACCGACCGATGGGAGGCCGCGGACGATTGATCTCGATGTGCTAATTTGCAACAAAAAACGCGACTTTCCCTGATCCGATCAATGCCGATCTGGACCGTGCACAAGACAATCCAAGGAATAGACCCAGATACGGGCCTTCGTGATGGATGCGCTGGGCCGAATTGCACCGCAGGCGGTGGTACCAAATCTGCAAAGCCATTGCACGACTGTTCCAGGCAAA
>Ga0163217_1079222_pt1 | contig 10280 bp, 11 predicted proteins | sample SynspAceP_FD_185933 | JGI IMG/M metagenome (GOLD analysis project Ga0163217, IMG submission 185933) | Saline lake microbial communities from Ace Lake in Antarctica - Synechococcus sp. Ace-P (PacBio error correction) | ecosystem: Environmental > Aquatic > Non-marine Saline and Alkaline > Saline ...
ATTCTCCTTTTCACCGCCCTTGAAGGCAGCTGCCCGCCTTAATAGTTTCCCCGGGCTTTCGCTTGGCGCGACTCCAACACAGCGCTTGCGCCATCCTTTTCCCGACCCATTTTCCCTGGCGGATCCTCCACTCCCCTCTTCCCCCTCCCCTGACCCTATGCTTTTTTTTTTGCCGGCCACTTCGGCGTAATGGGCACCTTTCTCTTGGTGGCTCGTCTGGTTTTCCTCTTGCTCTGGCTCTTTTTTTGTACCCTCTGCCTTCCCTCTCCCCCATGCACGGACACGCTCACTTCGGCTTTCTTCCACGCTTCGCCACGGGCGACGTTACACGACGCATATGAGACTTTCCCGCACCCGCTTCGACTACTTTTACACCTCCTCACTGCTCGTTCCCGTCCACCTCGGCTTTGCCTTCGCCCTCACCTGGCCCTTATTTCTTTGGGACTGTCTGCTTATCGCCCGACGGTCCGACAGGTCCCATATCACTTTTTCACCAGCCTTTTTAACGGCTTGGCTCCTCCACGGTCTTCTCCACTGGCTTGTGCGTTGCATGGGCAATTCTTTTGGCATTGTTCCCTTTCCTCCTCGGTGGTTTTGGGGCCTGTATAGCGGCTTTTTCTTATGCCACTTTATTACCCACGGTGTACTGCCTTTGCCGTCATAGGCTATGGAGTATTTGGCGAGTGGCCGCATGCACTCCTCTCGACGCTCTGGATCTTGTCGGGGTTTGCGCTCTCTTCGCGGCTTGGGCCATCAGACCGCCGTCGCCGCGGTACTGAATATCTCTGCGGCACCACCGCGAGCCGCCTAGCCATGAGGCTGCCAGTCATTCCGTACAGGTCTCTGCCCCTGTTGCCAGCCGCCTTGTGGTGGACTTGCCCAGTCTCGCGGCCAGCTGTGGCAACTCTATACACCCGGGTTCTCACCTTCCTTCTTCCAGGTGGTGCACCCCCACTCCTGGCCTTCCTTTCGTGCTGCTCATTATATCCGCGCATCCATTTGCACTGCTCGGGTAGTTTTCTTGCATACCCTCCTTCTTCGACTCTGACCGCTTGGAGAGGCACGCATCTACTTGACTATGTCACGGGGCCATTCACTTCCGGGGCTTCCCGCCCATGGGCCAGCCTTTGGGTGGTCTTCCTGCCCCCCATGGGTTCCGCACGCAGGACCATCCCCCGCCCTCCGGTCGCGCTGCACCCAGTGTGACTTCCGACTTTTTGGAATGTCAATTACCTTCGGCGGTGTGGCCGCCACATTGAAGCTCTGCATTCATTGGCACGTGCTCCACACCCCCCCCCAGGCCGTGTTTTGCTTTTCCTTCTACTCGGAATTAGCTCCTTATTTGCCCCGGCTTGGTTTTTCCCACCATACCCTAGGCCATTTCTTGGTCTGGCGATCCCTTGGGGGCGATATGTCCGCGGTGGCCCTGTGGGCACGCATGCTTCCGTAGTGGGTGTGCGCTTTTTTATGCTTATGTGGTGATACCACGGCGCTTGTTCGCCTGCGACCACTCGCTGCCTTCGGGCACTTCTGGGATTGAGCCGCATGCGCACCCATCCCTCGCCCCCTTTCGTTTGGGATATCTATCCAGCGTTCTGAACACTATGCACCCTTTAGTGACATCATTTAGGGGCAAGCGTCTTTCTATTGGCCGCCCGTGCGCAGATTACCGGATGACCTGCAAGTTGCCCGAATGATAATTTTGTTTCTAAAAGTTTTGTCCAACAGCATGGAAATCCACAAAGTGCCTAAAGAAGTCTTGCCAGCTTTACGGGAATGGCATCTGAACAAGATACGGATATTTTTGAAGTATACTGCCGTTTGACCAAGGTATTGAGCATAGTGCAGCTTTTCCTTTTTATAAGAACCCCGATTAATTTTTGATTCCGGAAAACATCATAAATAGCGCATCAATTCTGGTTGTAATGGGGTCGCCTCGACCTTGCGGGGCGTTGGGTCCGTCTAATGCCGTAAATATGCGCATAAAATTCCTTTCATTGTTAAGATAAATCAATGAAACTCCTGGTCCTTACCCCAATACTAGACCAAACTGTTTGGAAAAGTCAGGGAAGCATGGAACATGGGTGGCAGTCGCCATCGGGGCCCATCTATTTTGGATCTAAGGAAAGCAATAGCAAATAAAGGAAATGGCGGATGCATTTGCCGAAGCCCATAGCCTGGGAATGGCCACGATTTTTGTGGGTGCTACACCCGAAACGACGCTTTCAAAAAATAAGGGAATTTATCATAACGTGCAGATTTTAACAGGGAGGCAACGCATCTAGGGGTAGCGATACAGGCTGATATCATCAAAACAGAATTTACCACTAACAAATTATGGTTTTTTAAAGACCTTCAATTCGGAAAGTAATGACGATGCATGTAGAAACTCTGACGACGGAACACCCTATTGATGTGGGCGTTTTATCAGGTTGCCAATTGCTATATGGCAAAATGGGTTGAATTATTCAGGCGGGGGTTCAAGGAGCTCCGATATGACGCGAGGCCATGCAGCGGCAAATAATAACAAACGGCAGGAGGTTCGGGTCTGATTTTGGGGCGAAAGGGGCTTTTTCAAAAAAACCTTTTAAGGAAGGGGGTGGAATTAATACACACGGTTCGGGCGTTTACCTTGAGAAAAGAATCACGGTAGCATAAAATGAGATGATAAGAATGGTTAGTGATGATAACGGTAATCAATTTCTGCAGAAAGAGTGTACGGAGAGCGGCAGAAGGATCATACCTGGACTGGTGCAAGGTATGTAAGAAATAGGCCTTTGGTTAAGGTCCATTATTGCACATATTAGTTTTTACTAGCGTGAGTAATAGCGTGTGGACATAAGTATGATACTTAAGTCCTCTTAAGGTTGGGATAGGAACGGCAGAGAAACAATGACCGGAGTGATTGCTCACGAATAGATTAAAGGTGAGGAATTGATCCTATCACAGAGAGATTATGGTTATTCATAGAAGGAGTTGGTAATCGATAGGTGCAACCTGATTTCCTGTGGATGGGTAAACATAAGCAGTGGAATTGATATGATAAGACATACGCAAGTAATGAGGAGTTGGAGAACCTGAGGATTGGGTTTGGTGTGTAGGTTAATTATTATAGGTAGTTAGTGGTCACACTAGAAGGACAGAAGGATAATCCTTCGGTCGAAGATTCAGGTACATAATCTATACGAGCAGGTGTGTCAGGGATCGGAGGCGGCTGGCCAGTGATATGAGGACACCCAGAAGATCGGTGTAGTGGGCATAGTCAATGGACTGGACACAAGTACTCATGGAGGCCGGGATGAAGGGTTAATGGCGGATGGAGAGGGCGTGTCATTGATTATTGGAATAGAGGTCGAGGGAATTGCAGCTTAACGCAGACATAGGATCGGCACTCTGATATGTATGATGCATAGCAAAGTGCAATATTGGGGTACGGGCACTGAGGTAGGTAGTACGGAGGGAAATGGTTGAGTATAGATGGTGCAATTTTTTGTAGACTTAATGGGCGGAAGTGGGAGGGATTTGCCTGGGGAGGTATAGGTATAATGCGGACTACATAAAAAAGGGAAGCGAAGATTCGTTCGACTATAGAGCTCCACATTTTGAAGCACGTTGTGAAAAGTTACTCCTGGGCGCATCACGAAATTGTAATGGGCCGATGTTGAGGACGGGTATCCAAAGTGAAGATGGGCACAAGATAGTTTAGCTATGATTGAGTATACCGAGTCAAGTGCACGCTAGAAGGTATCTTGTCATATTGTAAAAGGTGAAGGAAGAGCTGTATCACACTTGGCGTAGGTGTTGATTAGAGTGCAGGTAGTGTTGGGGCTTACTTTTGATTGATGGCTTCTGTGGGTGTCCGTGTGAAATTTAGGATTTGGATGAGGATATTAGGGTGAGTTCGGGTATCCTGATGCGGCAATATCTTGTGTTGGGTAGGAATTCAGATTAAAGGGTCGACGGTTAGTATGCCTGAAGGCCCCACATATGAACGTAGGTTTAATGCGGAGGTGACGAGATGTTCTACATGTGATATATAGCATTGCACTTTGAACTGACTGGTTATAAGGAGAGGCCCAGTCCTAGGGTGGGAATTGGATGGCTTGTATGACCACCACGCACATGGCCGTTGAGTCGGCCCGTTTTTGGTGGATGCGCTTTCTTTATTGCGTCTTGGGCCAGCCTGGCGCTACGCTGATGGCCGGGGCGACACTGGAAAATGCTCTGCCGGGGAAGGGGAGCGAGCCGGATGACCCCAAAAGCTGGCCTAGCGAGCGCTACATTTCTGGGCGGCACGGCTTGCCAGGTCACGTGGTGACTCAACCAATCTGCTATCAGTCTTTTCTCAAACCCGCAAGGGCAAAACTCGCTGCGCGCGCACACTGCTTCACCTATCTCGTGATTCGCCTGGGGTGGAGCGGCTTGGTCTGGGAAGTACGGCGTCTAGCTGGAAAACGAGGCAGTATCAGCTCGCACCTGCCTGTACGATGTTGCGGAATCGCGGACGCATGGCCGAAGACGTACTCGGGATAGGCAGGGCGGTCGGTCCTATTATGTGGCGTCTGTCGGGGTTGGAGGTTGGCCGGCATCGTGCGCTCAGGTGGACTGCACGAGTCAGTCTCAGCCGCGGTGAGGGTCTATGCGGGCGATCTCGAGACAAGATGCTGCTTCGCGTGGCGCAAAACGCCTTTATCTGGCTCACCTTTTGACGCAAAACCCGAGAGCTCGCTACGGGTGACGGCAGCCGACAAGGCCACAAACGCCCGCGACATGGTGCTCGACGCCCGCCCGCATCCAAACAGCTGGGAATCGAAATTCAAGGCCGGCCCTGACGCAGCGCCTGGTAATTTGCTGCGGATGCACCAGATCCCCTCAAGCCACTCGCCTGCCCGGCAGCCGCTCCAGCGAGCTGCTGGGAAGATCCGTGCGGGAGATCCTCGCCAGCGAGGCTAACCTACGGCTGACGCCACAACCGCATCGCCCTCGGCGGTGTTGGGCGGCGGGCTAACGCGGAGCGATCGATGGGGCAGTTGCAAGGGCTGAGGCTGGCCGCTGCTTGGATCGAGGCCAGCGCAGCAGGATCACCTGAAGAGAGAGGTTGGACCCGTATTCCCCACCCGAAGCCAAGGTTTCTGACCGAGAACGCCCTCGATGTCGGGGAATGCGACTCTGATCCAAGGGAGAGCTGACTTCCCGTCCGCGTAACGAAGAAGCTGCTGGAGATCCTCCGCTTCAAGATGGGGAGCTCAAGCGAGGAATCTTGTTCGCAGCTGAGCCCGGCGGCATAGAACGAGCCACATCAACTCACCCGGATGCGCATACCCGGATGCAATGGCCTTGCCACTCACACAACGCACGGCCACCTCCGGATCCAGCAAGCCCTTCTCCGCGACGACCCATCGTAAGCATGAAAGCCGCTGGCCCTAACCTCAAAAACTGCCCCACCTCAGGCAGACTCCCTGCAGCGCGCCCACCCGCCGTCCATCCATGGCCGATCAGGAAGCACCTGGACGACTTCCTCGAAGCCCTGGAAAAGGCCGGCAGCCCCTCAAAAAACCCAGCTCTGCGCCAAGCCCCTTGGCTGGGATGGAGCCCCTCTACGAGGATGTGAAGGCGGGCACTTGGTGGCCAAAGGGAACGTCACCGCGGCCCAGAGGGTTCGCAGCGACAGCGTGTCCCTGGCCGCGCGGAGCCCGTGGTGCAGCAGGCCCGCCCCCCGCCAATGGCCAACCCGCAAGGGCAAAACCTCCCAGCAACGGACCGGCCAACCTTGGGCTCGAGGCCAAGTTCTGGCTTACGGCCGACAAGCCTGCGCAACATACAATGGACGGCGGAGCCGAATACAAAGCACGTGGTGCTCGGCCTGATCTTCCTCAAATACATCTCAGACAGCCTTCGAAAGAGCATGCGCGTTCAAGCCTGCTCGCCGGCGTTGGCTGACTACGAGGGCGCCAACCCGGAAGACCCCGACGAAATACAAGGCCGAAAACGTGTTCTGGGTTGCCGGCCGAGGCCGCTGGAGCCAGCTGCAGGCCCATGCCAAACAGGCCACGACGGCAAGCTCGGGACGACGCCATGGTGCGATCCGAGCGCGACAACCCACGCCTCAGGGGGTGCTGCCGAAAGGAATTGACGCCAGAGCTGGCCTCGACCAAGCCGCGCCTGGGGAACTGATCGATGTGATCGCCACGATTCGAACTCACCGCCGCCAGCGAAAGGGCGAGGGCTTGTCTGCGAAGAGCAATCGCTACCGTGGATCTGCTGGGCCGGGTGTACGAATAACTCCCCACCGCTTTGCCCAGCCGAGGGCAAGAAACGCGGCCAGTTCTACAACGCCCAGTTGTGTGGTGCTCGCCTGTGGAGATGCTGAAGCCCCTACAAGGGCCGCATCTTACGACGGCCCTGCTGCGGCTCGGGCGGCATGTTCGTGCAGAGCGAGAAGTTCGTGGAAAGCCACGGCGGACCGGCTGGGCGACATTTCCATCTACGGCCAGGGAAGGCAACGCCACCACCCAGCCGGCTGGCAGTGATCGACCTGGCCCTGCGGCGGCATCGAGGCCGACTTCGGCCCCCGAGCATTGCCGACAGCTTTCCCGCGCGACAAGTTCATCCCGATCTGCCGGGCGGATTACGTGGGATCGCCATCCGCCCTTCAACGACTTCCAACTGGGTTCCGCAAACGGACGACGACGTGCGCTGGCAGTACGGCGTAACCCGCGAAAGGGCAAGCCAACTCGCCTGGGTGCAGCACTTATCCACCACCTGGCGCCCCGCGGCAATGGCCGCTTCGTGCTCGCCAACGGCCAGCATGACTCCACCAGAGCGGCTTAAGGCGAGATCCGCGCGCCCTGATCGGGCGGAAATCTGGTGGAATGCATAGGGTGGCCCGGCCCGGCCGAATCTTTTACAGCACCCAGATTCCGGTTGTGCCTCTGGTTCCGAACGAAGAGTAAGCTGCCGACGCATCGAGCTTCCGCGATCGGCGCGGGCCACACATTGTTCAATCGATGCCCGCAAGCTCGCAGCCTGATCGATCGGGTGCATTCGGGAGCTGCTTGAGGCCGACCTGGAGAAAAGATCACCAGCACCTATCACCAATGGCGGGGAGGTCCAACGGCGCGAGAGCTACGACGATGTGGCCGGGGTTCTGCAAATCCGGCCACCACGCCGAGATTGGCGGCCCATGGCCACGTGCTCACGCCAGGGCGTATGTGGGGGCGGAAGGAAGTGAAGACGACGGCGAGCCGTTTGAGGTGAAGATTGCCGCGGCTTGGTGGCGAGAGCTGAAGGCTCAGTATGGCGGGTCCCGGCGAAGCTGGAGCAGGCCATCAGAGCCAAACCTGAAGGGGGGCTGGTTTACTGGCGGTAAGTGGGAAGATCTTAACTCTCGGTGATTGGACGAGTCATTACGGGCAAGACACCACTGACTGCAGATCGCAAGGAAACTTCGGTGGTCAGATTCCATTCGTACACCATCAGAACATGACGGAAAAGGAAGACCATCAGCACGACCCGCAACGCCACTTCACTGAAATATGGCGCGGAATCAGTTAGAAGCTCAAGATTCCCCGCCCGGGTTCCTTATGGTTTCGTGCATCGCTCCGACATGGGGAAGGCCGTTATCGCTGCCGCGATTGCATCACCAATCAGCAAATTTCAAACTCGTCGTGACTACCGATTTCAGCAGCGAGTTCTCTACTACAACCTCAAGCACGCGGCAAAAATGAGATTCGCACCAAGGCAAGCAGGCGTGTTTCAGCGGCAACCAATCTGAAATAAAGTGACATTCTCGCAGCTTGAAACGCGCTACCACCCCTCGCCGAAGCAACAAGCCATCGGGCGGCGGTGCTGGGGCGCTGGATCGACAAGATCCGAGTTGACGGCGATGGAACGCTGACGCTGGAGGCGATGGCGCGGGCGCTGTTCCAGAAGCTGGTTCCGGTGGATTTCGATCCTGTGCCGAGCCACGCTGGATGGGCGGGAGCCTGTTGGGCTCGAATCAAGACACTGCGCCAGTTCCCCGATCAACTTAGAAGATCACCGCTCCCGAGACATTCCAAAGGGATGGCAAAGTCCAAGCGAATCAGCGAAAGTTGTTGAAGAAGTCTTTGATGGCCCACACGCGCTAACACACCCAATGGGAGGAAAAGGCCCTGTCTTCCTTGGGAATCAAGAAACCTTACCGGAGACGGCTCTTGATCTCAGCGAAATAAGGCATATCAGTGAATCAGACTGGTTCCAATTGAACGAAACGGTAACTCCAAGGCCGCTTTTTGATATTGTATCAGTTATGAAGCACACTTGGATCTTTACCTAATCCCCCAAGGACTGAGATGTGCCTCGGACGGCAAGGCTGGCGCTGATTCGCCAAGAACTGAGAACGGCCAGCGCTCACTTTTGTTTCACCAAGTTCTCGGCCCAGAATTCCCAGCGATACCTTAATGCAGCATCTGTAAGGGCGCTACGTGGATCGAATCCCTCCTGACTCATTCCTAAACTACTTGGTACTCATCCGCCCACAGCTTTGAAGAAAACCTTTGAGGTCCGTGTAGCTACCACTTTGGGACAAAATCCACTCCAACGCAAACCAATCCGGCACCCTGCCAACCTGCGCAAACAAGTTGCTTCCGAAGCTTCTGACGGGGAGCTGAGGCTGGCGGGCGACGGATGGCTTGCCGAAGAAGCATCCCGCACCCTGTAATCTCATTCAATAATGCCAAGTGCAATTTATAGGATTGAGTCCAGTAAGGACGCCAGCTAGGGAATGGCGTGCTTGGAAGTTGCGCTAATGTGTATTTAAAGCGCAGTTGGCGAAAGAGAACACGCGGCGGTTGGCCTTACGTGCAGTCCCGAACGAATGATTTGTGCGAACTCGGAACGCTTTCTCCGCCTGCCCGTTCCCTCCAGTGGGAATAGTTTCGCAGGCGAGTGGCGGGCCTCTTTTCGCTTTTCGCTGGGACTTCAACCTTAACCGGATACACTGCCCGCCGGTGAATGTGGCCGAATTGCAAGTGAGGGTTTTGCCGTCATTGTCAGCGGGTTTACTACTCTTTGACATTTGGATAGGCGAAACTGTGGACCGCCCATGCGAAACTTCTTCAGTGGATTTTCTACGGCATTCCATTGCTCAAATGAACATCTTTGACCACAGTCACGGCTCTCTTTAGGTGTGTAGTCCACCACGTTGTTCAGCACAAGGGGGGTGAGTCCGCCCAAGGGTCGGGAAGTGTCCCAACCACCGCCCAAGGACCTCACACACCATGCATAGCCACCCCTGGCCCGACCTGACACCCATCAGTCCGGGGAACGCTCTCCGCCGGCCATCTCGATGAAGGCGTGTGCCACTCAACAGCCCTTGCAAGCCACAAGCCCGGGATCAGCCTGCCCGTACGGGCTACAAGTGGCTCTCCAGGTTTCCGAGCAGGCGGCGTAGCGGCACTGGCGGATCGACGGAGTGTTCGCCGCACTCAGCGGCGGCGCTCGATCCGCAGCAAACTCCAGCAGGCTGTAAGACCTGCGGCACCAGCCGCTGGCACGCTCCGCCCGCATCGCCAGGGCCTCTTGTGCGCCCCTCTCACCGTTGTCGGCTCATGAAGGGCGGGTCTGGGAACACTGAAAACCTTGACCCCAAACGTCCTTGTTCGCGGCTACAGTGGGAGCGCCCCGGGGGACAATGATCCATGTCGACATCAAACAGCTGGCCAGGTTTGGAGCGGGTCGGCCACCGCATCACCGGCGACGCGCGTCAAGCTCCTCCCGAGGTGCCGGCTACGAAAAGGTGCACGTAGGCGAATCGAATCGACGCCACCCGCCTGGCCTACGTCCGAAGTGCATGGCGAGATGGAGCAGAAGACGGGCAGAGAAACCGAGTACCGTGTGGATTTTCCTGGCAGACGGCCGTCCGGTCTACTCTCTGAGCGAGGGGATCAACCTGAGTCAGCGGATCCTCTCAGAAACACAACGGCCCCATCCGTACCGGGGAGCTGCTCTGGGAACTGGCTAGAAAAGCCTGTCCGCGCCTGTGGAATCCATCAAGCCCATCCCACATACAAGCCACTACACGACCGCAGCCACACGGAAAGGGCGCCGAACGGGTTCAATTACAAAAACCATCCTGCAGCGGAACATTGGGCTTACGTGAATCGCCCTACCAAAAACATCGGATGAACGCAACCGCTGGCTACCCCGCTACTGGGGATCTATTAAGGCGGCAGAACAGGTTGCCACATGGCTTTCTTCAGGTGGCCTCACGGCCTCCAGCACACACGCTCCCAAGCGTG
>Ga0163217_1087918_pt1 | contig 10280 bp, 10 predicted proteins | sample SynspAceP_FD_185933 | JGI IMG/M metagenome (GOLD analysis project Ga0163217, IMG submission 185933) | Saline lake microbial communities from Ace Lake in Antarctica - Synechococcus sp. Ace-P (PacBio error correction) | ecosystem: Environmental > Aquatic > Non-marine Saline and Alkaline > Saline ...
AACAAATGCTCGGGTACAGCGGTCCTTGATCAGAACCCCACGGTTGGACTGGATCACCTGGTGACGCGCTCAAGCTGGTCGGCTTGGGTTAGCCTGGTTTTCGGTTCTCCCTTGGTCGATTATTACTTACCACAACAAACGGCTGCATATTTCGCTGCCTTCATTGCGGCTTCCTGGGGATCCGTGGAAGGGATGCGATTCACTCATGGGACCGCACACAACGGATATGAATCCCGACCTGAACGCCCAAACAGCCGCCTTGGGTATCTGATTCCGCGACTCCCTCGGTCACCCGGGAACCAAACTTAGACGCGATTTTATGTCTATCATTTCCCTCTCCGCCGACGGGACCGGGTACCCCCTAGCCCCGACAAGGATTGACAGCACTGGACCGTCGGGGTAGACAAGCCACAAAAACTGTTTCGGCGGCAAAACCGGGGCTGCGTTCCCATATCATGCCGCGTGGAACCAAACGAGCAGAGACTCGCGATGTCTGGATCGCCCCGGCTGGTGCCGCCAAAGGGCGGTCCGCCTGCGCGTATTCGCACGTCTGGAACTGGGCTTGCTGCTTTCGGGGGTGATGGGTACGCCGGATCATCCTGACGGTAACCAAACCACGCTCGCGCATCAATCCCCATCCAATAAGATACGGACAGTCAACAAAAAATCAAAATCCCGAACCTAAAAATCTTCGCACGACCCGAAATCGGCCAGGAGCATACAAAATGCATGAAAGACGAAGCCTGGCCGGGACAAAAACCACGTGCTGGGGGCTCATAATATCAACGGGCGAAACCGCGGCAGACCACTATCAGCCTATCGGATCGGGAATCACATGAGCCACATGAACCGGCTGATCTCACCCCACCTCCCGGAGTCGATGGTCGACGAATACTGCTACAATGAAAAACAGCTCGGTGATTTGCGCAACACCGGGGTCGAGTGCCAGAACGTTCGCGCGTTCCCCCCCGACCGTCTGAGAACACGCCGCCACCGTCTCATATTTCACACATCTCAGGACAAAACATGCATACTAGACACTGAAACAACAAAAGCCGCCGCAGACGTCACGCAGCTCTAGAGGGCGGCGATCAATATCCTCATCAACGTCCCGGATCACACCCGTTCGCATCGCCCCGCCCTGAACCAGCAAAGCTCCCGACAGTAATTCTGAGGACCGAGCATTTTCGGGCCGCTCCGCTACCAACGGGAATGGCAGAACCTAGGACGAACTCCAGGCCACTGGCAAAAACCCCTCGGGTCTTCACACCCACATCTAACGAAGCCTACGCACCATTGGTTATTCCCGGAAAGACGGTTGGGGCGCCCACAAGCGACCGCACATACCTTTGAAAACCCTGCAACCCTAACACGGGAAATTGCAGCGACATCACCCGCGCCCGCGTTCTGCGGTCGTCGTCAATGCGTAATACCACGAAACAACCGCAACATAGCGGGCCAATATCCACAACGACAATCAATCGCTTTATCGGAAATCCGCGGCGACACACAAACCGCTAATCGTGAAACGGCAGCAAAGTGGTACCTGGAAAATCCGATCTAGGGTACTTCTTTCGGTGCGCAAGGGCATCGACCGACGCGCACCCAACCGTTATTATTTTAAGGTCACCCGGAACGGTGGCCAACCTTTTTAGTGCGGCATCTGGCATCGGTCACGGCAGGTGCCTGTAAAATAACCAACAACTACTATGACAAGTCTATAAACTTGAAGGCCGCTACCCCTTGACTGGCAACTCCTATAGAAAACAATGTTATCTAATAGGAGAACATCGCAGGAACCTGGTTTATACCAACTAAGCAGCAAGAACGCCGACCGAATGAAAGCTTGGCAGACGAAGGTGCCTCGCCGGGGAATGGCCGTAGAAACGCCCAAAAATCCCATCTTCCGAATCAGAACGTAATTTCTTCTGGGTGCTTGAGCTTCCCAAAAGGTATGCTGGATACTGCGGCAGGCGGCTCATCAGATCACACAACGGCGGCGAGTACACACAAACCAAGCTTGGATCCGCGGGCAACCCTTATCTCTCTATCTCGTAAGTGAACCAGCTAAGATGATGACCCGAACAGATGGCAACCGGGAGACTTTGAGGGAGCCAACCACGCGTTCCAAAAAACAATCACCGGGAAATCCTACCCAAAGCAAGGCAGTTCCACAGGACTTGTGTGGACCTGCCATGGCAATCGCAAGAACCGACTACCCCGTCGTGCTCGAAACGCGTCAGAAATCGCAAGGTTCGATCGGTGATGTCACCTACCTCCTCAGCCAGATATGGCGCCAACCGTGCGGCCAGTTTGGCATTGAATGCGATTTAAATGCGTTGAACGAGCTGGCCAAGGCAAATGTCACGTGCTGGTTGAGCGCGGTCTAGCCGTTTCACGTGAACCACATGTTAAAAACCCAAGCAATACCCCAACCGTATGGAAACGATACTGAAGGCTACAAGACCTCCCCATACGCCCGCAATCCATCACCTTTGATCGGAGGTAGCAAGGTTCGTCACCGGCCGCAAAGGCAGCAAAAATGGGGTTAAATAAACCACAAAAAAACTGTCTGGCCGACGCTCGCACCGTCTGCATAAAAGTAACGGGGGTACAAACACGGAAGCTCGACGGTGGCTACCCCAGGAAGGCGAGATATACGTCACTCAGGATCACGACCATCAAAAGAATAACGACCCTCTCCAAACACACACACCGCGCAAATCTCGGAGAAACACCGCGAGTCTTCAGAAGAAAAATAGTTTGCGAAATGGGTCGATCACCCTACCCCAAAATAATAGGAGTCGCAGTCAGTATCGCTCACACTTGTTTTAACGCCGCGCGAGCGCCAGGGCGTCGACGAGTCGGCCTAATCGCCCCCAATACCCGCTACTCACGTAGTCCATACCCAACCTCCACGACCATGCCCAGATATCACCCAACGCTGGCTGCGTGTACACCGGGTTAGAGTATATGACTTCCGCTGCCCCTGAAGCTCGCGATGGGGACCCAAAGGGGGGGTATCGATACCCAACGGCAGGCCCGTCAGTGTCGTATACACTCCTAATATTACACTAGACTATGGCTCTATCTCATCTACCATCCTTAAAAGCGTGCCAAACCCTCGCAATCGATCCTGCTTTAGGGCGCCCTGGTGAATCGCGGCAAGCCCCGGCGAACCAGCACCCGACAAGAAAGACTAAACAAGGCTTTGGTGACGGTCAAACGTCGCTAACAACTGCCGGCATCGGGGGGCTCCGGTCCATCCGACTGCCTCCTCACAAACGCAGCGCTAGCTACTTCTGCACCATCCCCGCGTATACATGGACGCCCTCGCGCCGCTCCACCGGCACGGGCACCACCACAGTTAGAGGCAACGAGCCACCGAACCGCGCCAACACGCCGACAAGCCCGGGACGGACAGTGTGCGCTAGTGACAGAGCCACCCGTCCGGAATGCCAAAACCCGCGGCCGTGCTTGGTCGTCCCGGGCCAAATCCTATCTCTATTCTGAGGGGCCTGCGTCTTAATCACCGTCAGACAGCCCCATAAATGACAATGCCCATGGACGGTTACGGCCGGTCCATTGCACTGGGCAACGCACCCTCGTTAAATCTGCGAACAGATCGGTAATTGCGCACACACCCCGAGGCGCAGCCGCAATTGTGCAACCGGGCTTAGAGACACCCCAAAACCGCAGCGGCGATCTGATCGCCCAGCCATAGTATCCGAACCTTGCGTTAACAGGGACAACTCGCATAATACGGCTGTAAACGCGGCCTCGCAGCCACGGCGGTCGGGCCGTATCGCCGCCACCGCGTGAACCACCCTCGAGCAGCCATGAACTCCGAGTGACTCCCCACTGTTGCTGCCGCACGGGCGCTCCTGAGAGTCAACTAAGGGGACTCCGTCATTATCAGCCCCTTCGACGGTCACTCGAGAAGAACCTTATCCATCTCGCGCGGCGACTGGCCCTGCGGTCCTGTACGCACCCCTTCGCTGTCGGCCCCCGACCACTGCATCACAAGGCCCGCGATGTCCACTGCTCCTTACCGGTGGCCTTCGGGCCAAGACGGTGACGGGTAAAGGCTCGCCGTCATCTCGGCCATCGGTCCAGCACCTCTGTCCCCCGGAGGCGGTCTGCAATCGCATCTCAATGTTGCGTGCACGGTGCTGTCCAGCGTCGCCTGAAAGATGACCGTAAATTCAAAAATCGCCTGTGTGTCAGCCTGTTCCCCTCCCCATCTTCGAACCGAGTCAACATCGCGGGCCCCGCCCGAAAGCATCCCGAGTGGCTCCGACCCCGTCGAAATCATCGGAAAGTCTGCCACAGCACGACGGCCACCGGGGCGGCCCCGCAGAAAGCCCGCCACAACGCACGCCCCTTTGAATGCTGCCGCTGCATCCTGTTCCATCAACCCTCAATCACGGTTCGCCCCGCTCCGGCGCACGCCCACGATCGAACAACTCCAGCAGTTGCATCATCGCGACCGGGTGAAATTTGCACGGATACAACAAGATCAGCCCGTCTCATCCGCCACTGGTCATGCCTGTACCTTGGCAAAATCAACCGCCGGACTGGCTTTCACGTGCAGCACATCACCGGGCCCCGTTCGGCGCCAGACTCTATCTTGTGACATAAATCATACTCGGCGCTGCCCCGCAGACAGCTGAAAGTACCGGCTGTCGAAGTCGCACCTGGGTATCGGTCTGGTTGTGTCGGGCCCGCCGTCAAACTGACGCGCCAATCAGCGATGGTGTCGCGCAGGCCGCGTCCAACCGGCTCTAGCAAAGGGTTTTGCGGATTTAGTCCCCAACCAACCCTACCCAAGGCATTCGATCGCTTCAGTCCGCTTTGGTTCCCCGGCCGCGCACAATTACCGCACTGCCGGCCATGGCCGTTGAATCATCCTGTCATTCGCAATTCCTTTAGATTTAAGCCGGCCTAACGGACCTGTACGCCGAGCGTATGAACTCTGTCTGGCTGAAGCGCCCCCAGCACATAATGGAACCAATCGGGGGCGCCGTGCGAGTCGGGGCTACGCACCGATACCGCCAAGCCCCACGAACCTAGTGCAGGACCTCATCCGCTCACGGGCCTCAAGACCATAGCGGCCAGCCCACCCAATAGCCTTCACCCACACACACCAGAGAAAAAAGAGAAATTATGGAATCCTGCGCGACTATACCCTCGCAATCTTGAGCCGTCAACCGGGCGAATGAGTCTGGCCCACATAAGTCCGTGGGGCTGCCCGTACGCACTGACTCACACCGTATACACCATCAACTCGCGACCGCGCGCACGATGTCATGCATGCACGGGGCTTCAACCAACATATCTAGAAGTCAACAACAGCACCGGCCGACCGGATCAGTAGACCGGCTTAAACCCTAAAAAGGAACGAGCAATGACAATAATCAACCGGCCATTGCCCGCCGGTAAACTGCCGGGGAACCCCAAACGGCAACGGGAAGTCATCCCAGAACGCCCTTGCGTAAGGGGTGTAATGTCATACAATCCGCCAATAAACCGCCCTGCTAGAGCCAAAATTGCCGCGGCCAGCGCGAATCACACTCGCTGAGCACACCAGCTTGAACCGCGCGACACGACAGAACCCGAACTACCCCAAGTGCACATCGACAGCGGTACTTTCAGCTGACTGCGGCACCGCGAGTATCGATTTATGTCCCCCACCTCAACCGTCGCGCCAAAGGGCGGTGCGGATACTGCACCTCAAGCGTCCCGGTGATTTGGGCCAAAGTACACGGCATAACCAGCTGCGGATGAGCACGCTGATCCTTTGTATCCGGCCACACATCACGGGACGGGCGAATAGCAAAACCTGAGTTCGGATCCCGCCGAACCAATGCCGGGCCCGCGGCAACCCTGATCCTTGGCAGCTGACAACAGTCACGGGGACCCATGCCATCCAGGGCTAGCGTGGCCGTCTCTGGGGCGGGGGCCGCCATGCCGGGGTCTGGGGCCAGACACCCCGATGTATCACGGCGGACCCCTCGGACTCGCCCTAACAGCGCCCGCTATGTAACCACGCATCCGCACCAAGGCAGGGCCAACCAGCTCGAACAAAGGCGATTCTTATCCAACGGCAATCCTTCAAGGTCTGACGGTACACCACCGTCACCCAACCAAGCAATCGATGCCAAACGCCTCCCGCGGGACAAGTCAGACGATGGCGATCTGGACGGGGCGCAGCTTTTACCCTGTCGCACGATCTTGGCCCCGAAGGCCCACGCTGTAAGAAGCAGGTGACCATCGCGGCCAGCTCACTGGTCGGGGCGACAGCCGGCAGGGTCCCGTACACACCCGAACAGCCAGACGCCAGCCGCAGATATAAGTTCTTCCTCCGAGTTGCCGTCGAAGGGCGCTGGATATGAACCACCCCCTACCCCTTACGTTGACACAATCAACAGCACTCCGGCACAAGTGGGCTGACCCGCTGACCGTCATGCCGCCACAGGCGTTCACCGCCGCGGATACCGGGCCCCACAGACCTCTCTCCGCAACCGCTTTAACAGCAGTATATTCCGAATTAGTCCCGTCACTGCAAAGCTACGTCTTGGCTGAGGATCGAATCGGCGCTGCGCTCTCTATCTATCTCTCTCCTAGCTATCTGGCGCCCTCTCACGTTGCCACATCGCGGAACACATCCGGCTTGTCACCAAATTACGATCCTCGCAGATTTAAAACAAGTCTGTTCACAGTGCAATGACCGGCCGCACCGCAGCATGACGAATCCCTCTGGTCTGTCTGACGGTAAACGACCAACGCCTCAGCATCCGCCGCCTACTGGCGACGACAAGAAACCGCCCGTGGCACAACCGAACGAATCCCCGCGCTATCCAAGACGTCAAACAGTCCCCCGACCCTGCGAGGTTTGCAGGGGCGGGGTCCCGTCGCATATGCCCATTAACTGTGGGTTGCCATGCCGGATGGGAGCCGCCCGAGGCGCGGGACTATACGCGCGCGGAGGTCCAAAGGCAGCCGCGGGCTTTTGGGCGACGAACCACAGACGACGCAGCACCCCCGATCCGGGCATTTTAACCGCGAACGGAACGCAAAACCCTGTTAGTCTCATATCCGCAGGTCTGCCCGGCCGGCTTGCGCCAGCAATTCACCCAACGCCCCTAAACAGGAATCGGAATGCGGGAGGTTCAATAACCTTTTCACACGCTGGAATTACAGCCGAAACACGCCGAACACCTGACGCTGCATTTGGGATAATAACCGGTACAATCAATCGACGTCCACCAAAGGCAGCCGCTACACATCTATTCCATACGGCTAACACCGCACACAGCTGAAGTAATTCGACTGAGTGTGAAGGTGTAATGGACTACCCCGTCCTATGGGCATTGCAAAGATATTCCCGAATGGAGCTACGGGCCGTAAAGCCAAGGTGGAATCTCTGAACTGCACTCCTAATTACTTTGAGGAAGGGTATCGACCCCATTCCGGGGCAACATATGTTTCTCTGGAAACCTCCGCAGTTCCCTTCCATCCACAAGCATTGCGCGTGTTTTTAGCGCGCCTTATTTCTTTGAGTCGTATCCGTCTGACGTATTCTCGCTTCTTGGGTAGCCCACCGGCGACCCTTCGATTGGTATTTTCAACCGGTTCCCTTTTTTGCCAGTGACAGATCGCAAAAACCAATTTGTGTCAACCAATTTTGCCAGCAATGGCGGCCACGACGAACTCGCTACCTCGAATAAAGGTGATAATCTGCGGGCCGAATATGCAGTCTTTGATAGCCTCATCTTTCCCATCACCGGTTGGTGCGTTTGTGGGTTTTAAGGACACCGTAAACGACTGACGCCCAACCACGACGTGACATTTGCTTGGCCACGTTCCTGTTCAAACAGCAAATTAAATCCCTTCCCAATGCCCAAACTGCGACGGTGGGGGCGACATCACGGCCTGAATAGGAATGCTGACATCAGAATCGGAACTTGGGGATTTCTTGACCGCTTCGGAGCACAGTAGTGCGGTGTTTCCGGTTCTTATGGGCGATGCATGCAGGTACCACCACCATCCTGTACATCCTTCGTTGAGAATAATCGGAATTGGTTCTGGAAACGCCGCTGCTCACAAAGATCCAATCCGTTCCGGATCGCACGTCCCACCTCCCTTAAAGTCACTAACGCCTACACAGCTCAGGGATGCGAATCACTTGCGTTGTTGGTACGCGCCGTTGTGTGATCTGATGAGCGCCATGCCGATTATCAGCCAATACTCTTGGGAAAGGCATCATCAGCCCAGAAATACGTTTTGATCTCGCAAAGATCGGGACTTATGGCGTCAATACCGCGCCACTCGGCGAAAGCAACCTTGTCGCATGCCACCCACCTCAATTCCGTCGACCGGTTCTGCAGCTTTAGTTGCGTATAAACGGTTCCCATCGACGTTCTCCTAAGATAACCTAGCATTTCCTATAGAGTCGCATCAAGTAGCGCGCACCCTGTCATAATCTATACACTGTAATAGTAGTTATCGTTTATACAACAACACACAGGCAAAAAATTCGCTGCGATCGCATATTGGGCAGCAACAAAAGGTGCACCACATTCGATGCCCTTAAAATAAAATCAACCGGGTCTCTCAGCGTCCGATCAATGACCCCCCTTGCACCAAAGAACGACAGATCGGGGCCAATTTCCAAGGTACCAAAACTGCTGCCGCTTTCATATACACGAAGCGGGTTCGTGGTCGGCCGCCGACTTCTCGATAACGATTCATATTGTCGTGGTGATCAACTTTCGGCCGGGCCAATGTTGCCGTGTTTCCTGTCTTCCATAAAACCGACCGACACCAGAAGCGCGCCTTGATCGCTGACAAAATCTTCGATGTACGGTCCGCACGGTTCGAAAAGAATATCTGCGGCTCGCCTTGCTGACACAAAACCCGTCTTCAAAAAACAAATGTCCGCAGCCTTGAAGATTCGTCTACTCGGGTGATGAAGCGATGGTCTTTTCGCTTCGCCCTGGAGTTAATCATAGGTTTCTGCATATCCTTCGGACAGCGGATCCAGCCCGAAAAATGCTCTCCATCACAAATGTGGATTGCGGTCAGGGGGCGCGGGGGCAGCCCGACACGCTGGCTGCAATCCGCCGGAACATTTGAGAGAATAATGATCGCCCTCCCCTCTAGCCGACGCGGCGGACCATTTTTGTGCTTCGCTTTCGGTACTTTCTCAGGCTTTGACCTTCGATTGACGGGCCCAGCCATTGTCTCCAAACGTCCCGGTGGGGAACAGCGGCGAACTTCTGAACACCATCGACAATCCTTGCGCAAATCACGCCACCGTTTTCATTGTAAACAAATATCCTCGCCATCGACCAACACCTCGCCGGAAGGGGTCGATCAGCCGTTAAATTCGGATCAATGTCGATCCCCATCCCCGGAACCCATATAACCGTGGTCTCCACGTAGATCACGTTGAATCATTGAGCCCCAGCACGTGTTAATCCGGCCATCACTCCGCTTTCCCATCCATTTTGGTACATGCCTAGCGACGATTCGGGTCGCGCCGAAATTATACGTTCCGGGATTGATTAAATAATCGTCTGCTTCCGTCCCTTAACCGACTGGCCGCCATTGAGCGCGCAACGCTGCTTGGTTACCCGATCAAGGATATCGCAGCATACAATCCCCACCCCCGAAGGCAAACCAACTGCCCAGTTCCAACTGCGAATACCGCCCAGACACACCCCAAGCCCTTGCGGACACCACGGAGCGATCACACCCGCGAGGCTCATCAATGATCGTGGTTCACGCCCGGCCCATGATATTGCAACGCCAGCGGTATTTGCACCCGAACAGTTTTATGGCTTCCCACCGAACCGCTCAGCTGCTCGAATCACATCCCTTTCGACTAGGCGATACCAAGTCAGTCCAGGCGGACGACGGGCACAAAGCATAAAGAATAAATCGCGATCCCATACAGCTTTGTCGGTGACCGAAAAGAGAAGACAACGAATCAGATATACACAAAGGCGGCAATGTTTGCACAATCAAGGAACTCGGATCATAATCCGTGTGTCGGTACTGCCGTGACATCGGCAATCCATCCAACCCAAGAAGCACGCAAAAGAAGCGCAGACAAAATAATCGCCACTTTCATGGTAATCGAATAATCGGACAAAGGCGAGAAACCCAACAAAGCGCTACAGCCCGACCACTTGAAGCGACCGTCCAACACAAAGTATCACATCACAGTGGATCATATCCACGCACCACCGGGGCCTCATCCCCAAAGCATTCTC
>Ga0163217_1091722_pt1 | contig 10280 bp, 5 predicted proteins | sample SynspAceP_FD_185933 | JGI IMG/M metagenome (GOLD analysis project Ga0163217, IMG submission 185933) | Saline lake microbial communities from Ace Lake in Antarctica - Synechococcus sp. Ace-P (PacBio error correction) | ecosystem: Environmental > Aquatic > Non-marine Saline and Alkaline > Saline ...
GCGCCATCATCTACACACTCTTGCTGTCTTTTCGCGCCATCAATCAATACACCTCACTGATATTACGCCGCAACTTTGCTCTTCATTTTGAGGAATGACTTGTCGATTGTACGTTGCCGTCTCAAATTTTGTTGGACTTGCCAGCAGTGCTGGGGTCCGGTTCCACCTTGGGAGCGTTACTCTGGTTCACTTGATTGACAGTCAGAGGTGGGCGTTTGGAAGGGGAGACCGGGTTTTGCCACGACGCGACAGGGAGCGAGGGTTATGGTGCGACATTCGGTGGATTGGGTATGCGTCATCGACAGAACCTTAAGTACCTTCCTCGGCCGCCGCGTCCCATGGGTGACCGACGTAGGATGACGAGGGGCCGCCCATCGGCTATTAAAGAAGATTTGGCTAATCTATAGCGCGGCGTCAGTGCTTTGTTCCACGGTTACTTGATGGGGTGGTTTTTTCATAAGTGATGTTGGCATCCCTGTCAACCGTGTATAATAGATCCGATTCAATTGACGGTCGGTCTAATAGGTCTGGAACATTATTAAAGCAAAGTATTCACCTAATTCTTCCACTTAACTCACCCTCGGCGTATGGGGATGGCGATCGAAGGAACCTCTGGTTGTGCGATGGTGGAAGTGGGCAACCACGAATGGACCTCTCACCGTGGATAGGGCGAGAGACCGCTACTGAGCGGCCGGACACTCGTCACGGCCGTGACCCATAGCGCCCTGCTGCCCTGCGGATCGGTCGATGCTACGCGGATGCCCGTTTTTCCCGTCAGTATTAGTTCCATTACTGCCATCTGCGGGTGGCTTCAACCTTGATTAAATCGAGTCACACCAGTAATTACTTTGGTTTCATTGCCTCTCTATCACTGCTTCTCACGAATTGAGCTCCTAAGATGAGCGTCTTTTCGCGACGTCGGTACACCATCCAGTGAATGTCAAGTCTGGCATGGAACCTCATTCATGCATTCGCTAGTGTTCCTCTGTCTAGTTCCGTGGCGCCACCCTGTTCGCGTTTTCGTCTTGGAACGCTGGAGATAAATGTGCTGCGAGAGACTAATTGAGCGCTTTTTAATCTGCCACAAGTGAGTAGCGGGCGAAGGCACGCCGACTCGACCCGAAATGGGCGAGGTTCAAAACGGGGCCAAAAAATCTGAATATCGACAGTACGCACCCAAGTAGAAATATTTCCCCAGTGGCATAGGCCTTTGGGTCATGCGGCCAACTGGCCTCGCAACTGCAGCCGACTGGTCCATATCCAGTCCTATTTACAAAGGTTAATGTCGCTTGTTGAATAACCAATCACCCGCCCGCAAGCCGCATAAAGGATAGCCTGTGAAGTATGAATTCCACAAAACACCAATCGCTGTCAACCGGCGAAGAGAGCAATAGTTGGGAAACATTGCAAGCCACAGTTGAGAGATAACAAATCTTGCAGCCATCGAGAATGCCTTGATCCAACATCATATCAGCACGTGTGACGCCCCTTAGGAGACGAGAATTCGGTGGCCGGCCGTAGGGTGAGAGAGCGTGTCTGAGATCATGAAGGCTTAAAATATGCACAAAGACTGAATCAGACTAGATGGGCCCCGTCGCGGTTGAATTTTGAGTAACGGGGTCCTTCTCGGCTACTGTGAAGATTCCATATTACCACTAGAGCGCTAACCTACAAGAGAATAGTAGATGCATTGGACCTTCATTTTGCTCCACACCAAAGGCTAGGGCCTCTCGTCCGTATCCGCTGGCCGGATATAGTCGAGGCGTGCTTCGTTGTGCACGTGTTGGGTTGCCTCTCTAGCCGCGCTATCAAAGAAGCGCAGGGTTGGCAAGACGATGCCCAAAGCGCGTTTGTGAACACCGACTAAGGTAGTGTTTTGCAATTAAGCTACTTTGTAGGGATGACTACTAACGTCCGTAGTGAAGCTCCACTCACTTTGCCATATGAATATATTGAATATTCCCCTATGAGTGCTCTGGCGTTTGCCGCCCTGCAATGCTCTAGGGTTCACTCTTGTCTGTCGATGTCTGTGGCAGCATCCTCGTGTTGTTCCGTACGCAGAAGCGAGCTTGCGACAGTCCTGCAGTTCTTCGAATTAATGCGAGCGTTTTACCTTCTCGAGTGATGGTCTTGGTCAGCGTACAGGCTTAATGTTATGCCGGGTCAACTTCTCCTGCTCCCTGCCACCAGCCTTTTCTTGCCCGTGCGGCATCCGACAATGGTGGGCACCATCAACCTCGCCCAATAGTGAATCTCTAGATTCCGGTGGCACACCATTTCTCTTGGAAGTGGCCGAGCGGTGCTAAGACCAGTCCATACTGGGGGGGCGGGTCGTTTGCTACATCCGAGGCGCCAAGCCCACTTGTTGCCTCTATGTACATAGCAAGCCTCCGCTGCCGTGCGGCTGGCTTTTCTCCATCGTGTTTTATGGGTCGCTGTTGTATTTGAATCTTGGGCGCTCGCTTGGACAAGACCACATTAGGAGACGCCATGGGTCAATTTTTCGTTGCGGAGTCTCTGCTTTGCCGGCGCTGCTCTGACGGGACGGTACTTTTTCTCGTGTTCAGGCAAAGGCAAGTCGTTGAGCGTCGAGCGAAGTCAGTATTATAACGCTAAAGCCTGTTTGACTGGTTTGATTCCGTTTTGAGTTTATTTTCAGCGGGTGTTTAGCCCAACGTCGCATTCTACCTGAGTTACCCTTTTGCACCAAGTGGTTTCCCGTTTTGCAGTCATTGCGTCCTTTTGCTGTCTCTGCTAAGGTTCTTTTATCAGTGCCGAATGGCATCCGAGCTATTATCATGCATCTTTCCCCATATAAGGTGTCTGTAGAGCTATATGCTTGTATTGAAAAAGGTTTGGCACACTAAGCGCGAAGCCGAGTGTGACTTGGATCTATGCCAGGCAAGACTAATCAGAGATCGCCAATCAATTGTTTCCTTCACTGCAAAGACAGTGAAGGACACGCCTCGCGTACCTATCAGAAAACCTTTGTGAAGAATCGCGCAGTAATTGCATTGTGTGCGTGAAATGAAAAACCGTGCACAGACTAAGCGCTGCACACGCGTAATGGCTTACGTAACAAGCAAGCGTAGGATGGTGGCCGAGCGCAGCATAGTCAGTGGTCTTGCCTGCCTTAAAAACAGGGCTGCGCAGTGGTGCCAGGTGAGCTGGTAAGCTCCATTTACGACCACATGTTCTTAGACCGCCATGTCCGCACTTTTCTAGCTGTGGCTGGCATATTCAACGTTTCCAGTGTGCGCCACCTGTGTATGTGTGTTTTCGCAATTCGTTTCAAAGCCAGCGCTTCCAGTTTTCTTTGCGCCCACCGTTAATTCCGCCCTCTTGCCTGTCTTCTTGACGTCCTCTTCAGACCCTGCTCTATCAGCGAAATAGATGATTTGTGGCTTCTAGCGGCCGTGTCAAATGAGAGTATCTTCCTTGGCCAACCTGGAGCTCAACACCTGCCGAGGGCGCGTCACGATTCCGCCATCAAGGCAATCATCGCGCGTTGAGTTCTTTGAATGCTTCGTCACGTAAGGAGATAGCTTTTTGAGTTGCGAACGTGCGCTCAACATGGCGCCCGATAGTCCGCGATGTAGTCTTCGTCTGCCGACTCTACCACTCGACGGCCAATACACAATAGACGAGACTTTCGTCCTCCCTCTGTTCTTCGCAAGAGACATTTCCTCTATTACTGATCACTACAGCCCTTTGACGCCACATTCGGGCGTTTAACCTCCGGTTCCGCGCTTTGCCAACTCGTGCTATCCCTCCCGCTTATAAACTATGGGTGAGGTAATGATGCGTGCCTGGTTTCCCCGTCAGCCTTTGCTTCGAGCTGATGGGCGATCTCCTTCCACCCGACAGGGTTCAGCAATTGGTTCTTGGTCGCGATTAATGCGGATAGCGCACCTGTACCGTTTTACTATCGGATGCTGCTAGATGACTTGGTTGTATTGGGGACCATCATTCATGCACGTCCAACCGCTTTCGGCGCGGCGCACATGCGGTTTGAAGCGGACCCATCGCGTAGTCTGTTAACGTTTATCCAGCGCGTAATCGGGATGTATCGACACATGCTTAATGGATTTTTACTTTTTCTACCAACTTCATTCATTTGTGAGTTCGTCTCCATAGTGGCCCCGTCCAACAGAATAGCTGTGTTCAGTAGTTGCCTTTGTCGAATTCCCAACTTATCCACCCTATTGTGGCGCTCTAGCCCAGCATTCACTTGCCTATACTTCGTGAGCCTCTCGGCGCCGTTTGCGCGAATTGATCACACTTTTCTCCACAACGGGGCGGCTGGCACGGTTCGTGATATTCCCAAAATGGGCGTGCTGACTTATTTCTCACTGTTCGATGCGTCCTTGTCCATTCACTCTCTTTGCCTCATCCGACTTATGGTCATGGGAAACGATCGCGTCTGGCAAGAATACCTGTCCCATGAAATAGTGTAAGTTGCGTGTGCGTCCTTCGTCTTTCATGTCAAGTGAGCGGATATATGCACTGATATTATCTCTGGGAGCTTTGTGTGCAATAGAAGAAGCCAGAGACATATACGTAGCCTGTGTGTATTTCAATGCTCCAATCGCTAACTTTCGCATACCGGTGAAGTACGAGTGACGACGACATGTTGATAGACACATTGTTAACGCGGGTAACCCGCTAGACGCTCTGGGGTGTCGCGCCAAGTCTCTGACTGCGGATCCCCTTCAGTTAAACTACCGATTGACGACCATGAATCATTTTACGCTTTTTGGTTCTTCTTTTGCTGACTTTAGGTGCCCCCGCCATTAGGACTGCGGCTCACTTCCACCCCACTAGAACACCACCAATCAACAATAAGAACACGCCGCAGAAGCGTCGACGAAGCGCCGTGCTCGCCCGTGAGAGTTTATATTGATTGACAGATTGGGTCTCTGTATTCTTTATCGCACAGATCTCCGGCCCCATTTTGCCGCCCAATGAATCCCCCCCGTGCACCCCACTTGGGGGCTGCCCGATTTTATTCCCTGCCACGTTCCTTGTGGCCGTTGGAGGCGCACGTTCGGCTGGTCTCTTCTTGAGTCGTGACGTCTTAGATCAGTGACTGTTTTCTATCAGACGACCTTGGTTTCGCTGTCATCTATAACTTCCGCAGACCCCATCTGGCCTCATCACCAGAGTGCGGCGAGGAAGGGAGACTGTATCGCGAAGCGGTTTTCCCAATGGTGAAACGGAAATGTCGGATAAGAAACTATCGCTAGAGCTATCTGGGGAGCTCGCCTCACTGTCGCCAAACTGTGGCTAGATGAAGCCAAATCAGAGTCGCAATAAGCGCGCCTATTGGGCGGTAATGACCTACGATCGTGAAATAAGCGGTGAGGGATCGCGAGTGATATACGCGGAAAAGCCCAAGCGATCACCCCATCGCCGAGAAGGCCCGCTGCTGGGGGTCAGTGCGGGCATAGCCGAGGATGGGTCTCGAAGTGAGCGTTTGGGTGTAGCTTCTCGGTGAATTGCCCATGAAAATCCAGAAATGGGCGAGAGCGTTTAACAAATACTCTGTGGTCACCACAGAACGCGATATTCGATAGACCGTTCATTAACTTCCGGGGGCTCCCTTAGAATCGAATGCCACAACTAGCGTACTCGATCCTGCAAGGATGCCGTTTAGACATGTCGCGTGGCGAAGAAAGCACAACTGCCCATGCCGTGATTTTTCACTAGGGTCACACCATAGCCGAAGCGCCATCGGCGCCAGTGCGGCCGAGATCATGCCGGTGGCCGTCCCGCCAACAAGGAAGCGCTGAACGACGGCTTAACACGAATAGCAGGGGAGAGCCCCACTTTAGGAATCGTCGGGACGCCGGGCGAAGAAATTGACGATGTTTGCTATTGGCTTTCGTGGTGATCAGTGCTGTAGACGCGGACACGAGCTGATGGTTTCCCGGCTCGCAAAAGATCGTTCGCGGACGATTAGCAAAGGCAACCGTTCGCCCTGACGTGAGGTAATTCAATGGGATTGGCCTGTATTCCATTGGTGTAGTTTTGCTGGATGTCTAAGCGCATATGAATTAATTAAGTTTTGGGGAGGTTGTCTTGGAACGACCACAAGCTAGCTGGCGCGGGCCCCGTACCAGCGACTCTTTCGAGGGAGACTTCCCACGAGAGAAAGAGGTTTTATTGGAATCGCTTGAGGAACGTGTCTCAGTAGACTTACAGTCGTGAGCCCCATTTCTTTATGGCGAGATTTACGAGCTTTGCGGGGTGCTGAGACAACAAAAAATGCGGGTGCCAAGATAATTCCGAGCCACTCCGACTACTTTGGATTACGTAAACGCGCTAGTGGCTATAGGAAGCTGAGTAGTTGACTCGTGCATAGAACCACACCCTATTAAGAGGTGCTGAGACTTGGCGCCCGCCGCAGTCAAACACCGGCACACTCATCGCCCGGTTCGTCTTCTGGGCATACGGTCAGCCTAACGGGTTTGCTGAGCCCTACGCGAGATGTGGATCCTTTTGGGGGGGACGGCATAGTTGGGAAACTCACCACCCAAGGGGGCGTCGTAGTCCCACGGTAAGAAGGAGAACATCTTTCTGCAATTTCGGTTCCATAGTCTCGTATCGTGTTCCGTATATTGGCGCCACTCAGAACCCTGGGAAGAACCTGCTTGGCCAAGACGTGAAGAGCGGGCGTTGCGTTTCCGGGGAACGTACTTTTGTCGGTCGATAAGCTAGCGAGTTTGTCCGCGCTGACCAGTCAATGTTTGCCTATTGGGCCCCATGTTGAATTTCTATAAGTTTGCTACGTAATCTTATGGGTGATTCCGTCGGGGTACTTGGACGAGGGGCCACCAAAGTGCATTGTGGGTGTGTGTCGCATTGCCAAACGGGCGCTCCCTCCCCTGTAGTGAAAGGGTCCTTCAGTTAGTTGGAACTGATTATAACAATACGTGTTGCTTGTCAACTGCAATATCAGTGATAGCGCCGCCAAGCCCATCCAAGCCCACACCGCCTAGGGCTTTGCGCTAAAGCGTTAGTCGGACTCTGCGTATCCCAAGCTCGTACCAAACATCGGATGACCAGCATTTGAGTCACTTTGCAGGAATTGTGCCAGGGTGGTAGTGATGTCTGCTCGAATTACGCAACTGAGTGCGCTTGCTCCCCAGCGAGGATCGGCAATCTGCCCAATTTACTCTTAGCTGGCATACGTCGGGTAGGATTAGCCGTTATTGGCCTTGCATAATACCCGGTTGCGTCTTGGAAGTTCTTAAAGTCAGGTGTGCGGATGATGTCTTGTGTAGTGGTGCTCACCAATTACGTTCCGAGCAAGTGTTTCACTCCCAAGCTGAGCGACCGTTACCGGCCGCTTGTCGAGTCAGAGTCTATGAGCCTCAATCACCAAGAGAGCTGTCAAAGCATCCTTTCTCTTGACGCCCACTTTAGGTCTCTGGATTGACCTGTTCGACATTCCGATTTATACAAGTCCCTTGGGAGCTGGCGAGAACAGATCATTCGACGTTTTACTTTTGTAGCGCCCGCATGCTCTCTGATGGAGCGCTTAGCTGTGGCCAACGGGTGTGAACGACTTGAAACTGCTTTTTCGTGTGCCTGCTCAGTGCGTCGTGCGTACGCTTTTAACTCAGTTCAGTCCTTCTGTGAGCAAGGTAGACAAGACTCCAACCACGTTTGTATCTTACTACACCGCGCGCTTCTGGGCTCGTACTGAAACTTTTCGTCACGTACTGCTCACGTTTTGCGCCTGAGTTCTAAGTTAATTCAAGTGAGCTGCGGCGAACTTTGCTGAACTCGGTCAAAGAGACGAGTGCTTTACGGCTTTGGCAGTTGTTCAGCGCTTGTTACCTTTCCAGATGACCCGGATCACATCACGAATTTTTGACGTTGGCCAAGGTTGGGGTCCTGGTTTGGTCAGCCTGGCGCGTTCTTCTTTGCGTACGCGTGGTATTACTCTATTCGCGGCTTGGGCCATGCGCAATCTGGCCGCCTTGACGAGTTCGAGCCATCCGCCCTAGGAGGTACGACTGGCCAGGTCTAAGCGACTCACCTTAGTGGTGAAAGGTTTGTAACTCATCGCGATCGCGACGGCGTCTTGCGTGAAAGATAGCAATCGGCCACAATTCTGCGGTGTTCTAAATTGTGGACCAATCGCGCCAAATGGTTGAAACAGGCATCGGACATCCCACCTCAGTTGACACCGTCGGCAGTTAAGCCTTGTGCTACAGGCGGCGTTGATCTACTGGAACTTGCCTTTGCGTAGTTCGTTCATCGCCTACGTTTTCGTCTAAAGGCTTGTAAACATTAAGTCGGTCGTTTACTCCTGCCCAGCCATCCTAAGTGGCTGGTAACCACCCGGTTGTAGTGAAACTCCCAAGCCTGTTGTAAAAGCGGAAAACAGGCAAACGTCTATTCAACCTTGCAATATGCTTTGGAAGGACCAACATCCTGCAATTACCTCGAGTAGGAATTGTATGCCTTCTTGCTACTTAACCAATGGCATTCGCACTGTGCCCATTGATGTGTTTACGCGACTTTCATTTGATATGCATACGCCTACCTGGGCATGTGGGGGTCGTTAATTCTTATTGTACTGCGAAATTCTCGATTGTTGTCAAGACGCACCAGTGCTGGATAGTATATCACGCATGCCTGCATGGGCTGGGTCCAGAACCGGGCGTATATACCTCCCACTACTTTTGGCGCACTGGCGTCCTCGGCTTTCTCTGCTCATAAAAGTCTCTTGCGCTCGTTTGGTCCTTGCTTTGGGCTTCTAAACAGTGTTGCCAGCAACTCGCCTCTCACCACAGGAAATAGCGCCATCTACGGGCACCTGTGGATTTAATCTAGTAATTGTGTTTTCACGCGCTGTGGACGATGATCTTACTGTCTTGTCCCCCGTGCAGATTGTGCTGGAGCCTGTGTTATCCCGAGTGTGTTTGTTGTTGGACCCATCATCACTGGGGGGATATCCCAGTTCACTGTTGGGCCCGTAAAGCGATGAAGGTGTTTGTAATCAGCGCCTGGAAGTCCGCGTCATTCTGTGCCCGGGAACGCTTTCGCGTGAATCTCATCGCCCCCCTTGGTGGAACGCCCATGGGGTTTGTTTTGCCAGGAGCCGCTATGGTCTTGATGATCCTGGTATTGATGTCCGCGAGTCTGTGGGGTCGATATACTTTCCCGCGCAGCCCCGTGCAACATCGACCGTTAGCTCATCGTATACGCTGGGACCTCCCCGGTGTAGTTTCTGCTCTGACTGTTGTTTGTATCCCCCATTTGCTGTCAACGCCATATGCAACACCTAGCTTCTATGGACGTCTGTCGGCCCACGCGTAGCGGTGTCTGAGTCTACGACCCGAGCCTGCATATATCTAGATCCCCCATCGCGAGGCTGCCTGCCTAAGACGGATGGTTTCGATTTCTCCGCGCCGTAATCGCCTCGCCGGCTATGTGGTCTTCCTTTCGAAGTATTTCTGACTTTAAGCCAATCAACAAGACTTTGTAGGAATTAAGACCGCCTTTTTCATCAACCCCTGCCTACGTGGGCATACTGTGCTAATCAAGATCTACGCACGCGGCCCTGGCTCCATCAGTGAACCTACTTCGACGCCGCGCGTTTTCAGTGCGAGGCGCGGAATTCACTCACCTTGTACCGCTTATCGGTGGCTTAACGTCGCTATATATTGGCGCCGTTGGTGCCTAAGGCTCACTCGCGCCAAGTTAAGTTTAGACGTTGTACTGTAACCCTTGAATACGCAGTTCGTGAGTGGCTGTCCCCCGCTTGTTGGACTGTCAATTCGACACCGACTTGCGCCATATTGACGGTTGCCGTTGTGACCTAGGTCTCGCACTGCGAGAGGTAGGCGGTGCATCGCGCAGATGGGATTGCCCTATCTGCGAACGCGCCCGTTAGTAAAGAGCCCAGTTGACTACGACGTTCTTATCTCACTGCTGGGGTGCTCTCGTGCGACTTTTGCTTTGGTTTGCCTCTATGTTAGCTACCTAACGCGAAAGCTCAAAGTGTGCTCGAATTACGCGCCGGTGGTAAGATCACTGCGTTTGGTGGGTGTATATAGGTTTTGCGGACGGTTTTGGGGGTTGTGGTTAGTTTTTTTGTCATTATTATTCTCCTCATGCGGATCTTATTATATTATGAGCTCAAGTTACGCAATGCGACGAATCGCAATTGAGTGCTGCTCATAGTTGCGCGTAATCGAATCGTACGGAAGGTCTAACACAGGTGGCAGAGGTCGTGCTAGTGTATTAATGAAATAAAAATGACT
>Ga0163217_1006122_pt1 | contig 10279 bp, 15 predicted proteins | sample SynspAceP_FD_185933 | JGI IMG/M metagenome (GOLD analysis project Ga0163217, IMG submission 185933) | Saline lake microbial communities from Ace Lake in Antarctica - Synechococcus sp. Ace-P (PacBio error correction) | ecosystem: Environmental > Aquatic > Non-marine Saline and Alkaline > Saline ...
TCCAAACACACCAAAAAAAAAAAAAAAAAAAAAAAAAAGAAAAAAGAAGAAGATGGAAACCCCTTCCGAACCCCTTTCCGCCGGGAATTTCCCTCGCGGGTGGTGGATCATGAGGTAAGGGGGAAGTTTTTTTTGTCGTCCTTTGGGTCTTTTGTTTGTTTACCGTTTGGATATCTTTTGATCAAGCGAAGCAATTCCCCAATCAACAACGCGGTCGGACTTCGCTTTTCGCACTGGCACAAAATCGATTGTCGGCGATTGTCACGATCCCCCAATCGGCGTAAACGAGCGGTCCTTCGCGGCCGGCGCGGGAGGAAGTAGCTGCCCGCGCGGTTTGCGCAGGTTTTTGGCTTTGCCGACATAGATCACCAACCCCGGCGGCGTCCTTCATCAGGTAACACGCCGGGTTCCTGAGGGAACGTTTTGTGTGACTTGAGCGGGCGGCCGTTGGGCGTGGCCTTGAATTTTCGAACTGCGGGGTGACTGGAAACCGATGGTGGGGGTTTCCGAGTTCGGTTTCAACGCGAGATCGGCGGTCGGATGGGAGGGGATTGCGATTCGCTCAGGTGGTTCGTCCGGATTGGGGGAGTGGGAAAGTTTTGAATGCAATCGCTGGTTGTAACGAGAAGGTTTTTCGATTGTCGTCGGGGTGGCGGCGGGCAATCGATTGTGGCCGACATCACGCTTTATCTTACCGAAATGGCGAAGTGGCGAGAACCGTCTCGAAAAATCGTTTTTTCAATCCGAATGACCGTTGTGCCTTGCCGTTGGGAATGAAACGTGGCGGGACGAAGTGGGAATGATTTCGCAACGCTCCTCATGAATTCGTGACCATAAGAGTTTTTCAGATTATTTCTCAAGACTCGATTTGGGTAATGCCGCGCCCGACACGTCGTCATTGTTTTAGACAGTCAGTTTCTTGTTCAAAGCGTGCTCTTATCGCTCCGAGCTCGCCTTTGCACTGTGTGGCGTCGGTCTCGGCTTGATTCTCGGGGCGCCAGTGGTTTCGGTTTGATTCCGATTCGCGAATCGAGCAGGAACTCGCCCCGGCAACGAACGTGCCATACCAATTGCGATTCAAGCACGCTTGATGATTCGAACAACGTTGGCCGAAAATCGATTCGATCTGCGTGCGATCGTCAAGCGCGGATGACCAATTGCTCTCGATCGTATCCGAACGGGAACATCGTCGAGCTGCTGTCGCGACTGAAAACCACACGTTTGTGGGATTCGTCGGCGGCGTCCACGTCCCAAGGTGACGGACACCGGAAAATCGAGTTCCGATTTCGATGATATCCCGAGTTGGGCGCGGCAGATGCGATACCAGTCATTAGCCCTCGAAATCTGCAACGAGCAATCGATTTTTTGGACACGTTGAGGCGTGGAGTCTAATCTCTCGAATCCGATAACGCTGCGGGAATCGACATTGGGGCAACCTCGGTTTTGTTATCGCCATCCACCAGTGGATTGTTTCGGCGGCGTTTCTCGATGCAGGCATTACCGATTTCATGTTTTTTTTTGCGTTTGCGGGATGGGTTCCTACACGAGTGTGATGATAGCGGATCATGGGTGTGTTCTGCGCACCCAGGTGGGTTCCCGATCGCGTACGTCAGGCCCTCGATACGCACTCGCCGAAGGTTTGGTCTGGTACCGATGGTGCGGGCAAGATCGTGGTGTTGGCGAACGAAAAGCTTCCTAAACATAACGGTTTCGAGATGGAGGAGTTGAACGATCGTCTTGGCCGTCCGACCTGCCGTGTTCTTTTCCCGGAGAAGAGGCCGGTCGAGAAAATGACCACGGTCGTGTTCCCATGGAGTCGTGCGATCAAAAAGTCAGAACGTGACGGCCGAAATCGCTACGGATGACCGGCGCGATGGCGTCATCGTGTGTTCCAGCGTCAACCGCTGGACCGATCGCGAAGATAATAAACAGAAAGGGGAGTTGAGTCACCTTCCAAGACGTCATCGCATAGTCGAAAAGCCACCGTATCGACTCGAAACAATGCTGACGATGCTCCGCAAAGAGCAAAGACGAAATCCAAAAGAAAAACAAGAACTCGAAATCCTTGCACGCGGACGCGTTGACCGGTTTGTTTTGAACCGACGGCGTTTTCGAGCGTGATTGGAACCGTTCTCGATCAATACGTCCGGGAGCACGCCGCGATGTCATGTTTTCATGTGGACATTGACCATTTCAAAGAGCGTCACGATACCTACGGTCACACATCACGGCGGACGAAGTATTGCCGAGAGGTCTCGTCGGTATTTGCGTGAGCTTTTCGAAGAGAAATTTATCGTTTCCGGTAACGTGGTGGTGAAGAAGTTCCGCGTGATGCTTGCCGGGCGCGGAATCTCGACAGGCGCAACGGCAGGCCGAGAAGACTCGCGCGCGGCGGATTCATGAACGTCCCGCCTTGGACGGATCCGGCATCGCTGCGTTTGAACGCGTCGATGGGATTAGCGAACGCGTTTCGAGGCCACCGATGTGCAAGCATGATCACCAGGCCGACGAGTGTCCTATGTGCCAAACGGCGGGCGGACGTTAACCAGAGCGTGATGTACGATCCCGATCGCATCAGCGTGCCTCGTGAGGAGGGCCGAGACCGACCGACATCGCCGACCCGGAATTTTGGTGGGGCTGCCGTTTCATGCGGTCACGCGCTTGCTGTCCGGCGTTGGCCCCTATCGAGATCCGGACGGCCGAACACAGCCGGCGGGTGGCGACCTGTTCGCGTTCAAGCGGCGGGCGGGTTGCTGTGCCAACGCGCATTCTATGTGCTCGAATCGCCGCGCTGTTGCACGATATCGGCAAAATCGGAGTCCCGACAGTTTGTCCTGCAAAACCCGAGGCCGCTCGATGCCAAACGAAGGAAAATCCATAGCACCGGCACAACACCGTCGTTGGACATAATCGCCGGCACGTTTCCATTGCGAGGGAAACTTCGAAACATCATTCAAACCATCACAGTGATGACCGGGGGCACGACGATACCAGCGAATCGATTTTTCGTGCCATCGGTCTTTCGGTGTCCGCGAAACTACTGAAGACGCGACACGTATACTTCCATCGTTTCGGACCGAGCGTACGCAAGGGTCGCACCGAAGAAGGCCGCTGCCGAACTGCGAGGTGCGCGGCACGCAGGTTTGAACCCGCGAACTGGTCGAACAGTGTCTTGCAACGAACGGCCGGACCGCAAACGAACAAGCGATTGGTTTTGCAACCGCTCGTGGGGGGATCGCGTTTGCCGCGTTTCGACCGATCGCGATTTGAAGATCGGAACCACAAATCGAGACAACCGCTAGCGCGAATGGACTCGCAGACGTGGCCGGCGTGAAACAACTCGCCCCTCGAATTGGGCGAGATGCCGAGTCAAACTTTCTGATCGCCGATCGTCGAATCGCTGAACTGAATCGAAACGGCGGCATGCAATCCGCAGAAGAGTTCAATGGGCGAGTTAACTCCGCGAGACGCAAACGATTGATGGCCTCTGCCGAGCGACGCCAGAACGCTCAACTGGAATTTCGCGAAGCGATGATGTAAGCCGAGACAGCGAACAAAAATGGGCGTAGTGGACGAGGCTACGCCTCCTATTCATTCGCGTCGCTAAGCCACGTATGATTGAATGCACACGCGAGGGACTAGAATGACCGGCTGACTCGTTTTTGCGCCTGAGAGCTCAGTTTTTTTTGTCTTGCTTTCGGGGGAGCGATTCCGATGCACGCATTCTCCCTCATGTCTCTTCATGACTTCCTTTTCCGGGAGAATCGCCTTTCTTGCTCCCTCATCACGTGCGCATTGCTGGCATGAGTTCAACGCCGGAGGATTGCTTGGGTTTCCCGAGCATCCTGATTTGGTCGGCCGATGCGGCTCGGCGACAATGCACGCGATTTCGGTTTCTCTGCCTGCGTTTTTCCCCCGAGGGCGAACGCGATTGAATTGCGAAGGCTCCGAGCGACTCGTTTTGGCGTGCCCAAATTGTCATTTGGAAGTCGCCGGCCCCTTGTTCCAATTGCCCGCGATCTTCTTGCTCGATTCTCGGGGCGCCGGCGTGCGGGAAGAGTTACTTCTCGCGCTTCAATGACCTGGCACCTGCGGCAAGATCTGCCAGCCGTTTCAGTGTCTCTGAATGATGCCGACGCGTTGGCCAACGCGACGGTGCAACGCCTACGAGGAGCAACATTCCTCATTCCAAATCCGACGAATTGGTGTCAATCGCTAAACGGAGCGCAAGGCGACATGTACGAATCAGGTTTCCAGATGGGCGACCACTCGATTACCTTGCCTGGTCGTTCTGTTCACGTTTGCACGACCGCGTCGCATCGACATCATTTGCGGGCCAAAGCGAATGTGGCGTGTGATCTGTTTTTCACCGACATGCGGTGAGAGTTTCCTGCCGGGAACCGATACCGTGCAACCAGCCCCCGTGACCCTCAACTTGGCTCATGTCGGCGTGTTTGTTTTCTTTTGTTTTCGATCCGACGCCAGCCCTCGTTTTCGTCAAGCGTGGTTGAGGGAAAGAGCGACGACGCCGCAAATGGAAACCGAGGCAATTGCGAATTGCAAGAGAGGCCAGATTGTTCCCGGCAAGACACGAATATTTGCTCGAAAGCGATCACGCGGGTCCGTCGTCATGCCGGATTACGAGAGGACGAACAGCAACCAACGCCCGATGGTGATCGTGGTGACGCAAGTGGGAACAGTTGGAAAAGGTTGTTGCGGACGTCTCTCAAGACGAACCGTATTTTCGTTTGCCGGAATTCGTCCGTGCGAAAGCTCGATGGGATCGAATTCGCGTAAACGTCGATTGGCGGTCGAGAACCTGCTACTGCAATTTTTGTCCGGAGATCGTTGCCGCGCCGCCAAGGGTTCGCCAAAGAAACTCGTGGTTCATTCCCGTCAGTGCGACCGGGTCAGTCCCGAGGTCGATGACGGCGACGGGATCGTTGGGATTCGCCCCCTCGGAACATAAACGTCCTATTGGGTGAGGTGCCGTTGCTCTACGCGTTGTCGACCTGGACTCGCGGATTATGGTTTGCAACGTCGTCTGCCTGCAACTCTCCACCTCCACGATGGATCGTAAACGGGCATCGAACTACTGTAACACCTCGGACGCAGGACTGCGTCAAGGCAGTCGCGGTTCTGACGGTGGCTGGCGACCGCGGCATGCCAGCGAGCATGATGCGCGTTTTGGAAAGTTTCGGGTATATCGACCTGTGTTCTCGCCGCAAGGATGCCCAATCGGCGAGCAATCCCGGTGGTCCACTCGCAATTGTAGAATTGGACGGTGGAACCTCCGCCAGCGTGCTGTCGCGGATCGCCGCTAACGGAAACCGACTACAGCGGCGGACGAACAAATTTAGCTCATCATGTTGTTCGTCGGCCGTTAGAGGAACAATCACCCGCCGGACCGGCCTGGGTGCTTCGGGCCCTGCCAACGTGATGCGGGACGCAGTGGGCTTGGTGAAAAGCAACGGCCCGCAACGGGCCGGCAAACGGATGCAACAACCAATCGCCACGCGTTTGTCAAACGTGGGCCGCGATCCACCGGGACGCCGGAATGGGGCGGACGCGTTGCCGGAGCGTTTTTGCGGAACCTCGACCAAACCGTCTGTTGGATCGTGTTGATCTGGCGCATGAGTCCCACGTTGGCTAACGCTGATCGACGAATCGTCGCGTTATTACCGGAAATCGCAACAACGTTGGCGGCCACGTTCAGTACCTACACACGAAACCTGCCGCCGGAAGTCGAGTGCCGGGATTCCCGGTTGCGTGTGGCGGGCCCCAGTGAGGAGCTCAAAACTCGCGCCGCGTCCGCGGAAACGTGATTGACTACCTCGCACGCCACTCACCGCGCCACGCTTGCTTGATCGAGGTTGGCACGCACCGGCGTTGCCGCGTCTGTCGCACGCACCGCTGCCCCACATACCTCGATACAAGCCAACCAAACGGAAACGCCGCTCAACGTCCCCATTAGCGCCGACGTCAACCGCCGCGGGCGCCACCGGTCCGACGATATTGCCGAATCTTTTGATCTCCCCGCCGTCGCCCAAGCAATCGACAGTGGACCAACACCGATCCGAATCCAGCCCCCCACTGCGGTCGAATCCCGACGGAAAACAAAACTAAATCCCACACAGCTTTGCGCTGTCGGGATTTGCCCTCTTTTTGCTGCTCGTCGGCGGGGTGGAGCCGTTTTTGCGATCAGTCGGTCACGACGCAACCGTGGTCGCGATGATCGAGGACTCGGCAACCCGCTAATCACAGGCAGGAACCTCATCGCGCTTCAGCAGCAAATACTGAGCACCCGGCCGCGAGATGAGACGGCGACAAGCTGCCGAACCGCCAAGGCACCGATGAAATGTTCCTTCCACTGAAAAGGCATCGAAGGAATAGCTTCAAGCGAAATTAAGATGCGCAGTGCAGAAGAAACCCGATTCGATGCGGTGAATGTCGCCCGACCCTCCCTTCCGCTCGTGGCGGACTTGAAACCAAAGCCTCCTGACAGATCAACTTCGATAAGCTCGATGTCAAGACAAACGACTCGACACGCTTTCGCGGAAACTCACCTGGTACAACAGAAGAACAATCAGCCGTCTGCGTCGAAAGAGACTCGCGAAAGCTGCTCTCCAGAATTACGTTGGCTTCTCGCTGGAGCGGAGAAACGTAAAGCGCTTGTATGCGTTTGGAAATCGACTCTTCAGCAGCACGCGAAGAAAAAGCCACTCGGTATCAGGAAAGATGTGCCGGAGCAAAACGAATACTTGAGGAATCACAAAACTCAACCTCGAGCAAGGATACAAGTCTGTTCGACAACTATTTGGCCGAGATCAAGAGTTCCATCTCACGCGAAGGGTTTCCTTTCGAGATTGCGAATTCGGACTCGCCTCATCGATGTTCGTCACCATTGACCTCCGGACTTGTCAACTTAAAGCCCGGAACGAAAATCCGAGATACAACACTCCAGGGAAAATTTGATCGAGATAAGAGAAACCTCGAAGACCGTCTCGAAAAATTCTGACAAGGCGGTTGGTTTCATTCAACAGACTGAAAGAGATCGAGTCGGAACTCAAGGGAAAATCAGTCTCGAAGAGAGGGACGAATCAAAGACCTCGACCGATGACTCTCGGGAGCGATCACGTTGTACTTTCGGCGCAACAATGGCCGGAGGGTAGGAGTTCTTTGGATCCAAATCCAAATCGCTTAACTTGAGTATCCCATCGAACTCTCCGGGGAGAATACTGGTTTGCAAGTCCAACGCGCCTGTTCGGGTCGTCGCCGTCGAGGGTGATCGACTCGGTGCGAATGCGAGAGAGCTCAGCTCGGTGCCTTGCGAGAACCTCACTCTCGGATTGTCAAGAAACCCAAGCGATGCCTGCGTTGTTGGTTTTCGAAGCCAATTCGAATTTCAGCATACAATCCGCGTTGTGAGCATGACGCGGCAATGCAGTGCTTTTTCATCGCTGAGAAACTCCGAGGAAACATGGTGGATTGATTTTGCCGGTGGACTCTACGCCGCACTTTCGTGCCTCCAACGGTCGGGTTGCCCCAACGGTCGGTGCCGATCCGGAGATGGCAATGCGGAAGCGAAAAGAGAAGGATCCGGACCCGGTGAAACTCTGACAAGTCGATACGTTCAAATGAGATTCTGCAAAACTTGAGTGAAGCCTCGGGAGAATCGATCGCGCTTCGGGTCGAATTGACGATGCGTACCTTCTCTCGCTCGAATGGCTTTTCTCGAGAGACTCAGGAAGCTACCTGCGGAATGAAAAATTATGGTGACGACATCCTTCAATCTGAGTTCGAGCGATTCACTTATCCGAACCGAGAAGCTAGCGCCGAAAATGGCATCGAGGCAGTGAAAATTTCCTTACGAAAGCTTTTGAAATGCAAGGACGGATGAAGATCTTATCTGAGACGAAACCCGTTCGGGTGGAGGCGGGCTTTTAGGAATATAAGCAGACATGCAAACCTGCCTTTGACGATTCCAACGCTCGCTCGTCCCTCGGGTCAATGCGAAATAATGGCGGACTACCGTTGTATCAAGATTGGCGAGCGTTGACGAAGCGGGATGGCAATCTCCGGGGGAGTCCATTGCGCCCGCTCGACCGGGCGGCCGTAAACTGCAGGATGAAAATTTCGCAGGAAGGGTCAAATTCCTAGACGTCTCTGTCGGTGGCCATAAGGCCGATGGGAGATGTGCTGCATATTGGAAGGGGTGGTCGCCGCGAAAAGTGAAAAGGCGGTAGTTCAGAATCCGCGTCGATCCCACCCAAGCTGCCGATCGGATTCGGCGGCCAAATTGGATTTGCCTGATGCCGAACGGGAGGAGTGGTTCCGGGTTATTCTGCCAGTTTTCGAGATCCCTCCCTCGACGCTCGATCGTGATCTCGTTTGACAGCAATAACTCTAAAGAATGTCGAGGTGACGTCGAGAATCGGGCAGCCTCTTCCCTGAAGAATTGTTAAGGAGAAGGCGCCAGCGACGATCGCGATCCCCGCGGCCCGGGCGCCGTTGGCCGTGGCGGTCCCTGAAAGTCTTGCCACGGATCGCGGAGGTCGACTCCGGATCACCGGGTTTGGGACGAGGACATTGAAAAGCTTGGGAAGGTCCGGCGTCAACAACTCGCGGCGAGGCCCAAACAGCAATTGCGTCCGCCAACCCGATGCGCTGCGAGCGTTGAAAGATGAATTGTTCCCGCAGTGGATTGGCGATCGCCTCCGAAATGCAAACATGCTCAAACAGGTCTCGGCCAAACTCGGCCGGTCTCGCCGACCACAGACGTTGTCCGATACTGAGGAGGGTCGCGACGAAAATGAACGACGCGTTTCTGCCAGTTCGAAGAACCGGCCGCAGCCACAATTGACTCCCAGTGGAACGGCTTCAACAGGCCAAACTCAGCTCGCCGCTGCCGCCGGAATGTGCAGGTACGAGGGTTTAGAACCGGCGATGCTTTTGTAAGCGAAGTCGATCGGAATTCGAATCGCGGGGCGACAACGGGCAATCGGCCAATCGCGCACTCGAAGCGATGCTCGACCGCAAGCGTCATCCGAGTTTTTAGAAAAGTCGTTATGTCAACAACCAGCTGTTTCGTTCGACGAACCGCCACCCGACGAGTAGCTGCAGCGATTAACCGCGTCGCGCTCGAAGTGGCAATGACCAAGAAACGTCAATTCCTCTCGGTGATCGCGGCGATCCGTGGCCGCGACGTTGAATCTCGATCATGGCGTTCGCCGTGGTGGGCAAATTGATGCGGGCAAAAAAGACCGTGCCAGGGTGTCCGAAGACAAACTGCAAATCTTGGTCGATCAAGGTGAAACCGTCGATGGTGCGAACGATTTTTATTCCAAAATTGAACGCGTTGTGGATCCGGATTGGCGGCGTCCCTCCGCAATTTTGTCCGATCATGCGAGCGTGCAATCCAAATCAAGGATGGCACAACGCCGCACCAAATTCGAAACCCTATCTGACCGCAGCCGGATTCGCAAAGACGTGCGGATTGATCTAAAATCGGCTCTCAACAAAGGGAAACGTTGCAGAAACAAGGAAGAACAAAAAGGGAGAGTGTTTCGCGCGGTCCGAACCCGCCACTTGGCTTGGAAGCCGGGCCAAATCGCGACCAACAAACCGAATCCCATGTTGACGGTCCACGCGAATTCGAAGCGAGTTTAGCAGGTCGAAAACGGCGACGGCGGTTCCAAGCTCTTGCGCATGGGACGAATTGAAATCGAGCAGTTGCGAGCCCTGCCGGCAACCTATCCCCGGGCCTCGCGCTGCGAAGAGTCAAGTCAACTTCGGCGCAATCTCGGGCCAGCGCGATGGGGAAAGCCGTGTTTCAACGCAGCCAACGATGAAGTCCGCGAAGATCCATACGCGGCGGTGTTGAACGGAGGTCGCTCATTCAATTGGCGTCCCGAACTGGCAACGGCTTCGGCCAACAGTTCTCGAGGATCGCCTCATCGCGGGTGAAGTTCGCCCCGATCGCCGGCGAACGTGAATTGTGGGAGAAAGCTCTTCAGTGGAACGAATTACATTGACACCGTCCTCCGGTGTCGTGGCAGACGGGTTGAAGGCACCGAGGTCAAAAAAATTTCACTCGGCCAAGACCGTGTTTCGAAACGGTTGCGAACAAACGCTGATAAGTGCGTCGGTTAATGGAACGACGTATCGACGTTACGACGAGGCGCTCGTCGATGCCGAACGCGTGCTCGAGGCCTGCCCGAATACCGTGATCGCGGATTTGTACACGATCCGGGGCGACGACGGAAAAGGAGAACGGTAT
>Ga0163217_1012421_pt1 | contig 10279 bp, 6 predicted proteins | sample SynspAceP_FD_185933 | JGI IMG/M metagenome (GOLD analysis project Ga0163217, IMG submission 185933) | Saline lake microbial communities from Ace Lake in Antarctica - Synechococcus sp. Ace-P (PacBio error correction) | ecosystem: Environmental > Aquatic > Non-marine Saline and Alkaline > Saline ...
CGGCCCTTGGCCCTACGTGTTACTCACCACATATACGAGACCAACTGAGGAAATAATGGGTCGTTTCTACGGTTTTCAGGAAGTGACGATTTTTTTTTAGTTCGGCTTAGCTCTCATGACGCCGCTATCAGCTTACTCCTGATGCTTTGCCCGGGACCTTGAAACCTGAAGTATTATCACCGAGTTAGTACCAATAGTGAAGCGATAGAGTAAATTTCCGAATAATTTTGCCCATTTCTTTATACTGAGAGACATACTGACAAGTTCACAAATGGGGTAATGGCGTTATGTCTATTTTCTTTCGAGAAATGATTGTAAAAAAGGTTCCTAGTCTGGCTAGTAGAAATCGTGACCAGTTTGCCTACCAATACCACTTTTTAAATCAAAAGAAAATCTGAAGATAATACGACGGATTATGCCAGCCCATCTAACTTGTGTGTTGGTTGCCAAGCTATCGAGTATCTTATTCGTCCACACCCTACGGTCAATGTAAAGTGGGTGTTATTTTTTTGGATTCTGGACGACAATGTGATTTCGGTAAACTGGTGAAAACTTTTCAACTCTCACTTGAAATTGAAGCTGACGAGAACCAGAATATTCTCCCTCCTTCCAAAAAACACAAAGCTGCTGAACTGCATCAAATGAATTAAAGAGCTAAGGGAGGGAAGGAAAGAAAAGCGTCCGCAAATTTGGATGCGGTCCTTCCGTCTACGACAAAACTCAGACTCGGAGATTTACCGAAAGATTTCCACAATCTCTGCGAGATCGTCGATAGAGGAGAAACTTGGGAAGCGATTACTTTAAAGGACTCTTTCAGCACAAAAATCGTGCGTGACTTGGTCTTTTGATCCAAAAACAAAACTCACTAATTAATCAGCTCCGAGGAGGAGAAGAAATAGTCCCGATCCGATCCCATTTTCAAAAAGAAATTCTCAAGACGGGCAAGCTCCTGGAGTATGTCATGTGAGGATGAGCACCTGGGCCTTTGCGGTGTTATACCGGGATGATGATCTATACTTTGATAGAGACATCGCAGTGAAAAATAGCTTACACCGTCCGACTTTTTTCTTTTCCTTATCCTTCCTCCCAGCCTTGCGCGGTAAGTAAGAGATTGAATTGAACCTAACAAACACGACTGACCCATACAATAATCTGGATCTGGCTGGAAAATGATAAGCGCTACGCCGGCATGTGGGAGTACCGCTTGTGTGATGGAGAAAGCACGACGTTCCTGGGATCGAAGCACTACTTTGGATGATTCCTTAATGGCTTGCTTTTATGGATTCAGTCCAGCCACAAGACTGAGGGAAGGAGTCTTATGGTCTTTTTGTCTTTGGCGAGTAATGCGAGGAAACCACGACTAGAAACTGCACACGGCAAAAGTGGTATTTGAGAGGAAGTGAAATTGAAAGGTGAACGGAGCAAATACACTTGAATTTCACACACCTAAGAAGGAACCGAATGGAGCCATTTGGAGGAGTCCGCCCCTACTATTTTTCAGATTTTGAGCGACTGGGGCGCAGGAGCAACTGATGAGCTAGCTATTCAGAGCTACCGTCAGCTTTGGGCAATTCAATACCGCGCGGCGCAGAAAAAACCTGAAAACCTAATTACTCGATGCAGCAGGACAGGGGATGTTCCGTCTTGAAGAACTAGAGTCAGAACGAGTGAACTATTCAATATATTGTATCAACGGCAGACTTTTAGTTATCCGCACGTTTACACAGAAAACACAACAAGACTTAATTAACGACAGACCCCTATCACAGGTAACAGTGCAAGCAGCTGAAAGAGCGCACCTTTTTCTACTCTAGATCCACTCAAGCAAGACAGTAAGTCTCACCACTATCCGCGAAAATGAAATCTGTAATTACGATTTTTAGCAGATTAACCTACTTTTGTGGCACCCGAAATCGGGTATGAAACACAGTAATAGACTTTCACTCTCTTTTGCAGCCTATCGAATCTAATGCAGGAAATGAGAAAACCGGTATGCTGTTGTAATATAGCACCGCGCGCTATTCTACCGCTGCATAGATGGGTTTTACCCGGGGCTTATGGAATCCTGAGAACGCTGATTCGAAATTTGTCTAGTAGTATGGATCTATCGATGGAGTAGATCCCGACCTTGTATAGCCAAATAAATGAAGATAGCGTCGTCACTTGTACCGTCTTAAAATCCTCTTCGAAACTCAGGACAGCTTCTAAGAAATAAGCGTGTAGGGTGAAATAACTTTCAACGTGCCGGGATTAAGAACAACCGCCGAATCATCTCCCGAGCCAGCTTGCCTTCCGAGAAGAAGTTGCTATTCTGTCGCAGCAGAGGCCGATCAAGCCTACTGGTTTCGTGAAGCCACGGACAAAGAACCTTAACCCTCTTTAATCAACTGGCCCATGCCGCGTTTTGCATTTCTCGTAATTGAAGCCGCCCACCGGCGACAATGCACAACATGAAGCTGTTCAACACGGGTTTCATTTTTTGAACGACTTGTCGTCGTTTTGTTCGCCCCGATGGACCGGCTCACTCCGAGGGAAAGTTATTTGAGACTTGGCATCAAGACCCTATTTTAGCTGAAAATCACGCAGAGAAACTCTCCTTCCACCATGCCGTCTTACCTATTTGCTGTACGATAAGGAGTTTCAAGGTCTTGGTGGAAACCCAAAACGAAGGGTTGACCAATTCAATTACTCCTACTTCTTGGAACGACGGTAAGCTCTGGAGCTAATGTCAATGTGGAAGATGAGCTGGGTTTTGCAGTAATTCATTTTGAATTTTTAAGAAGACTATAAAAAGACTACTCCCTTTACTCGCAATCTCAGCTTCTTTTTTCTTGTGGGGAAAGCTCGGGTTCCGGGTCTCACTTGGAGAGGGGTTGAATTTTCCTTACAGTTTGGATACGGGTAAAAAGTTGATTCTGGAGATTTACTCTGGGCAGTGGACAATCTTCGACGGTATTTCGACGATCGAGGCTCTTTCACCGGGGATAAGCACAATTCCTCTACTAATCACAACACAAGTTAGCACAACTGAATTTGCCTTCCTGGGAGAGGTTGGCTGGCTTCGATTTTAAAATTGGATCACAAAAGAATTGACATCGAATACTTTCAAATAAGGTGCACTCGCTTGTCGCACAATTTCAAAGTCGTTAACTACGCAAGTGAAAAGGTGCCCCCCACTGGCATTGGGGCCTTTCGCCTTACGAGTTTCAACAATCACCGGAAACGAGGAGGTATTTAATTTCCTCTTCAGATGGCATTCGCAAGATGGACCGAGAAGGAATCGAATTACTATGTTCAATTGGGAAGAATCTTGAAACAGACTAGTTCCAGAAAACACGATTCTGAGTTTCTCAAGGAGAATTTTGAGTGATGTCGGAAAATCGCTTTTTTTTGGGAACCTATGGAAAGATACCCGGACGCATGAGAGGTAGTATAATATTCCGTCTTCAGGGGGTAAGGTATCTTGCCGACTGGAGTTGGACCTAAAAGGGTTGAGATCGCGGATTCAAAGCTAACCAAAAATCAGAAACAAATCGCGTTGAGCTCGACTGCGTATTGTTGGCTCTATACCTTTGAACAGTGTCCGTCCTTTGAGAGCCCACTTAAGATAATTATGTCGACACAATATAATCATGACCGCAAAGACCGATTTTATCATCCCACAGGGATAATCAAGGTTTTGATCAGCACCAAACGATGGGGTCAATGGATGACAACCCGTAAATTATGATCGAGGCAAAGTATTTCACTCGAACGAAAAAGAAAATTCTATAAATATACCGCACACGCTCTTGCCTGAAAAGCGTCCCCGGGAACCCTTTTTGCCCGCAGAGTCACTCCAAGTGGGAAGCCTTGGAGGATCAGCAGAGAGTTCAACTGAGCCAAATAATCACATTAGGAAACCCACTTGGGGTCCTTTCATATAAAACGATATCAAAGAGGCAACATATTTCTATAATAGATCCGCGAATTCAGTACCTTCAATGCAGTATTCAGCAGACTGCTAGCGAGCAAACACGACTGTGAAGTAGTTTAGCCTTTGAGAAGCAGTTATTTTCACATCATGAGTTTTAATAGTAAGACATCGCTAGCGAAGTGTTAGCCGGAATTGCCTGAGTGTCCTTATCCCAAGGGCAAACCGCTGCGCTATTTTCATGCAGAAATGCGGGCTGCTACACCCAAAGCGATAACCAAAATGATGAATTATTTTTTGTGCGAAACTTAAAACCAAATCTCAAATCTTGTATGTAAAGAGAACTTTAACATCTTGATGTAAGATCACGTCCAATCCGTTCTAGTCATCTTCATCTTAGCAGGAAAAGTTTAGGTAATTCTCAAGTCAGCTTTGCACGAAGCGGCTTAATATTTCTTGCCAATCCCGCTCTATTTCCCCCCGCGAAGACTCATGCTCATATCTCCTTCCCTTGTCATAGACTCGCGATTCCAAATGGACTTTAATGTGTTTCTTCTTTATATTAATTTCAGAAGCCGCTAGTTCAGGTCTTTCTTGGCTAAAGAATGGAAAGACACTCATAACTGAATCAAAACAGATTGCCGTCCCGTTGCAATCTCGTGAGATTAATTTCGAACCTGAGCCTTGATGACTCTGTCGATCTATTCATTGGTAGTGTCGCGAAGAGAACGTGACCTTCACACGCAAGATGGTTGCGGATTACGATTTTATATCGGCATACAGGTATTAGAAAATGGGAGATTTCATTTATGCACTGTGAAGGAAAATTGTCAAGCTTCAGCAGATAGAAGTCTGTTGACAAGTTTCGATTCATCGCACAGCAAATCATAACGCGGAGCATTCTTGTCTAACAAGTCGAAGAATGACGGAAATCAACGATACGAAGGACCAATCTCTCTGATGAGTGGAACCATCAATATATCACTTCATTATATGGTATAATTTTGCTTCTGAGTCTAGTTCTAGGTTGGGATTGGCGCTCCATAACATTAAACACGACTTGAAAGAAATGAGTCTCCAGAATTCGAGTTACCACTTTTTGAAGAGCTTATCCCAATTCGAGATCAAACTGAGAACAAATATGAAATATCCATATGTCTTGTAGACTCCTAATTTAGGCTTTACGTCCGCCTGTAATTCCCCTTGAGTTTTCAGCTTTATTTCATCCTCTCCCATTAAATGGAAGTTTTGACAGTGAGTTGACATCTCAACCGGAAAACTGACTGCACACAGGCTACCCTTTTCTTCATCGCTCACCGCTACCCGAGTAGATCGATCAACAGCCCTGAATCGATAAACTCAACAGCCACAGTCACAGGAGGATAGATCACAATAAGCGAAATGCAACCTTCGAGCGGAACGAGTGAGCGAGCAAGTTTCATTTTACATGAAAATCATGATATTGGTGACTCCAGGAGGAAAAATACTTAGCTAGTTTTTGGATGTGAGAGTCATACGCTTCAGATCAATACACTGAAAGTTTATTTGCGGAGCAAAATAAGATACAGTACGACCGAAAATCAGTAGTTATACCTCATTGAACTATATTATATGCGTAAACAGTGACCTAAATCAAATAGGGGAAGTCAAACTTACCCGAGGAGAAACTGGAAGATTCACGGGAGCATCCATTCATCTCTCTGGAGGGGAAGATGTATTGCATTTTAGCAGCGAACTCACAAATGATTGAGTGCAGCGTTCACTTCTGCTGAGACTAAAAACAAAATCCAACTCAAAAATTATATGGAGAAACGAACCGTTAACACTCTTAACTGTCCAATAGGTTCTAATGTTTTCTTCTCTTCCTGCGGTCATAAAAAGCTCGGATTCGGATTCTTAAAGGTACCAGTTTCTGAAGCAATTGTACTTTCTCTTATAGCCTAGAGGACCAAGTCACGTAATGCCACCGCATTCCTAAGAGGGTGAGTTTCCTCGGATTTTCGGACAGGACTTGGGTCTTTTTATGTCAGACTAACGGACCGCCAAGAGAACCGGAGCCCTTTTGCTCCTACAATCTTAATCAGAACTCCGATGAAGGCCTGTGATGGATACATTTTTGTATCGAAATGTATAAGCTTGCAACACATAAGTTGATCCGATACGGACACATCAGGTAGTGGGTCCAAATGAGTGTAAAGGCAAGAGTGTTCATCCTCACCTGTAATCTAATAAATTCTAACGCGAATTTCGGCGATTGGAGAGACGAAGTGGTTTTAGAGGCAGCGCTTATACTTCCATAATCCAAGAAATGTGAATACTGACAATTGTCAAAAAAAACAGCTAAACTTCTTCTTCGCTCACCTGCGCATACTATGTATAAAATTCTCCTGGCACTACTACTTAATCCACCTGAGTATAAGCTTCAAATCAGGCCGATAAGGGGCGAGAATCAGCGCCTCGCCTTTCATGACGCGGACGATACACTCGGCAATCACTATGGACGATTTTTTTACCTTCTGAGCTCGAAGTCTGAGGAAGTCAGCGTGGAATATCAAGAGCTAAACTCTTGCCGGTCGCACAGCAGAGATTATTGAAATTGGATGTCTTTCCAAAGCGAGTTGGAGATAAGTTAAGACGATATTGACTTCTACTCCAGATGTGAACGGAGCAGAGGGAGAGTCAAGCAGGGAGCTGGCGGCAAACAAGAAAACCATATTTTTGCGTACCAGGAAGCCACTGGAAAATTTCTTTGACATTCCAATCAGCCACAAAAGACACGAAGTGAAACTTGGCCATATCGTCAATTCTGCCTTCTCTGGCCTGAGCCTAGGGATAAGTCTGTACTAAATATACGATCGAATTGGTCTCTGAGCTGAGAAGCCTCGCGAAAGATTTTCTCAAATACACAGCGGCAAATTCAATGTAGGTAGACAGTTTGAAGAATAGCAAGGATTTTCATTAGAATAAAACTCGACACTGCCCCATATGATGTTGCGACCACTATAGGGATATCCACGATAACTTCTTGAGGCAGCAGCAGACTTTCTTGGCGAATTAGCACGGCAGAAAAAGAAGGAAACCTACGAGAAAGTCCAATCTCATTTCTTTTTGCGATCATACAGCTATTCTGTTTGATACGAATTTAAAACTCACGAAATTTTCGGAAACTGAAGTTGCAGCAAGGTGCGGGTACTGTTTATCAACAGCGCTTTTTTTCCGTAAAAGAGATGACTGGTATATTGTTTTTGAATATCGAGGACCGACAAAAGGTTCGTCTGTTCCTTATGGCCATTTTGAACACAAGACAATCAGGAGAGATGCTGGATAGCATAACATAGTCTGTATGAACACCACTTCCCTGCCATAATCCTCCGCGACATATCTTATTTTTCAGCATTTCTTCGTCTACGCCATAGCGGAGAAACAATAAGCCGAGGTGAGAGGTTAATTTTTCCCGCCAGGAGGAACATATATTCTTACCACTCCAGTGAAATGCTGCGCCGGACTTGCTCTATATGCAGAATCTCTTGATTTCCTCCTAAAAAATAAAAGGCTTTAGACCACTAGTAAAAGATCGATTCATACCCTAATCCGTCCATGGAGAATGACTTTATCATCGATCCTTTTCCATATTGGGAGCTTTTGGAGCCAGTTCGGACCTGCTATACTAGGACGAAAAAGTATTTCTAACCAATTTCAAAAACTGGAGCGGAGAAGCTAGGACTAAAAAGTCATTGATCTGGAAAATTTGACTCCGAACCGGCAATCATCTCCGGGAGCCTGCAGAGAAGCGCATCGAACTTTCCGTTTTGGCGCGATATCGTCCCCAATACCCGATTGGAGTCACCCCTCCACGTATAATTTACTTCCCCCGATCATGCTGTTTAGTGTTAGGCTAATCTGGCGGAAGCGAATTTATGAAAGCATTTGTTTCATTTTCCTCCTTTTGTTATGTTTATTTTGATCAAATGTCAAAGTAAGAAGAAGACAAGGCTATGTGTCGAACACTCCAACTGAGGTAGTACTAATGAACTCATAAAGCCCAGGATATACATCTCGATAGAGAGTGGAGAAAACCACTCTCTGAGATATAATCCCGTCGGAAATATGTGTCCTTGGATAGAACTTAATCCCCAGATGTCGTGGAAATATATTTACGAGTCCTGTCTCTTGGGACTGCATCTACCATGGAGGTCAACCATAATGGATGGAGCCTTCCGGAAGGTGGTATATCGCGCGGAGCATTTTCTTTTTAGAACTTTTGAAAGAATTAAGATAACGTAGTAGAGCCTGACACTATGGAGGGTCAAGCCGAGGTATCCTTATTGGTAAAGCAGCATGAATCTCACTCCAATTCAACACCAGATCTTCGTAATTAACGCGAGAGGATAACAGCTATGGGCAGCTATCATGGATGGCAGCGCACGGCCCACCTTATTGCGCCTGCCTGATCCCGCCCCGTCAACCCTGGTGGCGAGGTTTGCTCGTTACGCTAGCTATGATATTGAGCTTTGTCTCATTGTCAGAGTGCTGATTCGCGGTTTGCTTGCTCTCGCGATCCCATCAAAGAATCAACCGTTATATTCTAAGACTATATACTTACCTGCTTATGCATAGCAGCTCGACAGAAGACGATTGTTTTTCCAAAATTGTTAAGCGCAACGTGTCGGTGCGCTATGTACTTTGAAGCGCGAGAGAGAGAGCGCCCTCTAAAGACTCAATTTAACTCTAATGAAGTCAGAGAGATATCTATTTGTCTGCTACCCTTGGAAGCAAATAAATCCAACTGACCTTTGCTCACGATCAAACCCTTCGTTACGGATCTGTCACGACGGTGACGATCAAGTTCGCGGGTTCATTTAGTATCCAGCTTAATAAATTGCGTGATCCAAAAAGAGATCAAACCAAGTGTACAGACTTGTATTTAATCAAAACGCGATCGTCATAATTTTTGGAGCGTAATGGCTCTATTTCCTAGCTTTTGTTGAAGTAAAGCTCATCACAATGGCTGGTACGGTTCCTGAGTGCTAGCTCTACTCAAGAGGTTTGCATCAAAGTTCCACTTGATAGTTGAAATCAATAAGAATCCAGCCTCAAAGCTTTTTGGTTGCGAACAATTTTGCCGAGGAGCACACACCGGAGCAGATATCCAAGTTAAACGCTATTTGGATCAATGAAAAAATTCAAAGATTGGGATGAGATCGAAGAAATGGGTTAGCCCCGATGGACTACCAAAGGTTTTGGCTTCGCCTTGCGCCACTTAATAAAAAAACAAAATTGGCCTTCTTGAACCCAGGACCGCACGGCTTTTTGAACCTTTGAATTTCCAAAATCAACTTCCATGAGGAAACTGCTACCTTCAGATTTGTTCCTCCTTATAATATTTTGCACATCGAGCGAATAAATCGGAGGAAATCTAGAATAGTAGTACGTAATGTCGCGATGATGGAATATCGAGGAACGAAGACTCGCTCGTACTTTGGAGCGTGTGCTGCTTCTGAAGGCCAAAACTTAGGTGGCGCAAAGATACCGAAAATATCGGCGAACAAAGAAAACATTAAAAAACGCCATCTCTGTAGCGCGCGCCAACTCGCCGTAGAGTTCAGCGAAGCGTCGAAAAAGTTATACTTATGCCGATGTGCAATTCTGTTAGAGAACTAGCTCATATCGCGTTTTCTAAACGCGAAAATCTATACTAGGACATCGTTCTGAGCGCACCCTAACAGCAGGAGTCCCAGGCCACAAAAATTTATCTCCGTTTGGTCTCAACAAGCAAATGCAAGTGCTAGAACGAATAGCTCGGGTTCCGCTTTTTTTTCAGCACCACTAAATATACGTGGGTAGTTGAGAAAGAAGTAAAAACTTGGGTGTCTATGTGTTTCTCAACCCCTCAAAGTTCTTGAGAGAAGAACTAGAAGAACTATATCACAAATGAGGAACCACGACGATCCCAAGCAAACACTGATAACACGCCGACAAAGCGCGGCTTTCAATATGCGAAACCTAACCCTGAAACGTTGTATCTGAGGAGAAGTGCATATGTATTGCGAGACGTAACCTAGTTATCAAATCTGAGTGTTGGCTAATCCAAAAGTCTCGTACTCTAATGAAAACCATGGATTGTCGGCCAATGTCAGAAGCAGTAATAGATGTCTAATTCAGTTGTGTTCTGAGAGACTTATTAAAAATCACTCAACCTATTTCTGCACCTGTATATTGAAGCCACAATCTAGCCACAGAATGATTTGCGCTCATCGGCGAGGAGCCATCCCATCAAACTGCGCAAATTTGGCATGTGAAACAAAGCGTGGTAATATACCTCCAGAATTGAGAACCGAGAGCCTGAAATATGATGAGGTTCACTAT
>Ga0163217_1050400_pt1 | contig 10278 bp, 8 predicted proteins | sample SynspAceP_FD_185933 | JGI IMG/M metagenome (GOLD analysis project Ga0163217, IMG submission 185933) | Saline lake microbial communities from Ace Lake in Antarctica - Synechococcus sp. Ace-P (PacBio error correction) | ecosystem: Environmental > Aquatic > Non-marine Saline and Alkaline > Saline ...
CTTCAAATGTTTGGATAGTGGCTTTTCTCTACAGAGGCATCAAGAGTTTATTCAAATGCCAGGCTCTTGCCTGAGAAAAAGATTACCAACTAGTTTGCAGTCGGAGAAGTCTGGAAGTACTTACTCTTCGTTGTATCTGATGTTTATGGAAAGACATTCCGTACTTCGAAGCATTGAAGGGCTGAAGCAGGAATTCACTCACCGAAAATAATGAATTCTCAATCTGAGGTTAATACAAGGCGATGCTTTCGAATCTTGAAGATGCAGCACTTTCTAAAATTAGTGAGTCAGGCCGATCGAATCAAAAACGATGTTTTTTATAAGGTAATGTGGACTAATTGGAAAACACTAGGCTATCAATCATGTTGCGGTATGGCAATGCGTTAGTTGATGCGGATCCAGCTAGGCTAAGACTTACGTTCAAAAGCTATCGCTGGGGTATCTTTGCATCTCTCCGCGGACGAAGCGTTTTTAGTCTCAGATCAGCAAATGGGTTATCAATTCAAATGCTAATGCGCTAAATCGTAACTGACAATGTAATGAAAGTACGTTGGTCAAACAGTTGATAGACTTCCGTTTTAAGTTAACACAACGATCCTCCGTTTGTCATTATTGGCAAGAATTCCTGTTGCAGTTTTTAATAGGAAATAAAAGTACCGAGTTGGTGATAATGATTCCTGTGTTCAAATTGATGCCAAATGGCTAGATCGAGAGGATTGACTCTGATATCCACAAATCCTCGCAAATTATCCAAGGTCAATACAGGTCACTGGAGGTTGATATTCCTCTTCTAACGGTAAATATTCTAGACCTACTGCATAGAGGAGCGCTAAACGATGGATAGAGTATATTCTTTACGAGCGACATGGCGTGCACGCACACATTGACTCCGGTAGCTCTGTAGACTGCGGAGACTCACTAGTATGTCGTTGAATCAGGAGCGCGTGCAGAGCTGGAATCAGCTAGCGACGATTGTGCCAAGCTTCAGCGATTATGCTATAACTCTCATGCAGTATGAGCACGCGCTGTAGTCTGATCAGAGACAGTGAGTAGTCACATTAATCGAGTTTAAGTTCGTACGTACGAGAGTACCGAGATACATTGTTAGCGCACACAGCATCGCTGAGCGCAGTAGTTGCATATTCTACTGAGTACTGCTTATAGTAATAGCTCGCCGCTTGTAGAAGCATCGTACTGGCATTCGATGACCTGGAAGTATCGCAGACTCTAACAGTACATATACAGAGACTGAGTCTAGAGAGAGTTGCATATGTGTGTGAAGGAATCTACGCGACGAGAGCGTTCGAGTATCTATTAGCGAATAATAGGAGACTAGTTGACATGCGCGAGAATAATTGGAAGCGTTCGGTTACCCTGTTTTAACACCCAGTAAATTCTCTTGGAAACTTTCTCTGGTGGACAAATCCAAGGAGACAAATTATACCCTGCTTCTGAAAGCACTACTAACCCAATGTCGCAGTTCTTGGTGTTCTACATTTATATGGGAGGAGGATACCTGGGTAAATCCTGTTGGGTGGATACAGTAAATAATCTCATTAGAAACTTCATCTACTTAAAATGCAAGATAGAGGTCTGGTTTTTCCAGCTTATCTTTTTTATTTACCCAATCAACCTATTTCCACTATGGCGATTTTCATTTCTCCTATGTTCTTTTGCTTTTGCTATTTTTCTATCTTCACGAAAGCTTATTCCCTCAGCAAGGAAGAAAAAAAGGTGTCATCGGGTCGGAGGATACGTAGCCCTGGATAGGGAAAGGATTATGGACATATAATCCCCGGCAGAACGATTCACAGACCATGAGAAGCTCAACCCATATAACTAATGCATTTGCCAGATGGTTGGTAAGGTCTGCGTGCTTACGGTTCCTGGTGAAGGAATGGAAAGCGAGTAGCTTAATTTTTTAAAACTTCAATTCACTCATAATCCCCAGGAATCACAGACTTAAAGTATTGGTTCCTATTGTGGTGGAGCTTGGTCTAAGGCTCTCACGATGCTGCCCTTAACACCCTGAAAGCCGAAAGAAAGCTTACGGCCCTCAAGGTTATTGATTTTTTATCAAAACAGACAACTTGATGGATAACTTTGGACTGGAATATCCAGCATTCAAGGCGATAATAATGTGGTGAAGAGATATTGAAAAGAGAATTTTGTCGCGATCTTAAAAGCTTCTCACCGAGAAGCATTGGATTCACTGGGGTAAGAGAGAGAAATCGACATTCACTACAAAGAGAGCATTTACCTGAGTAACCATTGCCACTCTCGGTGGCTTTCGAAATATTTGACAGTCAATGATCTTCGATCGTGCAGCAAAATATTGGACTAGTGAATATTATGATTATGACTATTTGTCCGGAATAGATACAGGGCATCATGCTAATCTGTACAAAGCAATCCCCGACACGCTCATCCTGAAGGAAAAAAGGAAAGGCTGTAAGAACAGCAGTGACTGATCATATCGCTTTTGGATTCCGGCATAAATTGGTTTCTTGGAATTCCCTTTTATGGCAAACGCTGGAATGAAGTGCCTGAAAACAACAAGGACTTACCAGTATGGTAGAATGGGTAGTGCGCTGTCTCATGATAAGATTCAGCTACTCCACATATTCTCCTACACTGAATATTGGACGAAATTTCAAAAACCTTTTCTCTATCTTCAGAAAAAAAGAAATGCAAATCACTACGAAAGTCCTGAATCAATAGCAAGAAAAATTAAAGTTTGTCGAAAAATGAATTTGGCAGGCGTAAGTTTTTGGAACTATCTAAGATCCCAATCCGGAGAATTGCTGGATGCAATCGACCAACAGATTGATACTTCTAAGCCTCTTATATTATCCTCAAAATCGAACTAACAATCGGTAACATGAAACTTATCGGAGTAGAGCATTGGAGGATCAACAATATTTTCAGCCGCTTCTTAACTTTAATTCCAGAAGAGAGCTGAGTTTGCCGATTTTCGAGAATCATCTGCTGGATACCACAGCCTCTGCGATGTAATTATTTCGCTTGGTCCTGACGGTGATTTCGGCCATGCAGGATTCAAAACTAACAGGTAGGAATCGCCAATTTGACTGGCCCTTACGATTTACCCAAATGGAATATCCCTGATTCAGGATAGGGAAAAAATGAAGTCCTCTCTTCAAATTCGTCCAGTTAAAAATATGCTTTGCAAGATCGCTTCGATATTCTTCAGCTAGCATTCATTCACAAACGATGCAGAAGCATTCTATTGGAGAAAGTCTTAGCAGATCTGCCAAGGCTTTTAAAAACTTATTGGATCATTTTGGAACTGGCTTGCTCGGCGATAAAGTGGGCGAGGTGGTTAACGACGCTAAGCTTTGCTGCGCCGTTCGGTGACAGGAATCGCTGAGGATTATCTGGGTACCAACTGGTTTGTATCTGAAAGCAAAAAGCATTTCAATCTTCCTATTCAGGGGTAAAGAGACTGGAATGAATCAGACCATAAAACAAGGAGGCAATATTCTTCGGAATTTTTGGCAAAGCACTTGGAGATTTCTTGTTCCCTATTTGATTCGGCTTCAGTCTGAATCTTGTTATTTGGAGAAAAATAGCCTTGACGAAAAATTACTCGCGGTTTTTACCTGCCACTCCATTTATTTTGATTCAGACGGACTTTGTTTGCTGAGATAAAATCCTACGCTAGGTGAGCAAGCAGCCCTAATCGGCCGCATGTCAATCGTTTATAAACCAACTAAACCATGAAGAGTTCCATCCCTTAACATAAAAATCGTTTTTTATTTTGGCTTTTGCAACTTTTTTAGCTTTCAGGGTTTTTTCTTACAACAAAACTAATGAACTCATTATTGTAACGGTGAGGAGCCATGGGTGCTTCTGCCAGGTATTTTCTGCAGGCAAAGCTGTACCAAAACGCTTATCGATCGAAGCAAAGGTACCTTGGCTGGGAAAGGGATGCTGACAATCTGCTGCGGCTTTCAGCAATAGATGCGCAATGATCAAACTCTCTGGTGGTTTTTTACGGGGCATTTTAAAACTGGCTTTGGAAACGTTACTATGTGGATCTAAGAACATGCTACCGGTTGGGTGAGTAATTACACTTTTTGAAGCCGAAAGTAGCCCAATGGAACTGCTTCAGAAATGGCCTCCAAGACCCCAAATTCTTACGGTTTCATATCAAAGTAATTGGAAGACGCCTTGTCTAATACCGAAGGAAAAATGGGCAAGTGACTTTATCAAATATGGAGGGAACTGACATCATTGTTACGGTCTACGCTTTTTAATCGATGCGACAGCGAATTGGGAAGATGTCGCAGCGCTTCAAGGTTTGCCCTAATCGATTGGGATAGGATGCTCGAGAGTTATGAGAAATTCTATGCACCAGCTAAGGCCGAATAACATCATTCAGACTTGACTTATGTGGCCACACTCAGGATTATGGAAATGGAGTAGATAAGACGATACAAAACCTGCGAATTACGATCCTGCTGAATTTGTTTGCGCGCTTGTTGCCAACGCTGATCCTACCACTGATAATATGGCGCGACTTAGACTGTGCTACAAATGCTCGAACTACGGGAAATTGCTGAACGGGAAATAAACATAACAATTTGGGCCAAATTGTGGGAATGATTAATTTACCTCAACATCATTCGAAGATGACTCCTGTGGAAAGAGTCGAGGCACTCAATAGCTGCTAAGCTGCCACAACTTTGTTTTTGTCTATTACATCAGCATAGTTAGGGGATTCAACCCATCTCGGACTAGCCGAGGAGGATCATCCACTGATGATGAACTTACCTATGCATTCATATCATCGGGAATCCAGACGGTATTTATGGGCTTTGTGAATTTCACGTTACCCTATGTGCTTGATCCTTAATCCAGCTCTAATCCGTAATACCGTACTGGAGTGATTGGTGGGTGATTTACATCCTATGATATACATCACAAGAAGAACTGGAATGCCCTGCGTAGATTTCATGCAAGATTTCGAGTGCCGTCTTACAATGTGCCTTTGGGCGCTTTAAATCTAAAGATCATCAGGCTTGATCTTTAGCTGAGAAAAGTGTTTTTCGTTTCCAATATTCGTCAACGGGGGCCATTCGCGACTCAGCCCGTAAGTATTGCGGAATCGGACAAGCTGGCGGGAAAGCGCGTTGGGCTAGTGTGATTGGCAGCGCTATAACACAAATATCGAAGGCCAAATCACTGACCCAGCAGGAACAGCATTTCCCCCTATCGTAATAAGAGCATCGCAACCAAGTAGCACTATTTTAGGCATAAGACTCAAAGACAGAGAATTACATATGATGCCTTTCTATTTGCAATGTTCTTCAGCCTTCAGAGCACTCACCTGAGGCAATAATTGAGACGAAGGTCATACCGTAAATCTAGACAAAATATACGGGCTAAAGTGGCATCTAGTGAATTACGCAACAGGCTACGTACGAGAGTTTTCCGTATCTCTGGCAAAATATCCAGCAAACTTGGTTTTATCCGAGCGTTTTGAGATCTCCCAAGAATCAATTAAATGGCGTAGCGAGCTAGGCGCACTGTGAGGAGCCAAAACTTATATACACAGAGTTGAAAAAGAAGTTTATGGGGTGTGCAATTCCGGCAGGAACTACGGTAGATATTCTCGACATGGTAGGAGAAAAACTTCACACGAGTATGAGTTATACTCATCACACCGTTGCGATAGAGATAAAGAGTGCGAGTGGAGATAATCACTAAACGACTCTGGAAGAAACAGACTGCTTCTTAGAAATAGCGGCACAGGCCTGGAAACGAGCGCTGACTCGCGGAAGGGAAGATCTTCCATAATACTGAAAGAACTGAGACTAGTTAGCACGGACGCGCAGTGGATTCAGAGGAGTACGACGAACTGCAGTCGAGCGCACGAGTAGATGATCGTTTGAGTCAGAACGACTTACTATACACTTTCAGTGAGTTATGTAGGTTCTATATGTGGATCGCATCTGAGCGTCTCTCAGTAAATGTTTATTAGAATGAGAAAATTTGACTAGCATGATGCACTCACATTATGCATCTTCACTCATCTTATGCTCGCAGCACGACGCACTCTGAGCGATCGCATGTATCTGTAGTGGTTGGCCTGGCATCGCTCAGACGTGGTACATGTCACTGGATATATAGTATCACACCCAAATCAATAATCTCAATCTTTCTCCCTTGACTTACACCATTTTCAATCGCGTCCCGAAAGTGAATTCCACATAAAGTCTTGAAATAGCAGCTTCCTCTGAGGCCAGTAAAAAGGCATTTTTAAAAGGGCTCCAGCAGTCCAAAAAAGAGTTCTGGAAGTAAATCAATGAACTCAAATTATCTCCCAAATAATCCAGTTAGCACTACCCGCAGAAGCTCGACTGATTGACTGAGTGGCCTGAAGTTATTCAGGAAAAGGAGGAGTCTGAAGCAAAGGCTTCCAAGTTGGATCGAAGTTTGACTTTAATAACCGTTTCAGGTCGAATCCGATCGGTTTCGTATTTGGGCTTTCCAACAAGAGTAAAAGCATCATGAAGTGGTCAAAACCTACAAATGCCAATGCACATACGGCTGTTCAGCAAAAGAATAGTGGATTTTCTTGACTGCGCTATCCCGTTATCCCCCGATCCAATGTCCACCGGGTGAGCATTTTTTGACTCCCATGGCATCGGTGTCCGGATAATTCCACTTTGAAGGGATTGCAATCCAGAAGATTGCTTTAACTTTTCTTAGCAATGAGCTTTTTGGTGATTTCATAGACTTGTCCATCAATTTGCTTTTTCAAATGAGGAGCCTTTTTCTCCAACCTCAAAAGTACCCATTCGTTTTGGCTCAAATTTCTGACAGATTTTGGATAAAGAAAGGCGAATGTTTGCATTCGGGTCCACGCCCGCCATATAGGCAGGAGGCGTTCGGATACCAAAATCCCAGGGTCTTGCTTAGGTGTGTAATCGAGTTAGGTAGAAAGCTGTAGGGTAACCGTCTTTTTTCGATACGTCATGACTTGCTTGGCAAGTTCTTTGCAAAGGCAACAATGATTTCCCAATTTCCTTTTTTTGAAATCGTTTTTGGCTTTGAGACTTTCACTGATCCATTTTCCTGCTTCCCTCAATAATAACCAGAAGGCATAAATCGCCTCGCCAACTTTTACTGAGCTAGAATTGCCGCAAATTCTGGGGACTGAATTCGGTCGAGGAGCTCCAGTTTCATCGGTAAGATAGCTAAGCATTCTAAGCGGTTGATACTTGAATTCCGTCCTTGCTCTCGCATCGTTAAATAAGAAGCTAACGGTAGCATATGCAATAAATACGCCGCAACCGGTGGGCTAGCACAATCGGTGACCATTAACTTCTGTAATGTGAAATAGCTGTTCAGCGTAGGTTTTTGGCCAGTTTTCACCGTTTTTTGGGCTCCAAAAGCGGACCTGTTGAATCAGGATAAATTGCTAAAGAATTAGAAAAGGATATGGAATGTAGCTTTTCATCATTGATAAAGACTCAATAGCTTGTTGGTGAATGCGAAGAGATTTTGCTTGACCATCCTCCACAGAATTCCATTCCAGAATCGCTTTAATACTCCTTTAATCGCAAGTCCCTGATTCGGCCAAGTGATATGGCTTTTTTGAAATTACCTTTTTCCATCGCCCTCATACCACCCCAATCCTGCATCTATCATCCCGATTCGAATTCGAGTAAAGTTTTCATTTCCTCCTAGAATCAAATCAAGTATAACCATCTTCATTTAAGATCGTTTGTAAAATTGCACGAATCGGAAAGCTTTTTGTGCTAGTTTTTATGGAAGCACTTTTGGGATGATTTACCGCCCTGATTTTCTGAATAAGAATGCCATTGTAAATGAATTTCTAATACTTGAGCGGATGGGAGCCTCTTTGTCAGAAAACAGCCTCGTTAATCTCGCCTTTTGAGTAGCTACCAAGTCTGTGAACTTGCTTACGCATAGAAACCTATCTGAATCTAGCAGTTCGTCGCGACCTTGGGATAGGGATACGGACTTGTCTCCGATAAAGCATTCCAGAATGGGAATCAAATGGAACTCATTTTCATCGAAATCTCCGCATACAATCGATAAGTTTTTTTTGTACCTGAAGCTTCCATTGGGATTTGTCCAAAGTTTTCCTGCGATCAAATCCAGAATCACCCATCCTCCGCCTATCAAGCCCTTAGAGGAGCTGCCCCCAACCAGAAAGTGGATTGCTAAGACAATTGATGCTTTGACTTCAATTTTGAATGGTTTTTCACATTTATCAAAAAAGTCAAATTCAATAAACTTCGGCCAAACCAGTCTTTGAGCCATCTGAAATTTTAGATCTATTTCTCTAATCGAGGCGGTTACCATTCCCGTTCCCTTTTCTTTTGGGTAGAAAAGCTGCTGTTTGTCGGAAAAGTTCCCCTTTCCATCATTGATCAAACAATGTTGCTTTGAGGGATAATGGCGTATTTTCGCGGGAATAAGCTTTGCGCAACAAATATCTGGATACCCATCATCGTGGCATCTAAAGTAACAGCTTTTACCGTGCGATTGTAAAGTAGGGAAGTTTGGAAGTTTTTGGGTCAATTTTCCCAGTTCCGTCATTTGAGGTTAGTCCGAATCTTCCAAGCTTCAATCCGAACCGATATAGAACTGAAACGCCGCTTCCCACAAAAAAATCATCTGCTCCATTCCATTGAAAATCTTCGAAATCGCGACCGGCATCCGTAAACTCTTCCGGGTTTGATCGGAATCCCTGAAAAGAAGTTCAATTCCGTCTATCCAAGACCAGATTTCGCTGCTTGGCCTTTTTTCCACCAAAAAATACTTCTGGTTGCCATCCTGTCCAGATCACCTTGCGCTAAAATTGGGGTGACATAGATAGGCATGGTGAGCTCATCAAAGGCTGACGCTTGAAGTCATTGAGCCTGCAGCCTTACCTTAAATGGGGAAGGGTTGGAGGTTCGCTAAGAAGGGGAGTTGGTGTTGATTTCGAATTGTTCGAAGCAGGTAAGCTGTTTGTTTGTTTGATTTCGAGTGTTTGATTTGCGTAATATCTTGTAGTAATTCTCTTTTGCCCGTCGGCCAAATAGCTGAATGGAATCAATTGAGTGCTTTCCCCCAATCCAAAATCAAAATTGGCTAACACTTGGAACTGGAAGCCTCGCACTGCTGCTTGCTCCAAAGTCGCAGTTTTTTCCATCGAATTAGGTTATTTTAGAAAATTCCCCTTGCGGTTTGACTGACTTCCGACTAAGGCTATTTTTAAGAAATCCTATTTGGCGAAGTTATTCTCTATAACCCCAGCTGTTTCTTGGATGATTGATGACAATCCAAAATCCCCATCATTATCCAAAATCAGTCATAGCTGCCCCGCTGGAAAATTCTCTCCCCAAACCCCCAATCCCATCGATCTGTCTTGGAGGTCAATCTCCTTTGTTTTCGAATAAATATTGTGGGACAGGAAGTGGGATGTCATGTGTCGACTAGTGCAGCGTATCTGCTTTCTCACCCGCGATGCTTGTGTAAAATCATAATCCGCCTTTGTATTTAAGAAAATCTCGGATTGGTATAATCCGGTAAAGCCATCTCGTACCAAAAGATCCTTTGAAACCAATCATTGGAGCATAAGAATAGCGCACAGCTCAATCCGTATTTGAATATCCGCTAATTGCCCTATTTCAGAAAAATCGCTTCCTCACCTTGATTCAGTTTGAGCATATCTCGCATCTGCTGATGGTAAAAACCCGCTGATCATCAAGGCATATTGCCTCATAGTTATTCGGGTCCCGTAGATATTTCTGACGCTCATTGTCGGCTGGAAGATATGAGGTGTACACGTTCAGCACATCTCGCCATCATTGTTTTGATTAATCAGCGATATCAGCACCCATAGAAAAATGTGAAGATTATAATGAAATTTTGGGCGGAAAGTTGATCGCTAAATTACATCCATTTATTCATATGGAGGTAGTTCGGTTTCGATGAATCATTGGTGACTAGAAAGATCCAACCAATGCATCTTGATATAAGATCCGAAGCTACTACACCCAATCCAAAACCCTAGTGGAATGCCCTTTGTCCAGCCTTTTCGCTGATTGTCAATATATTTTCCTGCATCATTTCTGAATCAGTTTGCACCAGCTGAGGAGTCTCATTTGCCTCGCTTGGTCAAACTCGAATCTCTGTATGACTTGGATGTGGTGTTTGAGTAAGAAAAAGATCCAGATCTCCACATCGATAAAATCAAAACATAAACTAGAGGCATTGAAAGAAATAACGGCATCG
>Ga0163217_1057555_pt1 | contig 10278 bp, 12 predicted proteins | sample SynspAceP_FD_185933 | JGI IMG/M metagenome (GOLD analysis project Ga0163217, IMG submission 185933) | Saline lake microbial communities from Ace Lake in Antarctica - Synechococcus sp. Ace-P (PacBio error correction) | ecosystem: Environmental > Aquatic > Non-marine Saline and Alkaline > Saline ...
AGAGAGAGTACGGATCCGGTTGCTCTGCGTTCTGGCGAAGGCGAGTTCTTGATACTGAAATTGGTCTTCTCTTTCAAAACATCGCTTTTCGTTAGGTAGTTGGAATATTTGCGGATATGAAAATTTGAAAAGGACCATGGGTCCCCCCCCCCCCCCATCGTCCGAGGCAACAGTCCCTCTTCCCACTTCACGAGACCAAAAAACGTCTTCGATACAAGGGCCCAAATCCAATTTTGCAAAAATGCGATTCCGGCAAATCTGGTAGAATACGGGGCGCCCGTCCCTCGCGTTCGCTGCTGAAGAAATCCGCACGCTTTGCAGCAAAACCAGGTGTTCTGACGCCGACGTTTATCCCCCGGGACTTTTCGCAATCCTCGGCCAACTCAAACCGACGGTGTTACCGCCGTGCAACAGCAAATTGAACCATTCCCGCAAACCGAACCGGGTGGGCGAGTGTTTTTGAGGCAACTCGGGCCCGCCTCGGGCGAGTTTCCCCGGACGCTGCCCGGAGGCTGGTCGTTGGCTTTGTGGACGGTTTCGTCAACGAGTCGGTTTCATTCCTTTTCACGGTTCCGGATTTATTCTCCGCGTTTTATTTTCGTTGCTTTTTCATCGCACCCACCGGATTTTTGCCCTGCGCCATGTACTGTCATATATTCGAAAGGTTACGCATATTGTCAATGGAGTTTTTCTCATCGAAGATTCTCTTCCTTCGCATCGACTGGAATTGAGCGGGTGCGAAAAACGTTCGGCAGCGACGGTGGCTCTCGGAGCGTTCGAGTTGAGTGTCCCTTCCCCCGGCGAGGCTTTCATGCATCATGGCGAAAACGGCGCTGCATAGAAGCAGCGTTGTGAAAGTGCCAGCGGCGCCCAACCGTTCCCGACGCCGGGAAGATCACATGGACGGACGACGCTGGATTTTGCGAACCCGCGTCAATCCCAGGCCGCTTGGCATCGCGAATGACTACCAATGAACTGAATCTGGCCATCGCAATTTGACCCGTTTGCGAAAACAATTCGACTCGGCCACGAACCGCGACCGACCGGCTCGCCGGTCCCGCGATCGCCGCAAGGTCCGGTTGTGGTGGACCGGTCGGCGAAGCGGGCATCTGGCTGACGGCGCGTTCGAAAAACTGCAATGCACGAGATCCTTGGACCGACCGCCGAGATTTATCGATCGCCCGCTCAACAAATGTGAGATCGCGCGGCGATCGTGATGTCTCAACGGACCAGCGAGTGCGTGAAACTGCTAATTCTCGAACGAACCCGACCAGCAGTTTGACGCGAGTCATACGCAGGCGATTGTTCGCCGTGATCGAGCGATTGGCCGCGAGGGCGTTAGGTGTGCCTTCTACACATCAGTCACTCTCGAAGATATGCAACAGATCGCTGATCGCTTCACCGTCCTGCGAGATGGTCCATTCCGTCGCGGACCGGCCCCGCATGGCCCAATGTGGACGAAGGGTCGAACCGACAACCCGATGAACGAGACTCGTTCACGCGGATGGTCGTCGTGACATTTTCCGAACCTTTGTATCCGCACTTCACCCAACGCTCGGCGACGTGGCTCGACGTTCAGCAAATTGACGAGCGAGGGTGGCCCGCAGGCGTTAACATTCAACGCACCGGCCGAAATCTGGGTGTCGCCGGATTTGATCGGCGCGGGACCGCACGAAACGCGCGGGCGATCTTCGGCTCGACCAAGCCGGCGCGGGCACGATCGCGATTCGAGGACAAACCCAAGCGACGCCGTCCCGATTGTGAGTTGGTCGCGGATTCGTGGGGTTGGTCCTCGGAAGAACCGTAAAAAGAAGGATTGTTTCCTCGCCCGCAGTCTGACGACAACCTGACCATCAACAAATGAAATCGTATCGCCCGGGGGATGCTGGCGTCAATTCATGCGGCGGACGACACCGGCGTCTGATGAAATCGCTCGACGTGAAAGCCGCGTCCTCCAGACCAAGTCCGATCGGCGAACGTTATCCGGCCCGGCAATCAACAGAAATCGCCATGGCCCGGTTGCTTCAATCACGGTTGCGAAATCCCGTTGCTCGACGAAACCGACGCGGGCATCGATATCTGCAGCAAGAAGCGTGATCTATGAACGAATCGGTCGACTCGCCGCGGAGGGCAAATCGGTGCTCTTGTGATCAGTTTAACCTGCCCGAGTTTTTAGGCGTGTGTGACAGCGATCGGCGTGTGTTCGCAAAGCCGGCTCGTACGACGTTCCGACGAAATCGCAGTGGACGCGAGCATGATTCTTGCTGACCGCTGCGATTTCGCGGGGGAAATAGTCATCTAGTCGGTTACACTACGCCAAGTTCGCCGACACCATCGCTGCTTCGCGGATCGACCAACTTTTCTCGGGCATAGGATAGATTGATGCTTTCGTGATCCGGTCGACGGCAAAAATACGCGACTTCCGATGCCCGAAAAATACAAACCGCTGACGGCCGCACAGGCGTCATCGCGTAGCTCTCGGTTAACTCCACGCCTGTTTCGCTTCGCGCCTTCGAGGAGATCGAACAGCGTTCGTTTTTCGTGTGATCGGGACACGCCCGATACCGGCGGCGCGAATGCCGCGATTAGGATTCTTTGATCAAATCTTCGTGAAAGGTTATCTCGGGCTCGAATCCAATCGATTCCGCCGTTGGTGCGTTTCTCCGCACGCTTCGGCCTCGATCTGCGATCGCGAGAATCATGATCCCCGTTGTAATCGTCCAGCTCGTCGCGATACCCGCTCGCATAGTTCTCGCACCGATGCCCGGCCGTGAGACGAAACCCGCCGACGTAATCTCACGTCCGCTACGAACCGGGGCGATGTAAATCGGCGGCGATTGGATAAAATCCGTTTGTCCTTTGTGCGTTCTCCACTGTTGACGCAGTACAATGGAACCGAGTCGCATCGGTGCTTCGTGGACTCGTCGGCTGTAGACGATGATGTGTCACCGTCGAGGCGGCGGGCAAAGAAACCGTAGTCGCGTCTGCCTGCAACGATTTCTCAGCGAGACTCGTCCACTATCGCGTTGGCGTTGTCGAACAGTTCATTCGCTTCGCGAGCCAAGCTCTGGATCGTCCGAAATTTTGGGGTACTTGCCCTTGAGTTCAGGTCCATGAAGAACGGCGACCAATCGAGATGAAACTTTACGCACCTCGCCCACGGAACGTCGGTCAGAAAGGCGAGTGCCGGTGAAGGCGGTTTACAATGCGAACGTTTTCCCCAATCGGTTGGCGAGCGTTTTTTTCCCAGAAGCGTCGGGCGTAGGGCACGAGTTTCTGTTTGTCGGTCCACGGTAGCTCGCCGCGAGTTTGGCTGCCTTGCAACGTTGGCGGCCAGACGCGTCGGCGTGAATCACGTGTAGTAGTTCCTCAACACACCGACACTCGCGGCCTTCGCGTCGAGCACGTTGCAAGACGGGAGTCTCGGGTTACCGCGGCGATTCGCACAGCGGTGTGTTTTGCACTCGTCGTCGCGCCGCCGACCAACAACGCAAAGTTCGTCCCATCCCGGCCCGTTTCCATCTCGCCGAGCATACGTGGAACCATCTCGTCGAGACTCGGCGTGATTCAAACCGCTCACCATCATTGTCCGCACGTTCTGTTGACCGCTTCGGCGAGCAATTTTTTCAGCCGACGACATCACGCCATGTCGATGCACCCTCGTAGTTGTTTGCACTGCAACACCACACGGCCGACGATGTTCTTGCGATGCGTGGAACCGTCGCCCTTTTGAACCGTCCGCGATCAGGAACTTGCCGCGGGCGGAATGGCCTTGGGTTCGTCGGCGATCTTTCCTCTCCCATGTATCGTACGGTTCGAGATAAGCGACGGCCTTCCTCATCAGGCCGTGCTATTTGACGACTTGGGGCAAGAAACATTTGCCTGCACCCGAAAAAACCCCCCGAAAAAAAAAAATACCGACGACACTCATCCCGTCCATGAGCGGTCCTTGTACGTGCAGGCAGCGGTCCCGTAGTGATGGCCGACTCTCCTCGGTATCCTCGACGCATGAATTTATCGATGCCTTTAATCAACGCGTGTTCCAAAAATTCCGCTGCGATCGTGCCCTTCGCGCCACGTCAAAAGTCTTCGGAGCTCTTTTTCTTGCCACTGCTTTTTGACGATTCGGCGAAATCGAGGCATCCGTCGGTCGCGTCATCGCGCGGTCCACAACACGTCCTCGACGTGTTCGAGCAGGTCTTTAGGGACCTGCTCGCTAGATTCGAGTTGTCCGGCGTTTGACGATACCCATGTCCAACCCGGCGGCCACGGCCGGTACAAAAACGCACTGTGAATCGCTTCGCGAACGCCATCGTTACCACGAGAAACTGAAGCTGATGTTTGCTCACTTGGACTCCGCCCGCTGGTCTTGGCCCGGGGCATTCTTCTTGATCGCGTCACGCGTTGAATTGATATATTCGAATCGCGTAAGCCATTGGTGATAGGGCTCTTACTCTATGCGTGGCGACGGTCAGGAATTTTCCGACTATGAAGATGAATGTCCTCGGGGCCGAGACCCGACAAGCTCCGTTAACTGAGAACATGTTGTAAGAGGGACGTTTGCAGATCCGGACTTTGTTGTCCTGCATGCGCTTGGCCGTCTTCGTCGACGCCATCACGACGGCGGACGGGGCTGTCACTCGCCGTATTTGTGCGAACACGAAGCCCTCTGGGCGCTGGCGATTGAAATTCACCTCCTCGCGATGATCTTTGAGCGAGATCGCAGTTGACTGATCCGCTTTGCCTTGGAACGTTTGCGGCAGTGCCGGCCTCGAGGACTCCCACTTACTACTATCAAAAATCACGGGTACTGCCAGCGACGACTTCGTCACCGGCGATCAAGACTGCAAGAAACCTGCGTCATCGCTTTTCGGCACGTCCGAGCAACGCGGTCCGTCGAAGTTTGATGTCGAGGATCGTGGCGTCGTTGATGACTTTTGCTTCGCGAAGCCGCGTCTGACGGCCTCTTCCGTAATTTTTTCGTTGCGGAATCAGAATTCGCAAATTTTCGGGCTGCCCCGTCACGTTGGTCTCGTTTCGCCCACCAATCGTGAAGGGAATCTCTGGACGCATGACCATCGGCAATTGGCCCGACAATCGGGTGTAGACCGACCGGGTGGTCTCTTGTTTCGGGGTTTTGGCACCTTTGACAGCGTTCGGCCATTGCCCCGGATGTTCCGGGGTCGTGCACAAACAACGCCCAGAATGTTCAGCCATACCGTTTTGTCGCACATACTCGCCGACTTTTCTCGGCCATGAACTTTTGGCCCAAGATCCGAACTCGCCCATTGTCGTTGGGCAACCCGGCGTTTGGGGTGGCACTGATTCGGGACGTTGGCGACGCGAGACAATTCCTCGATGTGGGGACGCAATCACGTCCGGGCCGAGAAAGCGGCAGGTTTCATGCCGACCGGAGACGGGAATGACTTGATCCGCGGTCCAAAACGCCTCGACGCTTTGAGCACTGGACGAACGTCCGTCCGCGTGGCAACGTGCCGTCTGACTGACGGGAACGCGGCGTCCGCCTCGTCGAAGTAACGCTGGATTCGTGTGAGACAAACACGATCTCAAGATTCCAACGTGTCGATCGCCCGTCTCGGGCAACAGGATATGCCAGCGCCGGCTTCCGCACAACGATTTTGACTTGCGCGTAATACGCTGTCCTGCCATCGCCGTGAAACGTGGTTTTGCCCGCGGTGGGCGGGTCGCTCTTTGGTGGCTGATCCGCGAGTTGGCGCGGTGGTCGGGCCGATCGATCCGGCGACGAAGCGGGGTTTAACCGGCGTCCGGTCGACCATTCAATTCGGCGGCCTTGCGGGCACATTTGACGGCCGCGATGTTGATCTTCATCGACGAGTTCGAAGCGGCCAGATCGAACTCGACCAATGCCGACCGGGAGGCCGCCCGAATGAAGTCGTCCTCGACGATGTCGCTGCCGGCCCTCGTAATAGCGGCGTGGATCGCGGTGATTTTTTTTGCCTGGAGGGTCAACACAGATATCGGAAGTTCTTTCAGGTCCTTGTTGTGGTCGGCCAGAAGCGCTCGGCCCGTTACGCCAGCTTCGTCCAAACCCGAGACGCTGATCATGTGCCCATGGCACGTCGAGCAGCAGCACGCGCTCGTCGAATGAGTTTCGGCGATTCTGTTGGTCGGTGAGGCAGCTAGCACATGTTTGGTTAATAATTCGGAGTGAGAGGGGGAACCGTGATGACATCGAACGGTATCATGCCTGGCCAGAACAAGCCATTGTAACGACCAAGACGAAGGTTTTCCAGCGATGCTGATCCGATTTCCCACCACCATTTTAATGGGTCCTACGACCCGCTTGAGTCCCCTTGATCGACGAAGAGAAGTCGGTTTTTTTTGGAAGCAAGATTTCTTCCTAGCCAAAGAGCTTGGGGGAAATCGGAAGCGTCAACGCGTGGTCGAGCTTTTTTAATCAACGTCCAAGCCCGCCAATCGCTGAAACAGAAACTCGTGGATTTGCTCGCAATCGCATCGCCATGCCCTCTGGTGGCGGGTGTCGTGTGCTGGGCTGCCGTTTCGCCGATGTCCCGCGGTCGCGGGCGTCATCGAGGAAGTTTGCCCGGGCAGTGAGAATTGCGGGGATTTCGGCATGTGGTTCAGACGAAGCCGGACGAGCGGTTTCTCAACATAACGCCGATTTCAATCCGGTGGGATCGGATTTGCTCGCCGGGCGCAAGACCTCGTGTTCGACGCTGGTTGGTTATCCGAAACAACTGCCGCCGCGATCCGATTTCCCGTCGCCAATGAGGACGTCCCACATGGTGCTCGATCACGTGGCCAAACCGGTGGATCCGTGCCGGCGAGTGGAATAACATGGAGCGAAATTTTCGCGAACTGGCCGCCGTCCGCATTGTCCGCGTGTAAATTTTCGGGGCTGGCACTGGAGGGTCCGCGACGAGCAATGGTCCCGGCGAACGATTCGCCCGTATTGGGACGTTTGCTCTTGAGGCGTTCGGCTCGGCTCGGTTGATGGTACGGCAGCGATTGGCCGGTGTGGCCTGCTCGCGAAGCACGTATTCGCGTTGGCTCGAAACGGTCCGGCGACTCGTTCGAACCGCTGCGTCCGGCGGAACAAAACGCTTTCTTCAGTCTCAACGCCGCCCTGGGTTCTACGGGATACAATCAGCTGACGCCACCCGCGACAGAATCCCGCCGATGATCAGCGGAACGCAGAATCGTTTGCAATTGCGGACGCTCGCGGTTGGGCGAACGGTGCCACCCGTTGCACGGGGCGGACCTGCGGAAACCCCGCCTCGCGGATCGAACCCCGCTGACCGAGGGTCGAACCGCTAGTCGCGGATACGATCGGGCGATTTCGGAATACGCAAATTTTGGGGAGCGGGAACCACTGCGGACCGCTAACCGGAACTGTGACTCCGACCCGGATTCGGTAATGCGAAAATTGGCAAACTGTTGGCATCTCGGTCGACAACACGGTGTAGGCGAACCAAGACTTTCGTTCCAGCATTCTGCCAGCTGCTGCTCGACGAATCGGGCAACCGCCTCCGAATACGCGATTCGACTCGCGGTTGCAACGATCCGTCTCGTTGATCTGGAACAGCAATCGCGGAAAAAATTCATCGCTCGGCCGGCGATTCGGCACAATCCGACGCCTGAATGTTCGAACCGAATCGGATCAAACGCAGGAGAAACCTGGTCGAATTCCGCCCGGGTCGCGATGGCTTCCTCTTGGAAATCGCGTCAAGCGCATCGTGGAATTGTTCCGCCGCGATCTCGACGGACGAAAATCCGGCCGGCTGTTGGAAACCCTGTCCCTGGAACCCTGTCCTGAAAACCCTGTCCCCTGGAACACCTGTCCCTGGAAAACCCTGAGAACCCTGCTGGAAAATTCTGCGACAGGAAAATTTTGAGCGGGGCGGGCGTCGCTAGCCACGACTGCAATCACGACGAGCGAGAAACAAGGAATCGTACGACTTAACATTTCATCTTTGAAAACCTTCCATAGTTCCGGTGGCACCCCCCGCCGAAGCCGGTCACGGTCGAGCGAGTTGAGAAAGACTTCCTTCCAGTGATCTAAACTCCGTTCCATCCACGGCAGCAAAGTTTCTAAAAGCGATCCTCGTGCCGAAACAGGAAGAATCACCCGAATGAAATGAACGCAAACCATTTTCCTTGCAACATGACTTACATTTGAAATGAATGTCAATAAATTAAGCGCAGAGGGCCTTGCCAGAGCGTCAGTCAACAATTGAAAACCTAATCGACTGGAAGGACACTGCCAAGTGCAAAAAGTCGGTTTTGGATGTCAGATCGCGAAGTCGGTGAAACGGCTAGGAAGCCGTTCCCGGTGTCGTGGAGATTGTTGTACGATGACTCCTTCTGCGAAAATTCGGCAGCCGTTTTTCATCCCGGAGCAAATTTCATGAATCCAACTCGCAATGGTTTCGCAAAGATTACGGCGCGTTCACTGCCGTCCGAGAAGCATCGCATTTGGGGAGATAGCGGCGGGGATGACGTTCGGTTCTATCGGTCCCAAACGGGGCCGCGCAGAGCACGACGATCCGGTTTTCTTGCCACCTGCTCAAAGGCGACTCGCGGACGCGGCGAGTGGCCGGGTTCGATGTCATAGGGCGACCCGCATGGGGTGTCCGCACGATTCGATTCGGTTACATGCCCGATAACTTTGGCTGTTACGACGGCAATGAGGGTGTGGAGTTCCTCGGATTCTTTTGCGTCGCCTACGGGATCAACCCGTACTGCTTCGCGGGTCGATGCATCGAACAACGTGCTCGAATTACTCGACCTGGGACACAAACGCGATGACTTCGTCACGGGTTGTCGCGGAATGAACAGCGGCTGTTTTGGCAAGACGCTCGTTCACGATCCACCGGTGCTGATTCTTGACGCACCGGCCAGTTGGTCTGGATCCGCGTGCCCGTGTCGGAGGTCAAGGCGTTGTTGAAGGAGCCTGCGGCGATGGGAAGACGATTTGATCAGGCTCAGTCACATCTCGACCGAACTGGCCGATTGGTGCACGTCGACGGATAAATCGAACGCGGTCATTGCTGATGCACGGACCGATCGGCATGTGTAGTCGGCAACTGCGTCGCAACGGCATGGTGGGAAGATGGTTTCACGGAGACTGCGGAGGCGGGATGCTCGTTCTCCGCAGCAGCCCGGCGCTCGGCGGGATCTTGGAAAAATAAGCCGACGCGTGATCGCGGAAACTCGAGAGGACTACGAGGGGGGGGGGTTTTTTTTTTGGGGGGCCTCAGTTTTTTTTTTGGAATTTTTGGGGGGAAAAAAGTATTTGATGGCAGCAAGGCGTGAAGAATGCGTTCTTTCAACGACCGGGATCCGACGTTGGAGACGTATTCACATGACGCGTGACCGCAGGATTGGGTGAGTTGAGCACGTCAGGTGACTTGAGCAGCTGTCATACCATTGCATTCGCCGGAACCACGGTAGCAAGCGTCACTCGAGAACGCTGGAAACTGCTGAATAATCGATCCCCAGGCAAATGTCTTTGGATCATTGCGACGTCAGCCGTTTCCGCTCAGAGGCGGTTCGATCAACCCTTGCGAAGCGGCCCGAATCGAGGCCGATTTCCACCCCTCAAAGGAAAATCCGTCTGCGATCATACCGCGAGTTTTTCCTGGCGCCTTGGCGTCGAGAAATCGAGATTCAAGCCAAGAATTTATCCGAGCACGGGTCAACAAAACGGGGCCTGTTTTCGCACCCCGCCAACGAGCGAACCCTTCGATCAAACGGACCGCCCGCCGCGCCCAAACCATTCCGGCACTTCTTCGGCATCGGCAACCATGTAAATGGAAACTTCGCGCCCACGAATTCTCGCGAGAAACCAACCGCCCCGTCGGGATTTGAACGTTCCCGTGGCCGCGTCGTTCTTTCCAGGGGCCAGCATGGATCCCCCGTCGACGAGATTTGCCGGCGTAGGTGTTGTTTTCATCATCCTTTTTTACACGGTCGCCGATCAATTTCATTTGCCCAGCCGACAATCGTTCGATGATCGTGGCACGACGTGCCCGGTCCGGGACCATAGAATGAAGACCCGGATCGCAGAATCGCGGCAGGGAACGTTGTGGTTGGTCGATGTACGGTTCAGCACCACTCGGCTTCCGCTTTGGTTTGCGTGTAACGTCGAACCCCGACAAATCCGGCGCACGGTTTTTCGTCGGTACCGTGATGATGCCCGCGATAACGCCCGAGCGAACTGATTTGGATTCAACGTTTCAGTTGCCATGGTGCGGGCGCGACCAGCATCGCTTC
>Ga0163217_1077871_pt1 | contig 10278 bp, 5 predicted proteins | sample SynspAceP_FD_185933 | JGI IMG/M metagenome (GOLD analysis project Ga0163217, IMG submission 185933) | Saline lake microbial communities from Ace Lake in Antarctica - Synechococcus sp. Ace-P (PacBio error correction) | ecosystem: Environmental > Aquatic > Non-marine Saline and Alkaline > Saline ...
AACAAATTGGCACCATTTAGGTTGTATATCTATTGACTGATTGCTAACAGATGTAAACCCACAGATGAAGTAGTAGCACTCTCTCTCTCTGTGTGTTAGTATGAGTGAAAGGTTTCCCTTCTTGTTTTTTGAAAACTTTTTTTAAAACGCAAAGCATTTTAAATTCCCCGGCCCCATTTAAAAAATCCCTTGAAACCCAATGGCCCAAAGGGCCCCCCCCTTCTTTCACTAACCCCCGTTTGTAACCATTTTATTTGGACCCCGCAAAAAGAATAAATCTTCCTAACTTTTTTTTGGTTTTCCCCTAGCGTTTCTCTTTTTTAATTTTTGGTGTGGAGGAAAAAGTAGTCCCGTATTCCCAATAGCAATATCAGGACGAATCATTACAACTTTTTCAAAAACCCAGGGAAATTGTTACGTAACGCCCCTTCCTATTGGTTGGGTTTTCTTTTCAGGTGAATGAAAAGTTTGGAAAATCCAATTGGAAAGAATACATTTCATATGTAATTTCCAACCTTCCGGGCTCTAAAAAATAATTGATGCTCGATCCTTTAAATCTGAGCAAAACGATTTAGTTTTAATCCTCAGATTACTTCTGGGCAGGTATCTTTTGGAGACCCAATTGATTTTTAATTCTACCAATTACCAAACATTGGGCTCTATCAAAGCCCCTGTTTTTTTTAAAAACATCGTGAAACTTCCTCATTGGTATAACCAACCGCAACCAGGTAAGTTTGTTTCTCTACTGTAGGTTTAAGGTCTTACCGGTTTTGTAAGAAAGGAAGAACGGGCGTGGGATTCTCAATCTCCATAATTGAAAATCTCAAGTTTTTGAATATCAATTGGACCGTCCATCTAACCGCTAGGTTGGAGTTCCCCGTTTTTATTCTTCCTATCTCAAAAACCCTAATTTTTTCAAGCGCTGCCGATATACCAATAGACGCTCGTTCTCCTCCAGATCGTCAACCACCCATATTGAACTTTCCCCAATATGAAATTAAACCATTTAAAAAATGTTCCGCCTTGTAGGACAACTGCTTTAAGAATAAAATTTTTGACCTGTTTGGGCTGACAACGCCCTTAAATATCATTTGCCTTCCTGAAAATAGGTCAATCACGTTATCTGCCTAAACGTCAGATTCTCTTTTGATTCAAAGGTGCTCCCCATTCTCTGGGCCATAAAGCATTCTCATCACTTTGACACCGAGGGCCTCCACATTGCCGGACCCTTACTTCTATTTTTAAACATTCGAAACTGTACAACCTGATTCATTCGCTTAACTATTCCAGAAATCCCGCAAGAGCGTCCAATCTCCCTAACAAGCTGTCCCCCTTAGCCACGCCTCCCATTGCTTGGATTAACAAGACATTTTAGCAATAGCCTCCAGGTTCATTGTTATCAATACGTTTTGGCCCCGCTGCGCAGAAGCTCCTGCCGCCTCACTAACCTGCGTGAACCAGCTTTCCTACTACTATAACATCATATTCTGGATAATTTGGAGAACTTTACCACTTGGTTTTTTATACACTTATAATTTTTATTAGATCGAGACTATTTGTAATATATAAAAAGAAAAAGCCCTGGAACTAACTTTGTAAATTCAGGGCTTATGCGATCCGGAGGGGACTCGAACCCTCGACCTCCTGCCGTGACAGGCAGGCCGTTCTAACCACTGAACTACCGGACCTTTTTGAAGAGCCTCAAATATAAAGAGGTATTCAAAAGGAGTCACACTAATTAAAAATAAGTTTTCAAATTATAATACTGCCTAAATTGCGCCTTTGAATTTCTTCACTTTCAGGCTTTACAACCGCTTCTGAATCTTTCTTATTAAAGTTTTTCTTCTCTATCTACAAGAAATTTTTCGAAATTCCATTTAATATCACCGTCCAAAATCTTGATTTGGCTGAGCACGGTTAAATATGTAATAGTGGATCTTGATCTTCCCCTAAAACTTGAATACTTTTTGATGACACTAGGAAAGTAACACCCATAAGTTAATATGCAGAACTCTTTAATTCTTCTTCAGTACCTGGTCCTGCCCTTTGAAACTTATTTGCTGGGAAACCAAACCCATATAACCAATTCCCGTCATCATTAACATTCCTCATATATTTTCTTGTAGGCCTTCGTTTGAGGAGTATAACCACATTCTTGGATGCAACATTAACGATTAAAAGGACATTGCCCTTATACGTTTCTAGTGACATCTCATTTCCATCGATATCCGTAACTGGATATTCATAGAGAGAATCTGATTTTGATGTGTTAATTATAGTTTATCATTGCGCTTAAATAAGAGTAAGTAGTATCTTCCATAACAATAGACTTTAATTTTATTCGTTATCCCTTATAACTTTAACTTCACTTACCAATTCATTCCTATGAAAAGAATTTTTATGTAACGATTTATTGTCATCCTTTATTCTATTGCCAAGGGCTGTTTTTTTAGTCAAATTGTTTTCTGTTGGAGACGCGCCACAACACAAAGCTTTCCTAATTGCTTTTTTAAGAATAGGGACTGGGCCAGCCCGAATATTTGATTACAATGGGAAATGAATTGTAAGCCATTCGGACCTACGCTTTTTTGGGAGTTAATAGTAATGCCCTTTTCGTAAATTTTGAGAACTCCTGGTTTAAATTTAGCTTTATTGTTTAGCAACAATATTTACAGGCCTAGAAGAAAAAAAATTAACTTTGATTTCTAGGGTTTCACTCTAAACAAATAGGTTCGCGTTAATCCGGCGCCCATTTATAACTGTTCGGTCTTTCGATTCAATTATATAAGTTCTGTTACAAATATAAATAATGATCGCGCTCAAGAATTTTAATCAAGTGAACCTTTGGTTTTGGGGTGGTGGATTCCTCCAATTTAAAAACTAGGAAAAGAATCACACTTAGTAATGATATTCCAGGTTATGGTTTTTAGTAATTCAAACGGTGGCTCTTTGGGGGTTCAGTGTTTTATTGTAACAGGAAAGGAGCCGCCCTACTTTGTTAACTTATTGGGAAGTAGATCTGTTAGCCTTGGGTATGATTTAATTATCGCTCTTTTGATATTGATGGCGAGTTATAATATCCGATTTTTGAACTTAATCAAATTTACCTAACCATAGGAATTTCTCTTTGAAAACCAGACAAAGTTATTACTTGGAGCTCGAACAATTGTTGAACAGAGTGGCTTATCGTTTACGAAAAAGAGCGGGGTCATTTAGAGGGGCTGATTGTATTTATTGAAGGTGATAAAATTAGTTCTTAAGTAACAAAAATAAACCAACTGAATCCTCAATTAGGAACTATCGCGCGAGTAACTTAGTCAAATAGAACTGGGTGGTACATACATAAAGCCATTAGTAAGCAAAAGAGGCTCTTGAAAAAACTTTGGAACCAACTGGAAGTAACTCCAGCTGAAACCTCTTCCAGATTGGGAATTAGGCTATATGAAATTCACCTTTCTTGGTACCCGGCACTTCAATGGGTCCGTTCAGTAGCTGGCGGATTTAAAAAGAGAAAGAGCTGGCTCATGATCCAAGAAATGAAAGAACTCGTTGCTCAGGTTGGGATTGAAACAGATTCTACATCAATCATAAATTGATGTAGGGCGGAGTTCGAATCAAAGTATAACGTCAGGATTAATAACGTATTGATCATGTACTTATAAAGCATGACACTGGACCATATTGGTGGGATTGATGATTTAAGGAATGTTAATAATTACATAAAAAAATCTTCGATTCCTGTTTATACCACAAAATTCTGCATTTCGTCGATAGAGACGTTTGATATCTTTTTGGAGAAAAATAAGTATCCGGGTCCAACTCAATAGAACTAAAAAGAGTTTACAGATAAAGAAAATAATTGGTGATTTAGAGGTCACCCCATACCGTTATATCAATGGCGATTTAGAAAATTCCTAGGCTTCGAATCAATGTCTTACTTACTTAACTTGATGTTCAAAGAAAATACCAGAGTCCTCAAAAGAGTTAATTAAAGGGAGTAAAGTTGTTATTTTAAGGTGCGCGTTCGGTGGGAGCTCCGATCATCCCTACCCCTTACGATCCAACAAGCCGTTGATTTGGATCCAATGAATTTAGGCGTCAAAAGGCTTACTTAATTCATATGAATAGTTATGTTGACCACGAAGAAACCAATTCGCGTCTACCATCAACCGTACCGGCTTGCATATGATATGCAGGCAATAATAATAGACCTAAAGAAATTGGTTTAGGTCTGCCGAGGGGCCTTTAATTGGCCTGCAACAAATCTTTTAACCCTTGAAGCTTCTCTAAATTAACAGATAAGGATTGCCGAGTCCCGGTTTTCCTACAACAGCAAGGTTTCTCAAACACCAACAAGCGCGATCATCTTCCTCTCCTGAAGAACGAACTCAATGTTGCCCTCCGAATTGCAAAAGGTGCATTTAGAGTTTTAACTGAATTTCCGGATTCGTTTTTCTCTGCTAATTCATATACCGCAAGTCCAGCTTCCTACATCATTCCATCCAAATTCTCCTGGCACTACATATACAGAGCCAGCGTCCTTCATGATTCCATAATCGATTGAAAATAGATTCACACGCATAACTAAAGTCTTTATGCAGCAGCATGAGTTGTTTCATATAATCTCTGAAGATGCTAAACTTTTACTTCATCAACATTTCGGGAAGTTGTTTTTTCTATTTCCTTTAGCACCGTTGAGGCTTTCCAACTAAACCATCCCGCTATTCCCAGAAATAATCTCCAGATTTTTTAGAAAATTTTGGTGCTGTGATTTCATCTGGTTTTTTCTGTGAATGCTTTTACCGAATACACATCATTTTCATCAAAGCTCTCTTAGATGATTCATTTGCCATGAATATATCCAAACCCTGTTTCCCGGGCCTGCTTGGTTTTATTCCTATAGTTACTAATATCTCCTGATTCAGCTTTCCAAATGGCTGTTTGCAAGACGTCAATTAAACTTTTCGGGTTCTGTAATGTGATGATCGGCGGGTAGCACAACCATTACTGCATTAGGATCTTTTTTACAGTAAAAGCTCTGCTGCAATTGGCTACACATGGCAAGACAGTATTTTAGCTACTGGTTCTCCTACAAATATTCTCAGCTGGCACACTTTTTGGAAGTTGGCCTGCTCTTTTACAATAGAAACATGCTTTATCATTGGTTACAACCATTATTCTTCCTTGGGAATAATATCTTTTATCCTATCCGCAGTATTTTTGAATCATTGTGCCTTTTCCGAATGAGATTCAAGAATTGCTTTGGCAAGAAGCCCTTAGTACTTTGTGGCCAAAATCTTGTGCCAGAACCCTCCGGCCATTATTACTGCATAAAACCATCTGTAATGCTTTTAATTAATTATTTAAAAAATATGAAGGTAAGGAACTAAACTATTTATGTTCCGGCATATTTACTTTTTTGTAAAGAGAGATCTAAATGTTGAGCCCTTTATTTTGGTTGGCTTTTTATTTACTCTTCGCCCGTGTGCTTTCAATTATGTGTTTAACTATTGGCTAGACCTAGCCCTGTTCCGCCGCGTTTCTCTTGTCGAAACTTGTCAACCTCAAAAAACCGTTTCTGTAAACCCTTGGAATATCTGCCTCATCAATCCCCATGCCGGTTATCTTTAAATATAAAGGCTCAGTTTTTCTTGGCCTGCTTATCAATCTCTTTAACTCGCAACTCTACACATGCGCGCCTTTTGAATTGTATTTAATGGGCCATTTTCAACAGTTGATTATCCCCCCCTTTTTTTTTGGGGGGCCTTATCTGTTCTTGTTCTGCTCGAATCCTGAATTTTTTTCTATCAAAAGGAATCATTTTTAAATCGACTCTGTTCCTTTCAGCTTTAATAATTAAGACTATCAACAAGCGTCTGAAAGCCAAAATCATGTAAATAAACTCCTTTCAATTTTCAGATTTTAAGCTCTCCTGTTTCAAGTTTAGAGATCCTCCATTAAATCTTTAGTCAAATAGATAGCCTGTTAACATTACGCAATCGCTTTTTTTGAAGAAATGCCACTATTTACTTCTTCATCTTCAAGAGCCCCATTTTAATAAGTTTCAAAATAAAACCGCTTGAATAGCGAAGATCGGTCTTAGCCTCATGCGAAATGTACAATAAACTCCTTTACGATAGTTTCTATTCTGTTTAAAAATCGCTGAAATTTTTCACGCTCTACAGTTCTACTTGATTTTTTATTAGATGCTTAATAAATGTAATCCTAATTTCGTCCTTTGATACGAAGTTCGAAAGGTTCTTCTATTTCTTCAAACTTTTTTTTTAGAACTATGTTTTTTAGAGACACCTTGTTTCGAGTACTTGTATCCTCCGAAATTGAAGTGTAAAGCTCAACCCAAAAAGACCGTTAATAAAAGTGCCCAATAAAATAAAAAAGGATTCGTCCAGGTGGCTAATCTCCAATGCATAATATTGCCACATTAACTAAATTGAAAATGCTGCAGATATTAAATTGAGGGTATAGATTGCTACTCTAATACCAAGTTATACAATCTGCGATCTCCTACGGGGTCTGCTCATTCTTTAAATCTATAACCTACGCCTTTAACCGTTTTCTATATAATGATCTCCTAATTTCTCTCTTTTTTTTCTAACATGAAACATCTACTGTACGACTACTACGTAGAGTGTTAATTGTCCCCAAACTTTATTTAATAAGGTTGCCTATCAAAGCACTTTTCCTCTTCTACTTGCCAGAAAAAATTAAATAGCTCAAAATTCTTTCGTGGTAACCGAACTCTTCTTCTCCTCTCTTAACTAGGTATCTATCTTTTATCAAATTTCCTAAATCATGGGTACAACCTGATTATTAACAGAATCTTGATGTATCATCAATCGGCCGCATTACTGCTTTATCCTAGAAATCAATTTCGTTGTGCTAATAGGTTTTGTGATGTTTAATAATCTCCACCTTTGTTAAGACCTTCGAACATCCGTTTTTTCATCACTTTTGCGGTAAAGAAAAATGATGGGTGTATTCTTAAATCCTGATCTTGCGCAGTCATGATTTCGCACCGCTTCAAAGGCCATCCCATTTTGGCATCATTAAAATATCTAACAGGATCAAATCGGGGCGCCCTTCTTTAGCAACCGCAATACCTTCTTCGCCATTTTCGGCTGTTAATACATTAAAGCCTCTTTTTTTAGATTATACTTATCAGATCTAAAAGGTCTTGTTCATCGTCAACAATTTAGAATTGTTTTTTTTAGCCACGAGTACAGAATTTAATTATGGTCCATAATTATACATGGTACTAATGTAAACGCCAATTAAAATGAAGAAATTGGTTTATCTATTTGTTTAAAAAGTGACAACGCTTTTTCTATAACCGGCCGAGGTATCACTAGTATCAGAATCCTTCCACGGCCTTCATGACCGCCTTGTTCGCGTCCTCTATGTTTTTATAAACCTAATGACCTCTAAGGCTTGAATTGCCCTCATTCATAGGTCCATGATTGTGTGAAAGAGCCAATACTTGTAGTGATGAGTGTTTTGGCAAGTTTTTCTCATAAGCTCCAAACATGGATGCGTCAGGCCGTTTTTTCCAATTCCCGGAACTCTTGAAAGCCGCGGCAACATTGCCTTTTGGGTTATTGGGCGGCAAATTAAATTTGCCGCAGGTAGACCACTTAAAATCAGTAAGTCCAAGTTTTGGGGCCCACTCCTTTTTAACAGTAATTAATTTTCGAATAGGGCTTTTTCATCCTTTTGTAAAAACCCCAAACAGCCGCTGGTCACTCTCTGTAATATGAAATGGTAAATAAGTAACTTTATTTCAGTGCCTGCAGCCGCTAATTGGATCTTACTGTTTGAGTAGAAACCTCAACTTTATAGCCTATGCCATTAACATCAATTTAAAAACTGAGTCTTGTTCTCTCTCTCTCTCATATGACCTGCTTTTAAAATGCAATCAATAATCCTTTCACTCTTTCTGGTTTTCTGCCAACAAAACTTGCCCCAGTCTGACTTTTTATTATTCTGATGTGGTCTTCTTTTTTGCTGAAGGGTATTTCCTCGCCCTTTCATCATATGACAAACCAAGCAACCGCCGAGCCAATCTGTCGCATCATTAAAGTTTCCTCATCAGGAAGGGTGACCATTTTCTTCAACATAAAAGCTACTTGTTCCTTGCTTTGCATTTCCATTTTCCAGTAATAGATTTCTTTTACCACTTTTGGGAAAATACCTTCCGCTACTTCAAGTCCGGAATTTTTAATCGCCAGAATTGCCGCTGCTTGAGCCCTGCCTAGTTTTAACATTGCCTGGGGATATACTCCATAAAGGGTGGTTTCTACCGCACACTCAGTCGGTTTTAAACAGACCTACTCTCATGCCGGAAAGCCTGATCAAATATAAATTTAAGCGTCTGAATGCTCCTCGATAATGCGGCCATTTTAAATAACACGCAACGAAGAGCGATTAGCTTGCCGTTTTCTTCGGTAAGCACAGCAATAACCCCAGTATTTCGGGGAGCCGGGATTCAATTCCCAAAGGATAATAATCTGGCATAAAATGCTTACTTATTTTTTCAGCTAAGGTCAGGATGACTCAAATATTGTTACTTAATCTTCATCTCAAGTATAAAGCTTTGGCTAGAATCTTTCCATCATCTCTTCTGAAATGCCCATTATGTTGAAATCCGCCAGTCCATGGAAAGAGATTTTGCATGGTTACTTTCCTGGTCAAATCTGAAACGATAGCTACACAATAATCCCCCTTTGCCCCCCCCCCCCCACATTCGTCAGGCGGTTAGGATTTCCCCATTGGGCAATTTTTTCAGCGAAAGTAAACATTCCATCAAAAGCCTTTAATACCCGATCCCGCAAGATGTTTTTTGTAGGGCTTGAGAAATATATAAATTTACCCTAATAATCCACGAAGTCCGCTAAGCGGGCTGCCATAATTTTTTCTCGCAATACTTTTCAAGAAGCGCTTTAGCATCGTTTCATGTCAGAGTACTTCCTTAAAAATTCGTTTGCGCTCCAATATAAGAAGAGCAAACAACGCTTCCTCCATCATTTAGAATTCCCGGTTATCGTTCAGCATGATGAAGGATTGCTATGCAAGGAATTGCTGAAGAATATCTAAAAGATTGCCTGAAACCCAGTTGTAGTTTCAGGTCAGTATAATTCTTTTTCTTTCTGTATTTGGAGAACATGCCCGATAGCATGAAGAACAAAAAATCTACTCCACACCGAATTTCCTCTTTCACTTTCCATCCATTGCTTTTTTAACATCTTCATCACTAGAAAACCATCACAAGGAATGATGGTGCCTCTCCTGTTTCTTCCAGAAAGAGCATTCAAGGCTCCAAGCCGAAGAGCAAATTGGGGCAATTTGAAAGAACAAACTCTTGGCACCTCTCTTTTAACAAAGCCAATGCCTATTCTCCAGGCCAATACTTCGGCTCATCCAGCCCCCCCGCCCCCCCCTTCCCAAAATATCCCTTTTTTCCCTTTTAGTAATCCCGTAACCTTCGCTCATTATCGTAATTTCTTTTGTTTTTGTGATGGCGGGCTAAAATCACCCAAATTGGTGTAAAATGAATAGCGGGAAAGTGAGGCCTTAGTTTGACTAAGTTTGTTCCTAAAAGAATAGCGCTCTAAAAATGAGTAACCTGGAAAATAAACCAAACGGTTTTGCAAAGGATTAACCAGCTCTGAAAACTCCATCTTCGGTAATTTCTCCCTCCAATTTCAATAATCTAGAAGCCTTATCAATAAAGGGCGATAAAAACAAAATATAGAATAGAAGAAAAAGACCCCCAAGAAGTTTCACTACTAAAATTCGAATTAGAAAGTATTTACAACTAGCCGGAAATAAATAAAAAGCACTATATAGATTAATTTATTTCTCAAATACCTGTCCTGTTAGCCCAAGTTTCCTATAATGAGGTACGTCCTTCGAGAATGTTACACGGGTTAATGCTAAGTTTAAGAGTTATTTTTTTGGCCCGCTACGAATTCCTGATTTTAAATAGCTGAAAACTTTAAAACTAAAGAAAGCAATCAATTCAACGGAGTATTAATTGACACGCCTCGGCCTTGGCAAAGTCTTTTTTGTGCGCGTAAACTATTCCATCCAAGTTTTGCATGAATGCTGATTGGTGAAGACGGGATCTTCAAAATCAGAAGAAATCCTAACTTGCAAACGCTCCTCAACCGCCCTGGTTATTGGGTAATTTTAATTAAGGTTTGCTTTGGTTAATAACTAAAGATCTCCTAAACTAAAAACTTTAATTTAAACTGTTACTAA
>Ga0163217_1106835_pt1 | contig 10278 bp, 9 predicted proteins | sample SynspAceP_FD_185933 | JGI IMG/M metagenome (GOLD analysis project Ga0163217, IMG submission 185933) | Saline lake microbial communities from Ace Lake in Antarctica - Synechococcus sp. Ace-P (PacBio error correction) | ecosystem: Environmental > Aquatic > Non-marine Saline and Alkaline > Saline ...
TCCTGCACGCCCAACGGAAAATTAGGCGTCTTGGACACCCTCAATTGTAAGCTGCTTCCACAAACAATGCTGTGAGAACGACATTCGGAGTACGCAAGACTGAGAAAAGATCAGCGGCGGCACTCGATGAGAGGCTGCGCGGTCGGGAACACGTTCATAAGTGAAACGAAAAAAAGACACCGAAAAACTGGGCGTGAAGTTTCACCAATATCTCCGGATCGGCATCGGTTCTCGGTAATCACACACTCACACCCACAAACACGCCGACCGTAGATTGCGGGCAGATCCAAATATAAAATCACCCGCCGCACAGCCAACTTACAAGGTCCCGCAACCATCCGCCCCACGCTCAGCACTGAGCTGCCCCGTGTATGAGCAGTTTACATCGCAAACTGTGGCCACGTTTGCCGTGTTGCCTCCAGAAGTTCCGCAACAACCTGCGTTTCGCGTAATCTACTCGCTCGAAACCTGAAAGGTGGCACTCCGAACGATCGTCGCGAACATTCCGACCCTTACACCTATCGCAAAACATTCCGTAGTCGGCAATGCTCTACCTTCGCATCGATGGGGTATGAATCCTGTCGCGCATGTCCTACTCTCTTTCATGACTCGTTCTTCGTCGCATCCGTGTCTGAATAACAAGTCTAACCTGTTTCAGGAGGCGGCTAAACACAGGGCCAATCTCCGCAAGGCTCTCGCACGCACTAGATTCACTCTATTCCACGAACGCTCGCGTAAAATCGGGTTTATTGGTTGTTCGAACGTTTTTCCGCTTCGGCAGGCGCGTCGGCAATGCTACCCGTTAATGTGAACCTACCACGTGCATGGATAAGTATCCATCGCTGACCGAGTCGACCGTACCGTGCAGATACTAGGGCGACTGGTGGAGAGCGCGCGAGACATCAGCTTAGCCGCGATAGCGCAACGCTATCTTCGCTGTCGAGCTCATCACCTGCACAACATCCCTCGCACCAGTGGCTTTCGGAGGCAGTCAACAGACCAACCAGCTAACACTTCTAGTACAAACAGTCAACTTTTACATCGAACAGTGCTGTCGCTGATTGACACTGCTTCCGGTTCGCCAATACCAAACGCAGGACACACTCGCGCACACTTGTTCACACATCCCTGAGATTGCAACGCTCGACTAGCTGCACCGGTCACAAATAACAGGTTTTTTACGCAGGTCGCGGCTGTCGGTCGTTGGAGAGTCTTTCGACCGCAAACACCTATCGCTTCGGTCCGAGTTCGCACGGCTGCCAGCCCGATCGCCTTCGCGTTTGGCGACGCTTGGCCTTGGAAATCTTCAATAGTTAAAATTCGTAACTCTCGGTGGAGTTCGCGACGTAAAAAACCTCTCCTTAAGGCGACCAACAATGAAAAAGCCTTGCACATCCAACTGCAACGAGTTGTGTCTGGCGACGCCCGACAGATCGTTGACGACTAACTCTATCGGCGACAATCGGACTCCGACGCTTCCTGAACGTTTGGAACGTGGAGACACAACAGGGCCGTACATAACATCAACATCAATCCGCAAAAGACTTCGCTCATTATGGTCGCTGTTCCGTCCGATCTCGTCTGACCATCTCGCTCTTGCCTCTTGCGCTATGTTGCTGCGAGGCCGCGACGATGGACATACCTCTTGCTACACCAACACTATACGAGGCGACGGCTGGACAAATTGCGTGAATGCACACGTTGGCGGGCCACGTCGCCTAACAATGGTTTTTAACGCAAAGGTCGCCTGCGTCTAGCAGTCTTTCGTCGGTAACATCAATCGCTCGGTCACATTCCCCTCTGGCAAGCCCGCTATCGCCTTCGCTGTTGGCGACGGCGATGGCCTTGGAAGAGATCCTTCCGTAGTTCAATTGTCGTTCTCTTCGTTGGAGTTCAGGCGACGTAAAAAACCTCCCTTTAGGCCACATACCGAAATGATTAATACCCCGCGGCGAATTGCGTTTGTCGATCCTGTTATCTTCGCTGCAACGGTGGTCGTATCTCTCAGTTGCTGACGCAACGTCGCAATGGGCGCGTATCGCAATCTCCCGTTGGTTGCGCTATTGATTTGCTCGACGTTCGCCCCGCAAAAATGGGCTTTCGTGCGTACCTCAAGCATCCGCAACTCTTTGGCGCGATCGCCCCATGCTGTTCAAAACGTTTTGTACTACGTTCACGCCATTCGCGAGCGCTTGCCGCTTGGGGCGTAACAGTTGCGATCTGGGATGCGCCCAACCAGAGAACCGGTCGCCTAACAATGTTGTCGCAAAGCCCTTCGGCACACCTTCGTTGTATTCACGCTTCGATGCGTTCATTAGGCTGTTTCATTCAACGCTTCACTCGGACAACGGCGTTCGGCAAAACCTCCGTTGTTACCGGCACTAGTTTCCGATGGTTCAAAACTCGTTTACAACGAGACCGTTGAAGGCCCGCGAATTTGCGCGCGCTATCAAATTCATACGCCGGACGAACAGGCCAGTATTTGGACCCATTCAAGCCAAATTCCGTGCGCGCGAAAGCGCGGCTTGCATCAAAATGCCGAAGTACGTGAGCACTGGAAAAAATGGAAACTGGCGGCCGTCCGATGTTTGCGCCCTTTGCATGATTCCGTTGGTGTTGGGGCTCTCGCTGATGGCGAAACGGCCTTCCTCAATGTGGTCCTGGGACGAATCTGGCCTGGAACAAAATCCCTGAATTCGATGGTAAAAACCACGTTTGCCTTCGTCAATTGTATAATCGCATCCATTAAGTATATCATTGTTCGGCTTGCTCTCAACAAATGTTTGTGTGGTGGGTAACGACTTGCACTCCGATGCCGGCTCGACATACAAGTTTTACGTCACCGCCGTGAAGCAAGCAATGACTCTGAGTTTGATTGATTTTTAGCCCAACGCCAAAAACGCTATCGTCGCCAGAACACACGTAAAGGTGGACCCGTAATGGAACTTCGGCGTAAAAACCTTGTATTGTAAGGGCACGGCCATGACAGATCGTACACCTCACACCACAATATAGCAGATGGCGTTGGCAAGCATTTTTAGGATGCAGTTTACATTGCGCAAACGTGTAACATCGAATTCAGAGTTGTGTCCAGACCAGATTCGATCCCAGACACGATTGCAGAAACCCGTTTCGCCATCAGTCGAGACCCCAACCACCAACGGATCATCAAATGGAAGCGCACCATCGACGCCGCCAGTTCATTTTTCCAAGTGCTCACGTCCTTCCCGGGCATATTTGAAATGCCAAGTCCGCGCTTTCGCGCCACGCATTGCGTAATGCGCAAATACCGGCCTTGTTCCGTCGCCGTATGGAATTGAATAGCGCCGCGAACAAATTCGCGGCCTCAACGCTACGTTGTAAACGTTTGAACATCGAAAACTATGCGCCGACAACGGAAGGTTTTCCGAACACCCGCGTTGCCGAAGGTGAAGACTGAATTAGGAACAGCTAATGATACGCCATCGAAGTGAATTAACCACGAAGGTGCCCGAAGGAGCCCTTTGCGACAAAACATGTTAGTGCGACCGGTCAATCTATTTGGGCCGCCATCCCAGATCGACCACCTCTATCCGCCCCCAACGCGGCAAGCGCTCCCACGGAATGGCGATGACTATAACACCGTTTTGAACAGCACGGCGCATCGCGCCAAGAGTCTGCGATTCCCAGGACGCAACTGACAAGCCTTTTGCGGCGAACGTCGAGCAAATCAAAAGCGGCAACAACGGAGCATTTCGAAAGACGACGCCCATTGCCTGAACGTGCCGTCAGCAAACGAAGATACGAAACCACGTGCCACGATATGAACAGGACGACAACGCAATCCGCCGCCGGGTAACTTAATCATTCGTAGTCGGCCCTAACGGAGTTTTACGTCGCCGAACTCCAACGAAAGAGAACGACATTGAACTTACAGGATTCTACAAAAGGCCAAAGCCCGTCGCCCCCCCCCCCCCCAAAAACACCCCCGGAAAAGGCGCCCCCGAATCGCGGCTTTGCACCAGGGAATGACCGAGCGATGAGTCCGACGGAAAGACCTTGCTAACGACGACGCCGCGACTTGCGTAAAAACCATGTTAGGCGACGTGGCCCCGCCAAAAAACGGGTGCCATCAACGACAGATTGTCCAGCGTTTCCGCCTCGGTCATAAGTGGTGTAGCAAGAGTAATCGTCCCATCCTCGTCGCCTCTCGCAGCAATCAATAAGCGCAAGAGCAATAATCGTGGATCAGACGAAATAATGCGCGACGTCTGCGGTGAGTGTGAGAGTGATTGAGTTAATGTACGCCGTTTTCGCTACACGTTCCACGTCAGGGAACGTCGGAGCCGAATTAGTCCGCGATAGAAGTTAAGTCGTCAACGACTCGTCGCGTCCGCCAGCACACCAACTCCGTTCAGGTTGATTGCAAGCATTTCTTGGTTGAGTCGCCTAACGGGAGTTTTACGTCGCCGAACTCCACCGAAGAGTACGACATTGAACTATGAAATATTCTACCAAAGGCCAACGCCCCGTCGCCCAAAACAGCGAAGGCGATCGCGGCTGCAGCAGTGCGAACTCGACCGAAAGCGATAGTGTTTGGCCGTCGAAAAAGACTCTCCAACGACGACACCTCGCTTCGTAAAAACCATGTTAATGTGACCGGTGCAAGCTATCGAGCGGTTGCAACTCAGGGATGTGTGTAACAAGTGTGCCGAGTGTCGCCCAATGCGGTTGGTATTGGGGCGAACGAAAAGCATTCAATCACCGTCGACATCAGCCCAACGTTCGATGAAAAGTACGTTTGCACAGAATAGACGGTGCGTGACTGCCTCCGGAACCATTTGCCGAGATGTTTGTGCAAGGTGAAATGATTCTCGACAGCGAGATAGCGATGCCTCCGGCAAGCTGAACCGTTGGAAGATTCCTCCCAAACCAAGTCCGCATACTCACTACGCGTCGATCGGTGCCACGATGATCAAATCCACTCACGTGTAGGCACTAACGGGTAGCATGGGCCGGGGGGACGCCGGCCCTACCAAGCGGAAAACGTCGAACACCAATAAACGATTTTACGCGATGCGCTCGTGAATGAAAGACGAAAGGCTGCCCGAAGGCATTGGCGGCAGAGCTGTGTTAAGCCGCCCTCCTAAAACAGCGAGACTGATTCAGAACAACGGGTGAACGACGAACACAACGAAGTCATCGAAATCTCAGAGAACAAGCGCGACAGGATCATCACTACCCCATCGAATCCGAAGTCGAATTGCCGACCAGACAAATTGTGCGAAGTGTAAGGTTCGGAATTGCGACGACCGCATCGTCGCGAGGCCACCCTCAGGTCGAGCAGTAGATTACGCCAAAACGCAGGTTGATGCGGACTCTGGAGGCCAAACACGGCAAACGTGCCACAGTTGCGAGTAACTGCTCAATAACCACGGGGCAGCTCAAGCGCTGAGCCTGGCAATGGTTGCGACTGAAAAGTGCTGTGCGCGGGATTATTGATCCTGCGCAATCTCCCGTCGCCGCTGTCGCCGCAATCAAACTCCGAGAGATACCGGGATCTCACCAGACCACGAAATCCACCCGGAGATATTGCTGGAAAACTCAACGCCCAGTTCGGCATGTCCTTCAGACTCCATAACGTGTCCCGACACCGCCGCCCTCATCACTCCGAGCCGCGCTGATCTTTCATCAGTCTTGCGTACTCCCAATGTCGTTTCCGACAGATTGTTGTGAAGCCCAAATGAAGGTGATCCAAGACCGTAAAAAACTCTTCCCGCTTGGCCGCAGTCGAGCAGTCTTCTTCACTCGGGGTAACCCGTCTTCTTGCACAAGCCATCGAACGGTTGCGGATTCGTCGCGATGCGATTGCGTCGTTCTCTCGATAGACTGGAGCTTTTGGTAGAGTCCCCAGAACGTTTCCTTTGCGCCCTTCTCGCTTGCTTACGATGCATTGTTAGCGGAATCAGACGATCATTTTTCGCTCGCCAATGCACCCAGCACAGTCCTGGACAAGCCGAACAGCTTGAACTGCGGTGCATCGTCGCTACCAACGCCCTACAGTTTGCGTAAACCACTTTTCGGTCAATAGCTTGCCCGAACAAAAGCCGCTTCGCTGACGAACGCATGATTCTGTTTAGTAATTCCCCACTCTATCGAGTTGCCTTGCCAAGCTCGCGTCCCCGTCAGATATCCGTCCTCCAAAAACCATCGACCTTCGACGAATTTTGACGCCAATCCTGAAATCGATGCAAGCACGGGCTTCTCACAAAGCCCGTACTGTTCTTCGGTGGACGCAAACAAGGAAATTGATCTGGATTGGAAATCCGTTGTGTGAAACTAGCAAATAAGTCGTTGCCAAGGTGGGTGCAAACCGCTGCCTGCCTTGATGCCGAGCCGATGTATCGTCGTCAGTGAATGTGCCGCGATTGCCGCGCGCGTGGCAGTAACTCATCTTTTTCAGCAATGAAAATTAGTCAATGCCCTTGAAGGCAAAATATTCGAAGCGTCCTGAGGAAATGTCGACTTTTTACTCCGTAGCTGCTCCAGTAAACGCCTTGGGACGTTGATTTTGAATGAGTTTGCAAGCAAGAAGAATTCGGTCAGAGCGGGACCAGAAGGCGAAATAACGCATCGGGGCCCCTCCCCCCCCGCTGGCCGACAATCAGAGTCCCATCGGAAGACGGTTAAACGCCCCGGCGGTAACGGTTTTGCGAGAACTCCCAATGACGATATCTTGGACGATAAAGTCACGATAACCTTCGAATTTGGCGCCGGTGGCAATTCTGCGCGGAATGATCCGTCCAACATCATGCGGAGCGTCTGTTTTCATTTCGTTTCTCCGAGCCCGGACGTTTTTTCTTGGGTGCCACTCGTTCTCCTTCCGAATCGCAAGAGCAATCGACTCGTTTGATGACGTCAACGGTGTCTTCTTGAGCCGCTGAATTCATCTCGCAAGATCTTGATTTCGGCAGCCTGTTTTTGAATAACCCCCAGTATCCCCCTCCCTCCGCGCCCGCCCCTCCTCCCCCCACCCCGCCAGGACCAGTGTGACTGATCGCGAACAGAGATTTCGATCCGGCGATCGTGATGGGGCGGGCGATCGGTTCTAGCTTGCTCATTGGCCGATAAGAGGAGCGCGAAATCGCTGTCCGTGTAAAGATCAATCCAGACGGATATTGAGCAGTTACGTGCCGATCGTGCAAGAGCCGCCGCGGACCAACAAACCGAGATCGCGTCAGGGTCGCGGAGAGCCTGCGATCGACTACGGGCGCTGTTTTCGGTTTGGTTTGTCCATCAAGTGAAAAACTGGGGGCGGCTAAACGGAAGGTTTTTTACGTCCGCCGTCTCAAACCGAAAAGAAGAAACGACATTGAACTACCAAGATTCTACCGTAACACCAACGCCCCTGTCCGGCCAAAACAGCGAAGGCGATCGCGGTTTTGTACAGAGGGAACGTGATCGAAGCTATTTGATATTGGCACAGCGAAAGACTTCTCCCAAATTACGACAGCCTGCGACCTTGCGTAAACACCATGTTGGGCGGCACCTACGCGCCGATCAAGCGTTCCGTACTCAGCAATGGTTGCCAATCCCAGAACCACAACAACCCATCACGGTCTCAATGGCCATAAAGCGCGAAAAGTTTTCGCCAACGCGTGCAGAGCGAAACTCCAACCTTCTTAAAATGCACCGACGTGCATGGGCAGTCTCTGTGCAGCGCAAGTTTTGTCCAGCCAAATGCGTAATCGCTTCGGCCAACTGCCTGTAGCATTCCAATAACGCCAGGGCCTCGCTGGTGATTCATAGCGGTGTTCGACGTTGCCGCCCGCCGTGGTCTCGCAATGCGGCGTCTGCGAAAACTCAAGGCGTCATCGTTCGCGTCAAGTTTCGATGCGTTTTTGTTCGAACGAGCTGCATCAAATCCAAAAAAACCACTCAACGAAACTCGCAAGTTCGCTGCGGCAATGGAGATTCGATCTTCGATTCTTTGAGTGTCTTGCGTTGCCTTCAGCGTGCCGCCCAACGGGAAGGTTTTTTAACGTCCACCGCCGTAAAACGACAGCGATGGACTCTGAAGGTGCCCTATACAGTTTAACCAACAAAAAGACCGCGTTGCCGAAAACAATGGAATTGACGCGAAGCGACCTCAGCGTAAAAACCTGTTGTAGCCGCCGGCAGGTCCGAATCTCTACTTCAAGTAGGGAAGACACTCGACGGGAGGCGAGGCGAAACACGCCGACGAGCAAGAAACAACGAAGGAAAATCAGAGGGATCGCCGACATACCGACACCAACTGATACGTCCATAATAAGCTGAATGCGAGAGTTGCCCTTAGGGCGAACGAGAACGACCACCAATGAGCCACAAGCCAATAACGCCCGCAACGTGGGACGAAGCCAACGATCCGACAATTGCGATGGCGTAAACCAACGATGCGAATAGATCGTGCATCCGCTATCCGTCATTCATGCAATCGTTCCCGAGCGGCTAACGGGAAGTTTTTTAACGTCGGCGTTCTCAACCGAAAAGAGAACGACATGAACTACGAAGGGTTCTTACCTAAGGCGTAACGCCCGTCGCCAAACAGCGTAAGGCGGATCGCGAAGGCGACCTTGCTAAAATCCAGTTTAGGGACCGAAATCAACCAGACAACGCTCCATTTGAAAAAACCGCTGTAAGTTACGGCAGGTCAGTGTCGTCGCCATTAACGTTTTTTTTCTGATTGGTTGTTTGAGTTGAAATACGAACGGGAGTAAATGCGTTGTCACGGAATTCAGCGGTCAATCGTTCGATGCCGTTGCCGATTCAATAACATTCCGCTTACAACCAGTGCAGTATCGAGATTTACCACGTCAACGTCGTTTGGCGCGCCAGACGACCTGGAGCGTTCCGTAGCTGGGTTTCAATTTCTCAGTGAAATGGAAGTCGTCACCACGTTGCGAGTCAAAATGAGGCGGTTTTACGCCCCGGCTATTTCTGCCATCGGTATGCACTGTGTTCGGTCTCGAAAGAACGGAGGAATGCCTCATTCTCGGGAAACGGTTCCATAACAATCGACTAGAGCGTCACCTAACGGGATGGTTTTGCCTCGACACCGTGCCGTTTTGCCGAAGGGGAATGACGTTGAATTACGAACAGCTTAATGAATACGCCCAGCTGAGCGTGAATTAACCAAACGAAGTGTGCCCGAAGGGCCTTGCGGCAAAACCCTATGTTTGTCGTCACCCGAACTTGATGTTTTCGTCTGGATCGTCGGTAATAACGCACTCACCTCGGTGACAATCTGCGACGAATGTCCACACATCGAAGCCGTGACCCCAGACGTAACACGGAACCGTTTGTTGTTACGTGATTCCTGTGCAATCGCGTGTCGACGCAAATATCAGTTGAATCCACATTCGGAGACAACGGACGGGCATTGGCGTGCCAGATCGCCTAGAGAGCGACGTATTTGGTAACGCAATCCCGTCGCGAATCGAGTGCGCACGCCAAAGCCCACCAACAGAATATGGTTTGATCGTCGAGGTCCAGCAATACGGGCATCCAATGGCCGCGAGAGATGTGGCTCGTGTTCGGCGGCAACAAGCCATGGAGAATGGTAGCACCACGCTCCGTCGCTCGACAGAGAGTGAGACGTCGCCGTCTGAGTGGTAGTTGCAAGTCTCCAATGCAGTAGGACGTCTGCCGGTCGCGTTTCATTGATGAATGTAATTCGGTGAATGACGCCATCTGTGTACCCGACAACGGAAGTTGAACGTCGCCGTTCCTCAACCGAAGAAACGACATGAACTACCTTAAAGATTGCTACCAACATCCAAACGCCCGCGCACAAACAGCGAAGGGCGATCGCGTTTGTACCAAAAGGGAACGTGATCGAGCTATTGATGTATTGCACAGCGAAAGACTCTCCATACAACGCAGCCGCGACTTGCTAGAAAACCATGTTGTCCGCCGCTACACGCGCCGCATGTTGGATTAACGCGAAATCATCGTGGCAACGCATACGCAATTGTTGGATCAGGTTGGCCAGCCGCGATTATACCCGACAATTTAAGATGTGCCGGTAAAATTCGTCGCGGAATCATGGTCATTTTTTATGTCGTTGATTAGCCAGGCAACATTATTAACGTGTCAGCAACCCGCGATCATGTCGCAGCTCATTGATATGCGTGCGCGAGTCCGAGATCAATTTGAACCGGAACAACTCCAGCGGAAGCAATCGCCAAGTTATTGCCCACGACCGTTGCAATGCAGCAATCCAAGTCAGAGTGTCCCGGCCGCGGAAACATCGCGATC